>JAAUXT010081330.1_pt1 | contig 23655 bp, 19 predicted proteins | sample 7278171 | NCBI WGS metagenome assembly JAAUXT01 (sample SAMN14350112, study PRJNA611818) | marine sediment metagenome | isolation source: surface marine sediment (1.8m) | place: French Polynesia: Moorea | collected 2018-08
ACACAGTTTCCACTGTTTTACAGTCTGCTTGGGAACAAATTGGGTCACATTGTGCAACAATTGCAGAGGGTTCCGATCATGACCATTCTCAGAATTAAATGATACATCCTCATATTCGTTTGGTGTACGAGGTTGAGTTAACAAATTTGTGGATTACCATGGTTGGTACCTCAGCAGACTGTCACACTTGCTTTGTTTGCCTGCATTTAACACAGTTCTTGTGCAATGACCAACACAGACAATGACTTGGTCCCTGCAGTCTGTAGTCTGTGAGTGCATGGTGCCGACTGCTCTGAGTGCAGACAGAGCAGTTCCAACCATGATAATCCACGAATTTGTTGACTCAACCTCGTACCACGAATGTCACTGACTCTTGCAAAATGTTCAACAAAACCCTTGTTTCAATCAATTTGTATTCCCCCCTCTGGGGTTCAGTACCTTTGCATACCCTCCCCACTTCTTCAGTGCTTTCAGACCCCTCCCCCTGTTACAATTATCTGTGCACTGTCGTGGAGTCGGCGTGTGTCAACACCGAACGGTGTTCTTGTTGGAATTTTGGAGGGGACAGTCACACCAGCCTTCATAAAATTTTGGCCCCTTCTGGACTCACCGGTTCGAAAAACGTATCGGGCCAACGAATTCATGAGAACTGTTGGCCACGTTGGAGGGGTTGTACTGCCCGGCTCTTTCTTCAGCCGAAGCGTCAACTCGAATCCAAATCCGGACAAATTCCCTCCTCTGCTCCTGAAGAAGAAAGAGTTCAACATCTCTCCCCACCCCCTCGAATAATAATTCTACCAGCGGAGCACTCGCTGGTAGAAAACTTGTAGTGTGTACTGGTCATACGATCAAGCCAGGTGGTCAATACGAGAGCAGTTTTGCGTTGGGCTTCGCGACCACCAAAAACAAGAAGAAGCAGTGCTCAAGGCAACTGCAGTGCGAAGTCCCTTGTGGCGTCGGTGATGTCGTCAATTATTCCTTTTTCATCAATTCTTCATCAATTCTTCCTTGTCCTCCTTGTCTTCCACCAGTCACGCTGTCTGGGGGGGGGGGGTCCAGTGGGGGGACAGGGGTCCAGTGGGGGAGAGGGTCCAGCAGGGGGAGGGGGTCTAGCCGGGGGAGGGGGTTGGGGAGGGGGAGGGGTTGGGGGAGGGGGCAGGGGACATTTCATCCACCCTGCCATATACTGGACTACCACATGGTGCTTCGCCCTGAAGGGACTTCGCACAACAAGAAGAAAGGACAAACTTACTGCTGAACGTGCACTCTGCCTTCTCCATCCAAGTCACTCAAGCCGAAGCTGATGTAATGCCAGTGAGGCGGAATTCCTTCTTCCTCGTTCGCCGGGCCATCCAAAACACTCACATAATCCAGGGGATCTGGACCTCCATTCCTTGCAATACAAATGTAGACTTCTCAGAATTGGAACATGGAGATAATGCAAAAATTCAGACAATTTGACGATGTTGAATTTTAGTGATCTGCTTCTTGTTTTTTCTGAGCGAAAATCGATGACGGGGTGTCAAAAACTTGCAAACAAACCATTCGCACTTGCAGGTCGAGTGACAACTTACCAATATTTCACGACGGACACATGCTGAACATGAGTGTCCAACTGATCGGGATAAAGCCTCCTAATCTCGTCGAAAATAGCGTGCATCCCTGCATCTTCTCTTGCGTCTGATCGTTTGTTTTTGGGTGTTGCCGACATGCTGGCAGAATCTGGGCCAAACAGAACCGGGAACCAGATCAATGGTCTGTTTGTGAAAAGTGCGCGAAGATCTTTTTCAACAAAATGTGTTGAACGGGTGGGAAAGCTGAAGCACATTGAGGTATGTGGATTTAGTATCAAAATTAAATTGAAACAACCGGGTGAAGAGTTGTGGAAAAGGTTGTGTGAAGCAATGCAAGATACGAGAGAGCGAGCGTGGGCGATAATGGGAAGTAGTCTATTGGTTGCTGTCGTTTGATTTGAAATTGGCCCTTCATTCACGGCAGTTAGAGAAACTTTTCAGATTGAATCAGACTTCATGTAGTCTTCAAGAGACAGAAAGACATTCTCGCAAACATTTGACTTTCACTCAAGCTTCTGTGGCGCAGTCTGAGATGGTCTCGAACGTACGAGGATGAATCATTTAATTTTGAGAACGGTCATATCGGAACGTTTGCACATGTTGAAGCTCTTTTGACACAGTTTCCACTGTTTGACAGTCTGCATGGGTACAAATTTGGTCACATTGCGAAACAATTGCAGAGGGTTCCGATCATGACTGTTATCAGAAATAAATGATTCATCCTCGTATGTGAGCTCCGAACCCTGCAAGAGAATATCCGTTGAACGTCAAAATGATCTTTTTTTTCCGGAACAAAGAAATAGAGAAGACCCGAGTGAAATTATTTTCTTTTTCGTTGCAGGGTTCAACAGCAGCTGGCAGCGTACAAAATTACCATGGATAATTTGATAGACCAGTGGCTCTTAGAATACGCTTTCAAGCACAGGATGAAACGTGCTATCTCCTGTAAGTTTTCTTGGTTTGAAACCGTGAGTCTGCTGTTTGGTTGTATTCCGTTTTGAATTGTCTGACACAATTTTATCTGCAACAAAGTGCAGGCAACGTCCCCGTGCAAAGGACACGGGAGGTTGATTCGGGACAAGACCAGACGAGCCGATTCTATTGTGGTACAGGCTGGTCAAGTGACATCACCGCTGGTTAAAAATTCCACCATTACGAGGAATCTACAAGTTCTGGGTGTCTTTTGCATGTTGTATCAGGCTCGGCATGAACCAGGCGTACCTCTGAGATGACTATTCATGCCGATCAATTCCTGGTCATGCCTCATTGATTTCTGCTGTGTCACTACTCTGTCCAAACAGTGGTGTCTTGGAATGTGTCATTTTGACGTCCTTCCGAGATCAACTCTGAGACGAGGCAGTTGTGGTGCAAGCATGAAGCGACCCAAAGAGCTCTCCTGGAAATTGGTCCAGCGGATCAATATCCACTTTTGTGTACAACTTGGGTGGAGTCAGATCCACACCATCATAGTCATGCAAGCCATTTTTGGCCAAAATTCACTGTGCAGGACTAGCATCCGGAAATGGTACAATCAATTCAAAAATGGGCAAACTCAACTGGTCGATCTCGCGCGCGCTCCAAGGAACAAGTCTGGATGAAGTCAAGGCAACATTGACAGGATCAAGAGACTTGTGCAAGCTGACAGGAGAGTCACAGTTGGATCCCTTCAGGCTCAAACAGGACTGGCACAGGGAACAGTCCACACCATTCTGCGCAAGGATCTCAGACTCAGGAAGAAATGTGCTAGGTTTGTGCCACGCCTGCTTACACCCAGACACTTGAGGCTATGTTTTGACATTTCAACCATGATGTTGCGCATCATCAGGGAGCAGCCAGCCATCCTCAAGAGGATCATCACAATGGATGAGACATGGATCTACACATACGATCCCCAGAGCCGCGCCCAGTCCTCCCAGTGGTTAGCTCCAGAAGATCCAAGGCTGGAGATCGCGCGCAGAAGCAGAGCTGCAGGGAAGGTGTTGCTGATTAGTTTTTTTGACTGGCGAGGTATGGTGCACCATGAGTACCTCAGGAACAGGACTGTGAACACTACCCGCTTTTTGGCTATCCTTGCCAGATTGCAGACATCCCTGAACATCCGGAGACCAAGGCACAGGAGTCAGCTTCATATGGACAACGCTACTCCACATAACGCCCATGACACCAAAGTCAGACTCCTTCTGACAGGTATCAGGCGTGTGCCACACCCTCCATATTCCCCAGACTTATCACCTAATGATTTCTGGTTTTACCCAAGACTAAAGAGAAACCTGAAGGGTGTCTACTTCAGGAACTTGGATGAGTTGGAGACAGCAGTGGATCGTGAGATCGGCCAAATTCCTGCTGAAGAGTACCGCAAGTGCATGCTGGAAACTTGGCCCATGCGGTGGGCGCGGTGTGTGTTTCACAATGGTGGCTACTTTGAAGGATTAAAGTGACACGTTTTGACAGTAGAGATTTGTTTTTGTTTACATTTGATTGTTGTGACCTCAAAAGAGCTTGACTTCACTCCGTTGCACCGGAAAAAATGCGGTTAATAGCGTCCAAAACAAACCCAGTACCAACCTGATACAACATGCAAAAGACACCCAGAACTTGTAGATTCCTCGTATTTGACAGAACTTCGTATTTTGTTTATTAATTTGTTTTGCAACGATTCACTGCCTTGACATCAGCAGTGTCTTCTGTCACAGCACTCTCCAAAATACTTCCTGGGCTCTGGATCTTCGTATTTATCCCTCGATGAAGCTGTTGAGTACTTGTTTTGACCACTTGGTACTCAGTTGTGCATACTCATGGTCGCACCCTGAAGCAGGCGAAACCAGTGCACTTTACAGATATGTTGCCTGAGTTTCTTGATTACTGCTTGTTTGTGTGTTTGACCACCCCTGTGGCTGACTGCTGAGACAGTCGCACACAAGCCCGATGTATGTATGCGTGTTGAACGTCCGCACACGCACACAACACTCTGCACCGGCTGGTGTTGTTGTTTGCCGCCGACCTATCGCGAACTCAGCAAACTGGGAAAATCTTGAACTCCACAAACGATGTTGTTCAACCTTTGGCAATGTGTCAAAAGGACCGTGCTTTAGTGTAAAGGCTTCACGAAGGGGAATGATTCCGCACCATTTTCCCTGGTTTTCACGGCAGGTGTTCGTTTTCAGTGCTTCGTCAGCGTCTACAGGCAGCGGGACAGGGATACACGTTCCGACCAATGTGGGCAGCTTTGTACACGTTGCAATGTATTGTGAGCGAAGGAGATGTGGACATGTTTGACACGGCCATTCAGCTCTCCACCATCATCACAGACAACGCAGCCGGAATCATCACGATCAAGGACTTCGCAAAAATTGTCACCGGCCTCAAGATAGTGGTGAGAGAAAGTGCGGCACCGTGGAAAACCAAGAGATTGAAGTAGCGGCCACACATCTCCCACTATTTTCAATGAAACAAGCCACACAGGAGGCGTCAATTTTCACGCATTGCTCTGGAACATGTCTACAGACATTCCCTGTGTGGCCGTCCCTTGACGCCACAAAATTTAATTGTTGTGCCTGCAGAGGGTATCACACAAACAACTCCATTTGTTTGTTATTGGCCAACGGCACGTCCAGTGGGGAGCTTGAGCCCGGTGCTTCCCACGATGCAGTTTGCTGTGATTTGCTTGTTGCAGTTTCTGTTCAACCTGCTGAAGACGGACGATGACCTTGTGATGCCGAAACTGAACGAATACTTCCCGAGAGATGGATTCCAACATGACAGAGCGGTGAGTTCAAGAAATTGTACCGTGCTTACCGATATTCGTTGGAGAAAAGTGTGCACTGGGCAGAGATGTCATCGAACTGGACTATCTGATGATGTAACAACGGTGAGACATCAGCGCTTTGTTTACGGGACAAGAGCAACAACGCTCTTAGTTCTGTGTGAGTTTCTAGCAAGTGTTGTTTTTCGTAGGATGCAAAGCTGTCCAAGAAGCTGACCACTGGACAGAAACGCTTCCGAAAGTTTTTTCTTCCTCTTGTCGCCAACAAGGAAGAGCGGCTGAACTACATCACCAATGACTTGGAACCCGAGTTCGGTCAAGAATTCCTTGACAAACTCGGTCAGTTGGTGACGGACTTCGTTGATGTTGTGAAGAAGAAACTTCCTGAAACGATGATTGAGAAGGTTTGTCGCATGTTGAACTCGGTGTTTCGGAGACTGCCCTGCCTGTCGTTAGGAATAACCCGGGACTGAATCCAGAAGTATTCCCATGTGTCCCGACGCAGCATGCACTTGTATTGTCTTCGATCCCTCTCCCTTGGTGTTTGTTTTTCTTGAAGTACGTTCAAACTTATTGCGTCTGATTTTAGTTGCTGATGATGGACCACTCGTCGCAGAATTGGCAGGATCTGTCAAGCTGCAACGACGCACATATTCAGCTGCTGCTGGACATGCTGCAGAGTCGACAGGCTCTGCAGGAGAGCGACCTGGTGGAGTACATAGAGTCGACGCGGGGCGGCGCGGAACCCACCGCTGCTGCGCGGCGCAGACGAACGGATTCTCACTTGGTTCACGTGCTCAGGTGCGTCAATCATTTGTGGCAGGCAGTTGCACATCAGCAATTCAGCAGGTTGCAGTGAACTCAATTTGTTTCTTCTTTTCAACAGTGACGACAAGGAAAGTACAGGAAGTGTTCGCGCGAGTTCTTCTCCCGAAGAAACAATGACATCCAAGCAGAGTCAACAGCAGCGGGCATCTCTGACAACCCCAACTTCAGCTGCAGCCAGCAGAAAGAAAGACACGTCCCGACGTGCGCGTGACGACCAGAAAGCTGGTGACAACGACGAAGTGAGGTCCCCAGAGCTGTACTCCGACCACGAGGGTGAATTAGTCTCAATGGAAAAGCCGAAAAAGCCAAGTGGAAGAAAATCCCCCATGGAAGTGACTCCGGATTCAGCTGGAACCAGTGAGGAAGCAGTAGCGCCCTCTCCACATTCAACAACCGCCATCTCAGAGAGACTAAATCGCTCTGGGAAAACACCCGCAAGGAAAGAAGCAAAACAGACCCCAATTGTTCGTACGCCCAAGACGCGAATTGGAAACACGAACCTGTATTTTGTTGACTCTTTGGCCGAGTCTGGAGACAGTGATGACGTCTCAGAACTAAGAGGTTCGGATTCAGAAGATGGACCCGCTGTGAGGCGAAGTTCTCGATCAAGGTCAGGATCACCAGACAACAACAAACTTCACAGTTCCTCCGAAGATTCGATGCCATTGCTGAGGCAGATTCAAACAAGAAACTTGAAGGATGCAGTTGCAAAGGCGCAAGAGGGTGAACGAGAGGAAGATTCTGACCCATCCCAAAGAGAACAATCTGCAGTGCAATCTCCCAAATTGAAAAACCAGAAAGTCACCCGAAGGAACCCAGCGCGGGACAGTCCGAATAGGAAGCATAGAAAGCAAGGAACAACCCAAGCAGTTGACTTGTCATTGCAAAGTAAGGCACTCACGCAAACCCCCAGGACACGGGACGAAAGTCCTGTGAGAAGAAGCCCCAGAAGAAACGAATGCCTGACCGATGGGGCCAGTATTGTGCAGCAGAAGGAAAGGTCCAAACCTGCACCGAGAAAGCCAACTCGTGCAGTGAATGAACAGAAGCAGAGGGACACCTCAGACAGTGATCTGGAAGTGATCGCGTTTGTGGAAGGGGACGGTGTTGTGGAGACGGATGCTGCATCGAGTGAGACTGGTGACTCACAGGTCGCAGATGTCGCAGAAAGCAGCGACGACGAATTTTTTGACGCACAAGAAGACCTCTTCGATTCGCGTGAGAGTGACACAGTCGGAACGTCAGCCAACGTAAAAAAATATCCGACGAATCATTCTGTGTCTGTGACAAGCGGAGCCGAAGCTCGAGGCGCAGTGAAGCTGAGGCGCGTCTTGATCACGCGTAGAGACGGCATCAGTAAGATAGAGAGGAGCAAGCCCGAGGTCAGGCCCGGTGCAGAAAGGGCAGATGCTTCCACCAAGAATGAAGCTGATGTGTTCTCTTTTGACAGTCTTCTGTCAACAGAAGGAAGTGCAAGAGGTGGAGATTCCTCGACAACAGACCGCAAAAGTGGAGGTCGGCGAAGAACGGCGGGAGACGTTCCTGTTCAAAGGCGAATCAACGGGAAGAAGACTCAATCACCACAAAAAGAGACTTCACAAAGGACGACGAGTGGGAATTTCACAGTGTCTCGCAAAGACGAGAGTTCATCCGGCACACGCAAGACCGTTGCAAGAGACGCCCCTATAGCACGGACAGTCAAAAATTCGGACAAAGTCAAAAATGACCGCAAATTACCGTCCAAGGAAGGTGCAGGTAACTTTGAGCAGCCAGTTGCGCTGAGACGTACAAAGCGAAAATTGAAAGACTCGCCGCTTCTGCGTGAAATCAACAGTCCAGACGGGCTGTTTGCTGCCATTCCACTAGATGTAACAGACGACGACACTCCTGTGTTCGCGCGTGTGAAAAACAGGAGAGTGATTGAGAGTAGCGACGAAGGCTCCGATTTGGAACGAACACCTCTGGTTGGACGCAGACCTGCCCAGTCCCCATTGATTCGAGAAGAATCAGGTCCTTCGCGTAACAAACGCCCGAAGATTGATGGAAATCAGGTCAGCAGGGCTAAACCCAGTCAAAGTCGAAGAAGGAAGAAAGGCGAAGAGGCCCGACAGGCAGACGATGACTGTTTGAGCGAAGGTCCACAGGAAGACAGTGAGGAGAGTTTTGAACAATTCATGACACCTGCTCAGAGAGTTGACGCAGAGATAGTGATGAACTACAGGAACTTTTCATCTCCTGTCAAAGTGGACAGAGAAGTGACGCTGAATCTGGGTAAAGGTTCCCCCAGGGCGATGCTGCGTGCCGAAGCGAACCTCAGTCCCACCCAGAGTGACGGGTCGCCCAGGAAGAAATTCTCAGAGATTGAGCACCTCATGAAACACACCCCACATGGAAAGTATGGACGCTGGCAGAAACCTGGTGCCAAGTTGTACAAAATGCCTTCACCTCCTGGCGTGCTTGGAGAAGGAGGTTCACAGAGTGTTTCCCCTCCCAAGGTGCGGGCCAGAACATCTTCTCCCAAACCCGGGAAATTCTCAGAGAGAACAGAGAAACCGCCGTTACAAACGAGAAGGAATCTACACGGGAGGCTATCTGGCAGCCATGATCGCTCCACTAGTGGAGATTCAAGCTTCGGCGACTCACCGGATCATATCTCCATCTCTCAGAGAGGAAGAATCATCAAGAAGAAGACACCACATGATAGGTAACCCACTTGCACGATGCTGTCGGGTCTCGGTCTGCTGGCACTGAAGCCTTTTCCTTCCGACTCCTGATCTTTGCAAGAACATCCAGGGATGGTCGACTTTAGTGCAGTGGGTGTGTGCACTTGTCTGTAGTGCTCACATCCCTTTCTCTTGTCAAGATTCTTGGTGTTTCATGCTGGTGCTCAATTAGCGAAGTCGAAATGCGAACTAAAATCTGTCGCGTTGTGAATACCGGGACTTACGTCTTCTTGTTCCGAATTGGGCTCGTTCTTGAGTGACAATGCACGTTGGTTCCACTCGGTGATGATTTCCTGTGCACTCTGCGATTTCTGTAAGTACATCTCTCCGTACAGTGCTGGGTATGCTCGGGGAATTTCCGATAATCAGAAGCCACACTGAACTTTTCTGTGCGAACAAGACCCCTTCAGGACATCTGATAATATCTTGGCTATGTTTTCTGCAAGTGCAGCTCCGTTGTTAATTCGAAACATCCACACAATCGTGGTGCCAGAAATTTGTACTCGCAAGTCAATCACGCCCGTTTTGTTGATGGTGAGACAATACGATACGGGTATCAGGATTGACTTCTAAAGTGAGCAACACGGGTTCACCAACTTGGTAAATTTACTGCTCGCGTTTCCTTTTCCTTTTGGCGAATTCTGCATCTGGTATCTGCACACCTTGCGTCCGGATTTGTGAATGCTTAAGTCAGACGCAGCAAATCTGTTTTCGGTAAAAATGGAAAGATCTCGTGTTTGGGGCAGAAACTTCAAGTTTTCTATGTTTCAGTTTTGAAAGGATTTGACTCTTGTCCTGGCACGAGATACCCGGTACTCACGAACTAATCTCTTGCCGTTCTTTTTGAGAAAATTCCACAGATTGAAGTCGGTTTACCAAATATTTTTCCATTTGCCATTTTGCAAACAATGTTTGAGGGTCTGGTTGGTTCGTGCTGATCAGTAACTCCAAATTACATCTGAGGAATACTGTTGTGAATCCACTGTTTGTGTCTGTTGAGAGTGAATATAGTTTTCTGGAAATAAAAAGCTTTGTTCAGAAGAGAGAAACTTTCTGTTTTCAGTGCGCTTGATTTCGACCATCACAGAACGCTTGTTGGTGGTGATGATGTGAGTACTTGTGAATTGTCACTTGTTTTGAGTTCTTTTGTGTTGAGATGTGATTGTTTTTGGGGGTATTTTTCCCGGTTTTGTGTTTGTTGGCGGGTGTCGTCGACAATGCCTGTGGAGCCAACGAGAGCAAGGAGACTGAGAGCACACCCAGGAACAGCAAATATTGCAATGACATCCGTTATTTCCAGATATCGGGTTCAACATGGACGTGTGGCGACCAGTCTTTTGCCAGCAACGTGCCGGACAATGACGAAGTCGTGCCGACGTCCAGTAGTTACACTTCTTCCTTGCAGTCAATTCAGCACAGTATCACGTTGTCAAATGTTTTCATCCATGTTTGGTTTGCGACTGCACCAATGTGCATCCGAAATGAATGGAGGCACTTCGAACAACTGCGCATTTGTCTTGATTGGAGCAAGAGAAAACAAGAAACCAGTTTCACTGTGCAAGATCAAACTGCAAACGAGTCCTTGCCTTGTGTAACTGACAACTTGGACGCGCGGTCTCAACGCTACATACCACGTTCAGACCAATGAAAGTGAAGCTGGGCGGGGGGCAGTTTGCACCGACCTCCGGGTACCCCGACGGTTATGGCCGGGCGTGGACACGTATATTCACGTTTGAAGTGTTTCAGGTCCAGACGATGACACATTTGGGGTCCTGAAGGGACAAACGAAAATGCGAAGATTTGGCTCTTCATCTCAGGTGCACATATCAATTGCAATCAGCGCACGCGCACTTCGCAAAACCAACCGAACGCACGATTGTGTTTGTCCGATCGTACTTTCGACCAATGGTTTCAGCATTTCCAGTTCAAACTGCAGTGTAACAGTTTTAGCTTCAGTTCTGTCGCCAGTTTTTGTGGACCTGTCAGTCGAAGATCGTTTGGTTGCAGGTATATTGCGCGGAAGTCAGTTTGCAGGTTTCAATCAAGTTCGCAATGTGTGAAGGTAGAAGCTAAAGTTTCTATTTTTCTGACTCCAATCTGCAGCCCATTGCTTGTGTCCCAGGTTCCTGCTGAAGCCTGCGTTCCCCCGATCGACCAACACTTGGTGCCTGCAGTAAAGCCCTGCCTTGTGATGTTGTTCAAGAAACAGGTGAGTATGGGTCAGGATCATCACCTGTGTGGACTCGCTCCCACAGCGCGCATGGTGACAGCCGAGGTGCAGAAAAATGGTGCACAAAAGTGAGACTTCCACTTTGAAAAGCAACAGGTCTTTCGACCCAAAAGGGTGCACAGCGGCCAGCCTTGTTTTGTGGGAGGGGGAGGGATGAGTCGGTTGTAAGTTCACCAAAAGTTTTCGCTACCAATTTTTCACTTTTCAGCTCACGACGGTCACAAATGGGAAGAACACAAAACTCTGTCTGTACGTCTAGTCTCAGCAGTGCTCTTTCCTAGCGTCAGTTCACACACGCCAGCAGTGCACCATGGTGTGAACACCTTTTTTCAGCCCGCGTCTATCACCCTGGTTTCCAGATGAGTTTTCACCAACTGGTACAGGGCCAGATCGACCACAGCAAATAGTAGATCCAGTGTCGCTTTTCGCTTTGGGGCCACGCGCAAACAATGGAAAATTCCGAAAATTCGTGAATTTTGTCACATCCGTATTCTGTACGTATTTGCTGTCTTTTCAATCTGAGGTATTGAAAATATCCCAAACGTTTCCGATTTGCGCGAAATAAAAGATTGGGGCAATGAGACGGTGAGCAGGCGTTCAGTTGCCATAATTTCCGAACGTCGGAACTGTGTTTACTTGCGACGCGTCCGTCTCGATGTCTGCGGAAGGCGGGACGCAATGAAACGTGTGTTAAAAATGTTCAACTTTATTTTTTGTAACTTACTGTCGTAAATAATAAACATTTCTTTTGTAAGAGGGAATATTTTCGGTGGACCTCACTTTACAAAACAACAGAACAGAACAGCCATGTCTGAAACAACCCCACGCTGGTTCCAGTTCAGCGAGTAAAGATCTGAGTTTTATGAAACTTGACGCAATCGCACTCCGTCCACCTGTCACTCATTCATCCCCTTCTGCGCCGCACACAAGTCTGTACAAGCGTTTTTGTGCAGTGCACCTTCCTGGATAGGAGCCACATGCGTATTTGTCGGGTTTGGATTGCTGGTGGCTTTGGAGAATCGAACTTGTCCAGATTCAAAAGAACAAAGTTTCGGCAGCAACTTCACCGTCCAAGTGGCTGGAAACTGGAAGCCGATTAGTGTTGCGATGCTAACGGTTGGCGAAATCCCATTTGTCCGTTCCAAAGCGCACCGATCACTGAAGCCAAAGGTACTTTTTCAGTGTCGTGTTCCACTTGCCCGATGTGAGACTCGGTTCGTCATGCGGCCGTTGTTCCACCCTCAATCTTTCCTGGTCAGCCCAAACAACGGGAGGCACACATGACGGGGCACACACAGGGCCAAACAATAAAAACACTGCTTGAAATTTCTGGGTGACCACGACAAAAACGTTCACAACGAGATAGCAAATATCAACAACGAACAACAGCTGCAGACTGGTTCCATCGTTTCCAAGAGTTGCGAGTACACAGCAGTGAAAAGCACAGCTCACTTGGGATTCATATTGAACACCAGTTTGAAAAACTTCCTGATCACCCTGGCAAGGATCATGAGAAGACTGAATGGAGGAAATAATGAAGGAATTTCAGCGGAAGTCTGCAGCATCAGATTGAATTTTTGAGACCATCAAACGCGCGTGGCAGCTGACCAGAAGCGCCACTCGCTTTGTGGAATACAGTCAGAGCTTTACCACGATTTCCAACACAAGATATGAAACCCAGGTGCAATAAACCTGATATCCCAGCGGGTTTGTGCAGACAGTTGCAGCTTACCTTCTGTTCGTGAAAGGGCGTATATCTTAGTTCAGGCGCAACAACGTTGTTCATTTCACGACAAATTTCAATGCGAAATGCAGCTGACACAAAACGTGAACAGTGTTCGTTTCGACATCCCGTCAACTCAAAACTCTCTCTACATCGACGCCATATGCCATGCAGAGATCCAGAAACATTGGTTACTTCACTCGGCTACAAGAGAAGTTAAAGAGAATTGAGGAGCACCATTGGATACGCGGAGTTTTCGTATCTCCCTTCAACAATTTATACATCGTCGTTAAAAATTCAATGTCACTTGGGTTATCAAGCAAGCACGAAACAATCTCGATTTACAGCAAAAATTCGACCAAGGCGTTGACACTCAGGTGTTCAAGATGCGTGCAACGCTTCAGTTGAGTTTCTCTTGCAAATAACTCGTGTCTGGTGCACCTATACACACACGCACACATTGGTGGCAGCGACACTTACGCTCAGAACACATCCACAGAAAAGTCCGCCACATATTTTGATGCTGGCAAGAAAGAAGATGAGATGAGAAGGGTAAATTTTCTAATTCGTATGCCATGCCGAAATATAGTTTCGGCCAACAGACGTTTTTGTGTTGAGAAGCAGATAGATCCAGCCTGGTTCACTTCTTGCTGTAGCGATTTATGCCGTTGTTCCACGACTGAGAACGAAACTTCCTGATTCACTCTGACTGGACAAGCAGAAACGTTTTGATATCAAACTGTAGGTCTTCCTGACAAGAAATGTCTTTGGATATGTTTTACAACAGAACACAGACTTGCACTTCACTGACTTGGAGAATGTCCCGTCTCGTCGCTCTTTTGATTTCATACGTCCTTACAAATGCAATATTTTGAGAAGTTTGACATTTTCAGAGGATATTTTTCTGTTGCGCAGGGAAGATCACAATCACACTCATCATCTGAATCAGCAATTCTTTTGTGCTTTGCCAAAGATTGAAATCAGAATTCAACAACACGAACACTCATCAGTGTCGACACACGCCTCGCAAATGCTGCAACTTGAAAAAAAAAACTGTTTTTTGCCGCACAAACGAGGGGAACCTTGATTCGTGTGTTTTGTGATGTGGACAAAATCATGTCGTGTGGAGGTGTAGGGAACTAGGGATGACAATTCGTTCACATAGTTTGTGGGGAATTTTGAAATATTTCGTTCGGGGGTTGGGGTGGAGTGGTTTGCAGACTGAAGAGCACATTGCAGATGTGAGCACACACGAAGAGGAATTCACTTCAACAGCTTGTGTGTTGCAGCCCCGGTGTACACTTGTTGCGGACTGACCTCGGTGATTATGCTACACGAGTCCGTAGCAGCGTGCAAAATCGTCGGTAAACACGTGTTGTGCACCTGTTTTTGGAAACACGCATCGATACAAAACGTAACCCAGCGCTCACACACACGCACGCACACAGATTTTCTGCAGTCCAGTCCTGTTCGTGACAGAAGCACAAACAGGCACACTGTGGCTGCAGTGATATGAGTTCAACACGCTCGTACCAAATGTTAGTTTCACATTACATCTTTCCACATTCAGCCATGATTTGAGAGGTAGACATTTCCGTCCAGTGACGGTTCCCAGCAAATGTAACAGATGCCCGACTCCTTTCATGTCGCGAGACGCGACCACTCCAATCTGGTGAACTTCGCGACTTCGCGTCTCAGGTGACAGACACACCTGGTGTTGTTTTTTGTGTCCATAATTTTTACCACCACCAGAAAATAAGTTTTTTCACAAGCAACGAAACACGTCTGGGGAACGGCACCAAACATTGGTCTCTTCTGACAAACCTTGCACCGAAATCGACAACTGCTCAGGTGTCAACATCTTTCCGGACGTTCCAAGAAAAGAACGGGACACAGTTCTGAAAAGTCCACATTTCCTGTTCCTCCGTGAAACACACAGATTTGAAAGATCTCACGCGCGTGAGGCAAGTCCACGTGAAACTTTTAAAACACAAAACTTCTATTCCTACAGTTCACATACACAAACAAACGCACACTGCTGGTAATTTCACACTTCTACACGGAAAGAGAGACGAAACTGTTGTATTTCTCAATGTTGCGTTTCAGGATGTCAGAGCAGGGCCCCAGCACGCGCTCGAAGCGTCCTCTGTCCAGCTTGACGCACTTGAGCTGCCCTCTCGAGATGACGGTGGCGGCGCGGGGCCGGTCGAGCAGAAGCGCGATCTCACCTGCAACAACAAATGGCCCTGCTAGATTTCCGTGCAGCCCAACAGTGACTTGACTACGAACAGCGGAAACGAATACTTTTCAACGCTTGAAGAGGACGGGCAACGATCACGCAGGTCGCAGACACGTGGCATTTGCTGGTCTCTGGGAAACGTGTGTGTGGAATTCAAGGGCTGTGGAACTTCGTTCCAGGGAATGAAGCTTCGCTATCACAAGACGCACCGAAGTAGTCAGATGGTCCCAGTTTGCCGACTTCCACCGCTTCATCGCTGTCGCCCTTCTTCTGGTGCACACTCGCACTGCCCTGCAACGGCAAAAACGGCAATCTCAACCTCGGATGAGTCGTCAATACCAAGAGCATTGTGGTTGGTGAACGCACTGCAGCAGATTTCGACTGTTGAAATGCCCACACCTACTTTCAACTTGGTTCTCAAGTTTGTTCGCTTGTGTCGCGCAAGTCACGACATGTGCATGGATCGAGTTTGTGCGGGGGTGCGGATTCTCCGTGTGTGTTGGTGCACGGACCTCGGTTATGATGAAGAAGTCCTCGCCGGGGTCGCCCTGCCGCACGATCTCCTGTCCGTCCTCGAACTGCACCGGCTCCAGCGCGTCCGCCACCGTCAGTCGCTCCCACATGTCCAGCGACTCTGTCAATGACCAGCTGACAGTCAGTCACGTACAGCCGAGGATGGGGTGGTGGAAAATTGGTCAACGACCGTGGGACTCGAAATTCTGATCACTGAACAAATGAGGGGTCCCTAACGCATCGTAAAGCGATGTGCGCACTGATATTCCAGCCGCCACACAGAACTTTTCCAACACGTGGGCTGACACGGCACGACGCTACGAGTTGCATCTCACTTGTAAATCAAATTCAGCTTGAAGATTGGCAACCCTTCTTGGTTGCAGAACAAGAAATGAGCCAGGTTTGTGTCATGTTGAAGTGCGAGTGTCACGATCGGAACGAAACTGCACGTCCAAGCAACGTCAGTTCGCTCTGTGACCCAAAACTGTAGAATGAAGCTGATAGGTGACCAAAACCCAAGTGGCGCAAATTACCAGCAAATCTGTGCTGCGCTACCAAACCAGACAACAGCAAATACCCTCCAGAGAAGACACTCAAACACCTCCTGACAAACTAACTTGGCGAAGCCTGTTTCAGCCCAAATACGGCTAATTGGACAAGAAAGAGATGAAAACGGGGGTGAGTGCCAGTGAGGAGCTTCCTCCTCTCCGTTCGGGGAGTTTTCATACAGGAACTGCAATGCCATCCGTGCAGCTTGAAACGCACTTCGCTACAGCCCCGCAAGTTCGCCAGAAAATTTGGCACACGAGGTGTCAAGCGCGCGCCTCACGATCGAGTTCGCGACAGATGCAAATGGTTGCAAAAGACTTGCAAACATGGACAACCACTCGCTGTGAGAACGGCGTTGCGGAGGCACCTCCGCGGTACGTGACAACGGCGTCAGCCATGATTTGTGCGCAGCACGTGTAATGGGGAGCGGCGCGCTGATGAGACGCCGGGCGCGCTGCACTGATGGGATTACTGCTCCAAGCTGCACGGGGAATTGCAGAAACAAACCCTGGTGAAAGGCGTCTTCTTCACAAAGCCTCAATCTTGAGCTGAGGCAATGCGAGAGGCAGAACAGGATGCCGTTCTGGAGTCCCAACATTTGAAGATGTCGAGAAATGTGCCCGGCCGGGGCGGGGGTGGGTGGACACTGAGGCATTCACAAGAACACAAGGACCGAGAATTGCGACGATCATTTCTTCGCGCACATTGTCCCATACATTGCCACCCAGAACAAGTCAATGCCGCGGCAACAAGGTGACTTCGCAAGGGCAAGCCAAAAATCCCGACGCGCACCACTCAGCTTCCAGCATTCAGGCACTTTCCAAAACGCCTCAAACGGACTCACCTAGAATGGACACCTTGCTGAGGAAGTCTTCGTACATCTTTCGCTTTCGTATTGTGCTGCCCTGAAAACGAAACAAATGCAATTCTGGTCAGATATGTCTCCTGTTGAGGAAAAATGAGACAGAAAAAATTCTTGGTGTTCCAACGCCACGGATGCAGTTTCGAATCGTCAGACAGAACAACTGAATGAATAATTCTTGACAACAGGTTGAGTTGGTGGTTCACACGGAGTGCGCTCCGCCCCAAGTGCGGCACAAACTTACCATGAGAATTCTGCGGTAACTGTCGCGGTCGATGCCCCACAACTTGACATCGTTCTTTGCCTGCAAGAACAAGACAGACTCAGACCCGGTTCATTTGGAGCGTGAATTGCATCGAAGTGAACTGTTCTTCACAAACAGCGCTGACAGGCTTGATGTTGGTTTCCTTTCGTGGCACCGTTTTTTTTTCTTTTCCTCCACTCTCTTCCCCCCCCCAACCCCCGAATATGCTCTTCCCTGCCCGCAGGTTCGCCCTCGCCTCTCACGACTCGGCTAATCACGTCCCTTATTTTTCAAATACACCACAGGTGCCATCGTGTTTTGTTCAGGGGTCAAGATCAAGCATGGAGTGATAGGGTCTGAAATGGAGTGGAACTGTTTGGTGTGGACACTCCTGTGTGTGTGTGTGTGTGTGTGTGTGTGTGTGTGTGTGTGTGTGTGTGTGTTTCCTTTCACTGGACTCACCTTTACGGTGGCGGCGCGCGGCGTGCCGTAGATCAGCGCCAACTCGCCGAAGCTGCCACCCTCGCTGATCGTGACCACCAGGTTCCCGTTCACGTAGATCTGCAGCGAGAAGCGACAACCTAACAAGAGATGATCAGAGGTCAACGAGCCCACGGCTTTGAAACCAACTGTTTGTTTTGGCAATTTCTTTTTTTGTGTCTTTTGTGCGGTTATCGTCACTCCCTGACGAGCAGACTCACTTTTGGCCAACGCAAAACACAGGCCGGCCCCTTTGGCTCCTGAAGTTTCACAAAGTTGTCGGGAAATTGGACAGGACCTGTCTCCAAAAATAGCCGATGAGGCCGCGGAAGTTTGTCTGAGCTGTTCGAAATTGCGCTCTTCTTTCCTGTTCCATCGGGAAATTCTGTTGGCTGCGATCGCGTGATCGGAATAACGACTGTCACACCCAGCGACAGTCTGCAAAGTCAGCGGCGTGACAACCCATGTGTGCTGTTTCCTGCAGAGTGTTGTGTGGTGGGACTGGTGGTCACTTGTCGACGACGAAAATTCTTCTTCGGATCAAACAATGCAAAACACTGACATCTGCGTGCGAGTTTTCTCTGTCACGCATGAACACAGTGCTTTTCTCCTCGCAGCACATCAAATAACAACGAGCTCACTTTGGATGCACCTGCCCTTCACAACTTTTGCTTTCTTCTCGACAATATCAGCTGATGACACCAAAGCTGCAGCAGTCCCTGCCCACGCTGTCTCCACCTTCCCATAATGTGTCTTCTGGGTCGAGATACAGCCGCCCGCAGCGCGCAGGGACCGGGGATTGGGTAAACAGGCGTCGTTACTGGAGGTCTCCTCCGAGGAACGAACCACCCAATACGGGACGCGGGTCGGCCACCCGCACCCGCTCTGCATTGATCACAGATTCAGTTCGGGTTCACATGTGTGAAAATTTCGTCGCAGCTTCATAAGCCGCACCCATTGACTGGTGCTGGGATATCTGATTCATGCTCGCGTTTTCGGAAATGTCTGACCCTTGTTTGGTGACGTGAGCAATGGATGAAGATTTTGGTTTTCGGGTCTTTGTTTCCGACGGTCTGAATTTCATGAGCGTTGCACTGGAACTGCGCACGAACAGCAGCGTCTAACTTCTGTTGTGATCTGCTTCACTCCAATTCATGTCAAGTTGACAGCAAGGCTGCAGTGCCGCGGGATTGGTGCCGCACAGTTCCAGAGGTCCGCGGCAAATATGGACCACCACCAATTGGGCTTTCTGCACATGTCTATCGACCCTTCTTTGGAAATGGCAGCAGGGGGTTGACAGGCCTTGTACGTTCAATGCTTGGAAACGCATTTCACACAATACCCAAAATGTCGCAAATTTGACCAATGTCCAGCTGCTTGACCCTTTCCGACATTTGTCACTCGCTGGATGAGGCATGGTGTCTGGTGTCCTTTCTGGGAGCTTCACCCTGGATGAGAGAGAAAACGCTGAGATAGACTTCCTGTCGGACCTTTGCCGACAAACGAGTGTGAGTGATGGATGAGATACATGTTGAGAGATCGGGCCGCGTCTACGGGCCGAGCTGTTGTGCCGCGAGCAGCGCTGCTCCTGCAGCTGCGTCCCGCTCATTCCGCTCCGCTGCTCAGTCATCCAGCGCCGCAACAACGACGCCGCCTTATCGGGGAGTTGCGACGTCAGCTGGCGGCAGTAAAGCGACTGCCATGGGATGATCCACAACGATACAGAGACGCGGGGAGGTGCACCTCAAGAGCGTCATCAAGCCCAACGGAGAACGCCTTCTTGTTTGGACCAGTGTGCTTGGGTTTTCAGCGAGAAAGAGTCAGAACCTTTGCATCCATAAACTTGGTGTCCAAACTCAGTCTGCATGTACCTTACACTTTGTCAAGGCAAGGTAATTTCTCTGACAAGCAGGACATGACACGAGCTAATGTGATGTGCCTCTCGTAAACCAACGCACCAACCCATCACTGATAAAATGGTCCCCACTGATGGACAGAGAGAATCCTGTCAGCGTTGCCAACTCCATCCTGGAGATTGGATTTGTGTCTGGATCAATCCAACCTGGACGCCAAGATGGAGAACACGGGAACGCTGCCGGAGGGAGGCCGCCAGATTGACAGATGGCTTCGAGGCGTCTCGTGGACGTGTTCGTGGGCGGCTTGGCACAAGGCGACGGTGACCAGCGCTGGATTCTGCTGCAAAGTTTCCGAATTTTCTCACGAAGGTCGAACACATTTTGAGTGTGCATCCTTCATGACCTGTCAATTGCCCACCAAAAATCTGCAGACAACTTTCTCACGTGAAGACGCGCTTCATGTTTTCATCTGGTGGGTTTGAGCTGAATAACAGGCCAGTTGTGTTTTTCTCGATTGTATTGCTTTGGTTCTGAGGTTCTGAAGTTTGAAAACCAATCCCTGCTGAAACTGTGTCGCAGCATGCAAGGCGTCCACAAACCGTCGACACTACCAGCTTACGTGGGATTTCCGTCGTGCAATCAGCCTGAACAGATGCAACGATGTGGAAGGGTATACACAGAAATATCGTGTCAAACTTCAATTGAAGAGGAAATCGTACTGGGGCCGACTTCAACTGGGTATTGACTGCAAAGCGACAAACACAGTCTTTCCCGATCACACAGTGTCCTTGGGCCACATTTCTCACAACGCCGACAATTCACCCCACAGAGGCGTGTCTCAGTGTTCGTTTCATTCCCACACTTCTGTCAAAGCTCCATGCCATATCGCACGTTGCTGACTCCAAAATACTAAAATGAACGAGAAAGCGACAGGCAAACTTGACTCACGTCGACTTCCCCGCTGTCTATCACATAGAAGTTGTCTCCCTCGTCGCCCTGCACGATGATGGTCTCGCCCGCGTGGCGGTTCACCGGGAACATTGCGTCGAAGATATCACTGAAAAACACAACGTTTCAACCGTTTGAATAATCCAGGAAAACAATCCGTCTGTGAAGTGTAGACCTGTTTGCGCCGGAACGTTTTGTCCTCAGACCTGTTGTCACGTCAGGTTCGTGCGTTCCCTTGACCTCACTGGAATTAAATTGTCAGGATTCAGAAATCTTTTCCCTTCCAGTGCTGCTGGACACAATGACGAAAATTTGAAAGAAGGAAAACAAGACAGATCGAAGGGGCATCTGAGGTGGGTTGTTCAACCCAAACATGGAGGCGTTGAGTGCAATCCAAGTCAAGGACGTCTCTTGATCTCTGTGTGTTGCAAAGTGTGTTGAATGAACACACTCAGTTGTTCACCCATTCGCAGCCTGTGCCGGATCCACGCCCGATAGAGTGCAAACCAAAAGGACGGAAAGCGTCGAGAACACCCCAAAAAGCGACTGAAACCTCGAGTTCAGGGGTCGCGACAAAAAGGGAACGACAGTTTCACTGGTGAGAGTGTTCATGCAACGCACTTTACAGACATCTTTCTGCTTCAGAACCGTCACGATAGACCCCCAGCGTGTGAGGGAGTCGGGGTGGAGATCTGACTTCACAAGCCAGTCGGCTGGATCTCCACCAAAGAAACAAGTTGGCTCCGTCCAAGTCAATACAAAAACACGTCGCCGCCCGAGGCTCCAACTGCAGCATTTTCAGCCCAATGAAAGTGGAAACCAGTCATTCCTCCAGGAACTTCGCAACTACCATCTGGGAGCAAACAGATTCCTGATACGACGTGCCTATCGTTGGCGACGGTGACAATTGAATGTCGATGTTCGGAAAACCCCAAACGGACAACAGAACGAAACGGACAGAGGCTCTACACAGCGCCGCCCCACCACACCCCCAACTGGACAGCACAACAGTTATACATTGACGTTGCTCGTCGCCAAAATCAAGAACGCACATCAACAGCGGTCCTTTCAAAAGTCCAGAAGTGCACTCCTCAGTTCCTGCTGCACCTTTTTTTCGACAAAAGAGACGAGTGCACCAGACGGGTTTCCCGATCCCAATCCGAGATGCAGCCGTTTCTTTCCCGAAGCGAAAGGCGCCACCTGGTTCCCGTGCCATATGTACGGTTGGTTCAGGGTGACGTTGCAATGGTGTTTGGGGACTTTCGGAAAGAAACAAAAGAACAAGTGTTCCGGACGCACGCTCTTGGCACGCGCAACCATTAACAAATGAGGCTCTTTTCCGTCGTAACACTACAACTTCAGTATCTCCAAGGGTGGGACACAATAACCAGAAAAAATCTCTCTCGAGTGGATGAAATTGCAGTCCGCATCCTCCCAGGAATACGAGTTGCAGTCGAGGTACAGCCGGGTCTCAGCAAAGCAAGAGGCAGATTTCGCGTTCTGAAGCTGTGTACGAATGAACATTTCCGGCCAGAAAGTTCGTCAATGAACCGAAGGTGTGACCATCATTCTGGAGACCTGCGCGTGACAAGACAATGTTTCAATCAAGCCTTTGTGAATTCCACTTTCATCCTTCATTTTTCCAGTGATTCACGTTTCAGAACCGTGTAGCTCAGAACCTGAACGTTGACAGCGCCTTAGCAAGAACGTGTCTTGACGATGAAGACTTATTTCACAACGACGTGATCACAGATTCGCCACAACCATCACAAAGTCACGCAGCAGCACAGTCCCCAATCAGACAACCGCACGCACCGGACAGCCAATTTTGTCCTTGACACCACAAACAAAATCCAACAGTTCGAGTGAATCCACGGACATCTCAATGCGCTCGCTTCCTTTTTGGTGCCAAAACCACATCCCCGACCTTCTTTTTGCGAGTCAAATTTGGAGCTGAGTTCCAATGTCCAAGGACCATTCACAAATGCTGAACACAGATCCACGAAGCAGAAATCCTTTCTCAGCCCTGACATTTGCTGCCACAAACGCGGATGCGAGAGGCTTTTATCTCCCTGAGCCAATTGAGCTCAACTCACTTTGGGCTGCTCCTGTCAGGAGCAGGTTCACTTGGCGATGCTTCACGCAGTTCGCGAGTTCGTGAGTATCAGGAAAGTTCGCCTCACGCTGGCTTTTCCTGTGCACAACCTTTGAGCAACCGTTTGAACTTCTTCCACAGCAAAACATCTCGTGTTTACGAAAACTGATACGTCCAGGCATTGTCCCAGTCGGATTAAAGAGTGGTGAGTTCGGGGTTGGCTGGCAGAAAAAAGTGGAAGCCAAAAGCAAAATCGTGAACACAAAGGCCCGTTGAACATTTTACTGTATGAGGTTTGGAAAAATATTTCATTCTTCTTGCGATGGCATTTTCATTCTTCATTTTCTGCCAACCACAACACAACCCACAAAAGGTCTCAATGGCAAGCAACAACCAGTAAACAAAACAAGAAATTCTGATATATGTGAAAGCAGATTTTCTTATGCAAAATAGTTCTTTTTCAACTGAGTATTGAACCAAAGGAACATTTGAGGACTACTCTTGAAGAAAACAAAGTAAATTCTTTTTGGAAGTAAAAATGAACTTCCAATGTTCTTCTCCAAATATCCATCAGATTGCATATTTCTCTTTTTGATGATCAAAAAAGGACTGATCCTTTTAATGTTTCCATACTTTGAATGGAGAGGCAAGGTAGCCTGGTGTGGTTTATCTGGGGCAATGCAGGTACTCCAGGAGGTGAGATGTCACGGTTACACAGACGGGAGCTTTGAACACCTCGTCCAACAAGAATGCTCCGCACAAAAAGCGTGTGGTCCATGGAAACGGGTGCAGTTCATAATGGGGATGCACCACCGGGAGGTCATGATTCTATTTTTAGTATCGCGAAATGACGCTCAACATTCTCACACACACACACACACACACACACACACACACACACACACACACACACACCAGGGTTCCCACTGCGGCTGACCAACAAAATTCCATGATTTTTCCATGATTTTTCCAGGTTTTCAAAGTTTTTTCCAGGTATTTTTTGTCTTTTATGTCAGCTTTGTATACCC
>JAAUXT010122266.1_pt1 | contig 23635 bp, 19 predicted proteins | sample 7278171 | NCBI WGS metagenome assembly JAAUXT01 (sample SAMN14350112, study PRJNA611818) | marine sediment metagenome | isolation source: surface marine sediment (1.8m) | place: French Polynesia: Moorea | collected 2018-08
TCTCCCTCTCTATCTCTCAGCCACTCCCTCTCTCCCTCTCTCTCTCTTTTCATCTCTCCCTTCCTCTCTTTCTCTCTCTCTCTCTCTCTCTCACTCTCTCTCTCTCTCTACTTTCATTGTCCGACACTAGACATTCGGTAAGCGCATTAATTTTCCCAGTTGCAGTCAGAGTTGGTATCTCGGGCCACTTGGTTTCAAACTCGGACCCGGCCAGTTGAGACACCTTGAATCCACAAGAACCACAAGAGTCCCTCCAACGTGCGAACAAAAACAAGGTGTACCTGTGGAACAAGCAGGCGACAAGCCCTCACTGAATTCAAGAAATAACAAACTTTCATTCACCTGATGTGCTCCAACAAACAGCCTCAAATTTCTATGGGATTCTGTTGTAGTAAAGTGTCCCTGACACGGTTCTGCAGACCTGTCAGTGATCAGTGACCCAACCTGAGCCAAGTGACCTGTAGATGATCATTAGCTTCTGGGCGTTCCCGTAATGAGCCCGTGCTCTCAGTGCTGATTACGTCAGCTCTTTGAACACACCGAGTCTGTCGCAAGGTCAGTAAACGAGGTTTTCTTATCATCTGAGTATTTGCATTGCAATCACACTGAGACAATCTACCGTAAATGCCCGTCTGCTCAGCACCCTGGACGAAAGGCTCGCTGCCAACGCCAGAGGCTCTTCAACGTGTTTTCGGAGCCTGTGTCCAGCAGACGCTGGTACGGGAGCACGGGACCGGACTCCGACCCTTGACGGCAAGGGGTCTTGGGTGATTCGGCTTCCCTTTCACACTGAACAAGTGAGCGCCTGACCCTCGTGCTATACCGTGACCGACATGGTGGTGCAGCGGGACGGAGTTTGGAGCTTTGGTCTCAACGAAACCAGCAGAACGACAGCTTTTAGTATGAACAGAACGACAGTTTTTAGTGAATTTGCATTTCGTAATTTTGAAAACGACACAGACATGGCTTTGTTTCTTTATTCTAAACGAATTATCTTTTTCCAGTTTAGTTCTTCGCGATAAATTTTTGGACTTGTCACACGCACAGCGTCTATTTGCAGATCTTTCGATGTTCCCTTTTTGGTCATTAAAAAACTTTACAAACACATCCTTACTTTCACAGGCGGGAACAACTGCCTTGACAAGTTGTATTGATCAACCATTATCCCAAATTGGGATTGCCATGGTTCTTCTGTACTTGCTTTGCACACATCTGACAATGTATCTACAGGCGTTTCACAAACACAAACAACAGTTCAAGTACATGGTTGGTATCTGATCTCAATAAGAATTCAGCAACAAGGAAACTGTCTCCACAAACTTGGAAACTGTCTCCACAAACTTGAAACACAACGCAATGACTGCAGATATTTTGAGGGTCCATTCAGGTCTGTTTCACGCATCACGCTGTTGTTCTTTTGTCAAATGACCCTGTATCACAAGCGACCTTTCTTTGCTCTGTTTCTCTTCAAAGTCAGTTCAAGGAGACACAATGGTGTCAAAAATTCCTCGCATCAAAATATACAAAGGTATTTGGCATGAAAAAAATCACAGACATTCCAAAGCACTTTGTGCACAACACTGCAATTTTTGGAAATGTATAATGAATAATACAGGCGCAATCTGGGATCAACGCGTTTTTACATGAACACATTGCAAAGCTCATTTGCAGAGCGCATCAGTTTGCGTGTGCGTGTACAGTATGACGCTAGATTTTCTCTTTTACGCCAATGCTGCACACAAAAGTAACAAGAATAACCCTGGTTTCGCCTATTTTTCTCAAAATTCGTCATCTAAAGTTCTGCATGTGATTGCAAAGAGAACAAAAACAAACACTCAAGTCCTCGTTTCAGTGGACAAAATGCGTCGACCTTACGTGCCAACGGACACTGCTCGTAGATCTATGCCATGCGTTTCGTTTGCGTCTGAAGTTAATCAGTTTGGATCACTGGGCGTCCAGTTGTTTGGGGATCGAGTCCCTCCAATCTTCTGTCTGGACTTGGCGAGGTGTGAAAGAACAGGCTGGGATACGTTTGTGTGTCTGTGTATTGGGCGTATGTATTGGGCGTTTGCATGCAGGAACAAGAGAAAGATTCGGAGAAACACACAGATAACATTGAAGACTGAACTGTTGTCTAGCAGAAGCGACTGAGCAGCGAAACAACTACAATTGCCAAGAGTGCTGAAGGATAAACCTTCTCCCCCGAACTTATTGCAGGACATCCCAACTCAAAATCCACATCTTCACACGCATCGAGGCTGGTGTACTTACAATCAACTGGGGCGTTGTAAATGTTCTCAACATCTGAACCTCCTTCAAGATCAGTGATCTCTCCGGCAGCTATTTTGCTTGTCAACCAACACAGGCAAGATTGACAGGAAAAAGGTTCATAACTTCTGACATTCAAGGATAATATTGCAGGGAAGTCTGTTGGATCAAAGACAGTTGGCCCAAATCCTGTCAAATAGTTGCCATTCATATCCAGGTACCTGAGACTATTCAAACCAGACAAACCAGAAGGCTCTACAGTTTCTTGAAATGTCACCAAATTGAGGTACAAGAGGGAATCCAAGCCCAAGAATGTCCCAGCCTTTATTGTTTTGATACTGTTATGTTCCAGTCTGAGTGTTTTAAGTGATGTAAGGTCTTGAAATGTTCCAGGTTCTAAGCTTGTAATTTCATTGTATGATAGTGTAAGGTTGATTAGGGAAGTGAGTCCTTCAAAAGCTGAGGAACTGACCTCCTCAATATCATTATTTTGCAAGCTCAATGACAGCAGGGACTTCAAGGGTTTGAAGGTGCTGGATTCAAGTGTTGTCAAGTCATTGGATCCTAACCAAAGGGTGGTCAGGGAATCCAAACCATTGAACATACTAGCAGATATCTTGGTGAGGTCATGGCTTTCAAGATTCAAAAGTGGTAGAGAACTGAGACCCACAAAAGCATTGTCCTCAATAGTTGATATTGAGAAACCACCTCTAAAGTACAACTCAGTAACTGCACCACAGCTGTGAAATGCATTACTTTCAATCAGAGTGATTGCAGTGCTTGTTAAATCCAATGTTGTCAGAGATGTGAGCCCATTGAATGCATCAGCTGGAAGTTTGGTGAGTAATTGATAAGAAAGATCCAGCTCAGCAAGGGCACTCAAGCCAAGAAATGTATCACCCTCAATTGTCTCAAGAATGAATCTTGAAAGTTTCAATCCAATCACTGAGCCCAATCCCATAAAAGTACCATTTCTCAAGGTTTTCAAGTCATTGTTAAATTCCAGTGAGAGATTTCGCAGAGAACTCAATCCATTGAAAGCACCATAATCCAGTTGGTGTAGTGCTTGATTCTCCAAATTGAGGATTCTGAGTGAACTGAGGCCCAGAAAGCCATCACTATGAATGACTTGTATCTGATTGAACATCAAGTACAAGGAAGATACTGAACTCAATCCAAAGAAAGTGTTTGTGTCAATTGTGGAAATGCCACAATATCTGAGGTCAAGAGTTCTGAGGTGAGTCAAGGGCAGAAATACCTTTGGCTCTAAATGTCTGATATAACTTGCATACAGTGACAACCATTCCAGTGATGTCAACCCATCAAATGCTTCCTCTTTCAATTCATTCAAAGAGTTGTAGCTCAAATAAAGAGTTTCCAGTGACACCAAGTGTTGAAAAGTCTTGGCCTCAATGGTTTGAATCTTGTTGTTGCTCAGGTCAAGATAGATCAAACTTGTCAAGTATTCAAAGACATCAGCTTCCAAATTAGAAACTTCATTTTCAGAGAGTAAAAGATATGTCAAATTGGTCAAACCCTCAAAAACACCAGTTTCAAATGAGGCAATTTGATTAGATTCAAGGTAAAGACTGGTCAAGGAACCTAATCCACGAAATACTCCTTGAGATATGTTGCTCAGCCTGTTTTCAGAAAGGAACAAAGTGATCAAGTTTGGAAGACCATTGAAGCATCCAACTTTGAGACTCCAGAGGGGACTTTGCTGTATTCTCAATGATTCTAAGTTCTCCAGCACTTCAAAGGCATCAGCCTCAAGAACAGAAATCTGGTTTGCACCCAAATCCAACAAGGTCAAAGACCTGAGATCACCAAACACCTGTGAAGGGACTTCTCTCAACTGATTTGAATCCAGAACCAAGAAATAGATATTGATCAAACCCAAAAAAGCCTCTTCTTCCAGAAATGATATCTGATTATCACTCAGATAGAGATGAGTACAGTTCTCATACTTTGAGAATGTCCTGTTTGTAATGTTCTGAATCATGTTGCCTCTCAAGTCGATTCTCACTGCCTCAGCTGGAATATCATCGGGAACCTCCGTGAGCCCCAGGCCGCTCCCATCGTAGCGCAGGGTCTCGTTGTCCCAGGAGCCCTGTGCGGAAATCTGTCTCGCGGCGCAGGCCAGAAGCAGCGTCACTGCAAAACAGTTCACAAATGAAACAAGACGCAGCAAGTGCGGATTGATGAGGTCCTGAGAACCTGCCGACACACCGAAACAAATTTCTTCCTGGGACGCCACAGGCTGCAAAATAACTTGAAATGGAACAAGATGCCAAAGAGCAAAATGAGATGCAGTTGGGTCCTTGTCCAAGGGCAGGTGCGGGGAGGTTCTTAGTGACGTTTCTTGGTGACCTCATCCGTGGCAAACAGAAAACACATTCCCACAAAGAAAGCATTGAAACATTGTTTCGTCGAAGAAGAATGACACAAGCTGTATTTTGAACACAATTGCAAAAGGAAAACTCATTTTTGAGCTTTCTGCATGAATGCAACAAATGAATTGTTTTCGTGCAAGAGGCCCAAAGGTGTGAAGGTGTCAAACGCGAAAACTTTGCTTCACTCCTTGTGTCACACCTTGGTGCATTTTCAGCAAAAAATTGGAGGGTTTGGGAAATGTTTCATCAAACTTTTAATCAATGTTCCAATTTGCCTCACAACATCCGCTTCAGGGTCTCTTCGTTTTTCTTCAGCCCTCCGCGTTTGGACCATGATCAGCTGAATTTCGTACCTCAAGCGCTACCTAATCTCTGGAGATACAGGGGCGGATCCAGGATCCAGTCGAGGAGAACCCCAGGACTCCGATAGAATTGGATTTGACGCATTCAGGACAGACACACGCAATTTGCACGCGTCGAAAAAAATGTCAGCTTTGATGTCTTTCCTTCGCTAAAATCTGGTTCAAAGTCACTGCCATCTTTCGTCATTCAAACACGTCATTTCCTTTGAGAAAGGAATTTGAATCTGGTAAAACAACGTGCCTGATATTCTGAACGTGACGCAGTACAGTCTGGGGCAGTCTGCCCGAGGACTGTCGCCAGGTGCACACCTCCACCAGGTTGTCAATCAAGTCTTATCAAGTTTGATTGAGAGTGACTGTATTTGTGTGTTGGAGACCTGAAGGTCAAAGGAATTGGAACATGCGCTCACCAGTCACCACCAGGCTCCATTGTGTGCGTGTCGCCATCTTGGGTGTGGCCCTCGGTGGGTTGCAAGTGTCGGAGATGGGAAGTTTGTTGTGTCACTCAGTCTCGTGGTTGGGGCACGATGCAGGCTCTGCTAACTTTGCGAACAGACAAAAACCCAAGGCATGACTGGTGGGAGAAGTGCCACGAGTTTTGCTGTGGTTTTAAACTGACGGGTGCAGATTGGGAAGAAGAACACGACGCAGTATTCACCTGAAGACACGCGCACTCTCACAAAGCAAACCTTTCCACGAACCTTCAAATGAAAAAGAACAGGAACACATACCTCGTACCCGGATGATGATTTGGTTGGGCGTCGCACAACGACGGCTTTTCTCACGCTTCCGGTCACTTCGGGTCACTTCCGGTCAAATCGGCCCGTTGTTCTGACGTCTCTTCTCACAGATACAAGCTGATCTGGTACACCTGGTCACACTGAATTCAGACTCTCTTTTGATGAAGCGAGATGGCTTGCTTTTGTTGTGTTGGAATGATCCAGAAGAAACATTCAAAGAAAGAGAGTCTGGATTCGGAGAGACCAAATGTAGCGTATCGCGTCGGTGTTCGAGTGTAGATTCACTTCTTGTTTCCCTCTCATTGTGTTGTGAGCAAGCGTAAACGAACACCTTTGTGCACTTTGGTTGAAATTTCGAGGCTTCGTCATTTGATGATGAGAATCTTCATGGTCGGATTATTGACTCTCACTACCTAAAACAACGGCATCGCAGTCGTAGCAACGCGTTTCCAAACATGAATTTTGATTCTCATCATTAAATGACTGAGCCTAGTCTGACCGGCGACCACGCTGATCCATATGCAGGGAAACCAGAAGTGAATCACCCCTCGCAAAAGCAAGATGAAAACGTAGCTTTTGACGTTTGACCAGTTGCTTGTGTCCCAGTCGTCACAATGATTGCCAACAAACAGTGCAACACACTTGTGAGGTCTACAAAATCTTATCAGTTCAGCAAATTAATCTCGGGGACGGATTCAGAGGGCTCTCCTTCCTGCCGCTCATGATCCCCCAAGTTTGCGAAGTCATGCAGTTTGTGTTTCTTTCCGTTTTTATTGGCAACAACGCCCTCTGCATCTAAAATCACGGCCTCTGCATGTTTCCACATGGGGTCGTTTCACATGCACTGCGCCACGTTTGAAGCTTCTGTGCGCACTGTACCTGGGTGGCACAATTTCAAAAATTGTGCTGTTGGGCGATGTTCTGATGTGGATTCATATGAAGGTGAGTCCCCCCACACCGAACAGATTTGAGCAAGAAACAATGTCAAACTTTACTGTCGACAAAATAGGTACGTATGAGCTGCAAGTCTTTGCTGAGGTAGATCCAGGGAACCGGTCCCGACCAGGGCTGCTTCTTCCTCTCTTCCTCGTCTCCAAAACAGTTTGTCGAGTTTTGATAAGACGACAGAGCGTCCTGTTTCATGTCCTCAGGTTTGTGAGAGATTGCATCAATGTGCAACTCTGAAATACCGTGGGAGATGGAACTTTTTGCTCGAATTTCTGACCTCCCCTGGAGACTTGCCACAACTCTGACTACAAACCTCGCCAAAACCGATTTCGTTCGATCTCAAAAAATACCAACAGTATCAGCCACACTTGTTGGATATGGTCACTTGTGGAGAGCAACTGCCTGACGGTGCCAGCGTGAAACGGCCATCAAAGTGCACCTGGACTCATTTCATATTGTGATCTAGATTGTGCACCTTCTTGGGTCCATATCTGTTTTCTTGAGTCGCACTGTTCTCGAGAGATAACATTGTCAGGGTAGTGGATCCAGAACCCCATCTCGTGTCGTTATGCCACAGACACAAACTGTGGGAACAACGAAAGGCTGATCAGACCAACCTGCCAGATTTTACTCACAGCTGCAGGTGGTCTGACCACACTTCACTGTGTCTGAGTGACCTCAACTTGTTATTTTCGCTGGCAATCACATTCAGCACAGGGCCGAATGCACACGCAACACATCTCGTTGGAAAGACAACGCATTACGTGCACAGGCTTGAAATCAGTTGCTCAAATGACATCAAAGTTTCCTTCGGCCTGTTCAATGCAGATTTGAATTACGAACGAGAGCACAACAAAGTGAACCGACACATCAAAAGTGCGTGCTTTCCCGAGGGGAATGTACACATTTTATTCAAAATTCGGTCATTTGGCAACGGCTCGTACTTGGCGTCTCCCCGATCCCCGATCGTTCCCCCGCCGTCAATACATCGAACGCAAATCAAGACACCAACTTGCGAAACCCAAGCAAAATCTCGGTCAGATATTTTCAACTTGGGCAATGTCTCGCTGTCGATACATGATGTCAAGATCAGCACGCAAGCTGGAAAATACTACTCACTCTGCAGAAATTGTGGCAAGACTTGCAATCGTTCAAAATTTGCGAAGTTCTTGAGCAAAAAACGAGTGCGAATTTTTCGCACGAAGTCGCAAATGACGTTTTTCCAAAGAATTTAGTGTCCACACAAACTTGAGAACAAAAATTTGCACAAGGCAGCCCTCAGAACTCTGAAAACCTCAGGTCCAGAAATTCTGCCCAAACCAACGAAGGCCTTTTCATCCAGAAGTGAAATTCCCCAACACCTTCGTCTTGCTCCAAATTGTTCCAAGACAGAAATTTTCGAGTTTTGATGGTGGTCTCATTTACGACAACACCCTGCGCTTGAGTAGGGTTTCTGCGACTGGTCCAAGGTGCTTTATGCAGAGGCATGTTCAAGGGTGAAAAGCAGAGGTAGAATTGGGCAGAAACATCTAGAGGCAGCAACAAGCAGACAGCCCGCAGACAGACAAATAATGACACACAGAAACAAACCGAAGGACAGCGAGTGCCTGTCTGTTTTCAGAACTGTGTTGCTCAAAAGTTCATATCAATTATCTACCAAAAGACAAATCATCAAAATGACTGAAATTTCCAAGAGTGCTGAAGGAGATGCTGTCACTCGAGAACCCGACGCAGGGCAAACCAAATCGTAATCTACACCCCCACATTCATCGAGACTCAAGTAGTCACAACCATACGGAACATTGTAGATTTTGTCAATATTTGAACCACCATCTAGATCAGTTATCTCTCCTCTGGTTGTTTTGTTGGTCAACCAGCAAAGGCAGGGCTCACAGGAAAAACGTTCCTCACTCAGGGCATCCAAGGCAAGTTGTTCAGAAAGTCCTGTAGGTTCAAAGAAAGTTGGCCCAAACCCTACCAATTCATTTCCATTTATGTTGAGGTATGTAAGACTGTTGGGCCCAGACAAACCAGACGTTTCTATAATTTTGATGGGGTTTTGGTACAATGACAGTCTTGTGAGAGATGTGCAGCTGTGAAAGGTTCCAGATTTCAGGGTTGTAATTTTGTTCACCATCAGCTCCAGACTCTCGAGGGATCTCAGCCCTTCAAATGCCAAAGGGCTTATCTCCTCAATGACATTTAATCCCAAGTCCAAGGTTTTCAGAGAATGCAAGGGCAGGAAGGTGTTGGGTTCAAGAGTTGTAAGCTTATTGTGGTAGAGGGTGAGGGATGTAAGTGAGTCCAAACCAGTGAACATATCCCCACTCAATTTGGTGAGGTTGTTCCAATGCATTGGGAGAGCCTCAAGAGAACTGAGACCATTGAAAGCACCTGGATCCAGTTGGTACAGTTCGTGCTCCCAAAGGGACAGCTCTGTGATTAAACTAAGACCCAGAAATGCGTGGCTTTGAATCACATGTGTTTTGCCGTACATCAAATCCATCGAATAAACTGATGACAGACCGACGAAGGTGTTGGTTTGAATGACAGAAACAGGATTCCATCGGAGGTCGATTCTTTCAATGTTCGCCATTGGGGTGAAAACCCCAGGCGATATGGAAGAAATCGAATTTCCTTGCAGACTTATTTGCTTCACTTCCGTCAGGTCATCAAACAACGAAGCTTGCAGTTCAGGTACAGAGTTGGAACTCAAGGTGAGATACACCAGGGACCTCAATCCGACAAAGGCCTCATCTTCCACAAGTGAAATTTCATTGCTATTTAAATACAGCTCAGTACAGTTTTCATGCTTTGAAAATGTTCCATTGGTGATATTTTGGATTCTGTTATGACTCAAGGTTATGGAGACCGCCTCAGCCGGAATGTCGTCAGGAACCTCCATCAGGCCCAGACCGCTTCCATCGTATACCAGGGTGTTCGGGTCCCAGCTGCCCTGCGCAGAGGCGACATCCACACCAAGGCTGATGCGGAGAAGCAGTAGCAGCGCACCTGCAAAATAACGGGTGTGTACAGTGCTTCGCAGACTTCGATTCACTGGGTGGACAAGTTCCCCAGGAGAAAACAATACGTGAAGCGTTGCGTGTCCGTGTCAGTTCTGCGTGCACGAGTCTCCGCTGTGTGGCAAACAAAAGGAGGATACACGATCGTACCTTGTAAAATGGCTTCCACAAGAAGCCAAAACATCAATCTGCAAGTTCATGAAGAAACAGACCAAAAGTCGCACTGCAAGGATCTTACCACACTGCATGAGGGGGTGTGTTTGAAAGGTTACGCGAAAAGTACGAGTACAACAAATGCCTAAATCGTGTCATTTTCAACGCTGATAAACGAGAAGTTTGACATGACAAACATGAATTGAATTTGTACTTACTTTCACGTTCACAACGTGATGGACGCAAAATTATTACTGTGGCACTTTACAAGACACGAACAGGGGATCGGTTTGTGAATGGCCCAAGTTGCACCAAAAGAGCTTGGTGCTCGGACTCACACACCAACACTGAGCAGCCTCATTGCTGCGTCAAGACTCAAAGTTGGGTCGAAACGCATTGTGGATCTGTGTGCAGTTTGAACAGGTGCATGGGCTTGAAATCCCCAAAACAGACCATCATATTCTTGGCGAGAGAAAAAAATTGCCGGTCTTCGAACAAAATGAAACTGAGATGCCTTCGTTCTGCTTTTCAGATGAAATGTACATTTATTTCACCTCAAGTCATTTTCTTCAAATCGCACCCTGAAATCAACGCAGACAGAGTCACAAGACCAAGCGTTCTGAGTCTGTGCCAATGAATCAGCCTCGCCCTCCACTCGCGAGGGACCAACAGGTGCGCTGGCGGAACATGTTTTGCGACAGCAAATACAGTTCAATTTTCTCCCTGGCCAGAAACAACAGAATCGCGCGCCTCCTTCGGCAGTACAACTGTATGGAACATAGAATGTATCGTGTTGAAAATATATCGCAGTGAACCCCAGCTTCCACTGAAGACAAACCTCAGTGTTACACAACACCACTTTCCCATACGTACGTACAAACGCTTGGTCTCTGCCGACATCACAGCAATTGCATCAAAAATGTACTTTGAATGGAGAAAACTTTTGCCGTCGAATGCTTTTGGTCTTTTGAGTGGGGACAGACACAGTGTCATCCTGTGCATTCAGTGAAATGCCATGCTGAACCATGCTGAACAACATCATGAAAAACTTTGTCCGTGAGACAGTGGACGCGTCAACATCTCTCTCCCAGACTGACGTACGAGCGTACATGTATCGGTAATCTCAGCATTGCAAGAAGGTTGTACAATTGTGGAAACATGCACCTCGTAGCTGCATCCAGGTCAGGTAGGTGAAACAAAAATATAGGTATGATGTTCGTCTGAAGTGCAAAGTTTAGTCGTGAGACCAGCGATACTTTTTCAAGTTTGACAGAAAGTAAATAGTGTCATTGTCCGATTGCACCTGGATGTGACAACACACGGGGACCGAACGGGTTCCAGCACTGCTGCATAAAAATCATGAGTACGAGACTGGCATAAACTGCTAGGGTACACATGCAAGAAGTTGCGGACAAGGCGGTACACACGTGAACACACATTGCCGTACAGAATCATGTGCCCTCGATAAAACAATAAGCCAGTCTCTTCGTTTTGACAAGGAAAAGAAAACATGCAGAACAAACCCGCAGTTTTCGTCCGAAGAACAACACACAAATCTATGAATCAATGTGAGATCAACTCAAGCAAGCAAGGCAACGGCAAATGTCACATGTCTACAGGTCAACCTGTGAAAACTTGTCTCGTCAGATTGAAGTCAAATTTTTCAAAGATGGGTTTGCTTTCCCAGGGGCTGTCACCATCCACTGGATGAAGAAAGCGCAAGCACTGATCAACTGAATTGCGTTGATAAAACTTCAAATCGTGAGCCAAACTTGGTGAAACATCATAATTGCCAACAGGACCGCTGAAGGGTGGACGTTTGCCCCGGAACATGCCAAATCAACATCGACATCGACACAGCCATCGAGGCTGGTGAAATCACACGGAAGTGGGGGATTATAGATTTTTTCGATGTCTGACCCTCCCTCCAAATCAGTTATCTCTCCAGAAGCAGTTTGTTGGTCAACCAACACAGACATGGCTCACAAGTGAAACGATCCACACTTCGGGCATCCAGGGATAGTTTGTCAGGAAAGTCACTTGGTTCAAAGAAAGTTGGTCTGAAGCCAGTCAAATGATTTCCATTCATGTCAAGGTACCTCAAACTGCTCATACCAGATAAACCAGAAGTTTCTATTGTTTCTTGGGATGTCTCCAGATTCAAATATAAGAGGGAATCTAAGTTAAAAAATGTTCTAGCTTCTATTGTTTTGATGTTATTGCCCCCCAGTGTCAGTGTTTTGAGAGAGATAAGGCTGTGGAATGTTCCAGGTTCCAAGTTTGTGATTTGGTTCCCATGCAGTGTAAGATTGACCAGGGATGTCAACCCTTCAAAAGCAAAAGGACTAACTTCCTGAATTTCATTGTACCACAGGTCTAATGTCAACAAAGAATTCAAGGGAAGGAAGGTGTTGGGTTCAAGAGAGGAAATCTTGTTTTGGTAGAGGGTGAGGGATGTCAGAATGTCCAAACCAGTAAACATATCCCCACTTAATTTTGTCAGGAAATTCCAATGCATTGAGAGAGTTTTGAGAGAACTGAGTCCATTGAAAGCACCTGGATCCAACTGGGTCAACTGTTGTTCCCCAAGATGCTGGTATGTAATCAAATCAAGACCCAGAAAGCCATCTGTTTGAATTACTTGTGTTGCACCATACATCAAATCCATGAAATTAACTGATGATGGACCAAAGAAAGTGTTGCTTTGAATGATGGAAATAGAATTGAATCTGAGATCAATGAATTCAAGTTTTGTTGAATGGGCAAACACCTTGGGCTCAATGGTGGTTATTTCATTTGCAGCCATGTCTAAGTATGTCAGTGCTGTCAAGTTTTCAAACATCACTGCCTTCAATTCATGTATTTCATTGAGTTGCATCTGCAAAACCTCTAAGGACCTCAATCCAATGAAGGCTGTATCTTCTAGAAGAGAAATTTGGTTTTGATACAAGAAAAGACCAGTACAGTTTTCATGTTTTGAGAAAGTTCCATTCGTTATATTCCTGATGCTGTTGATACTCAAGTCAATTCTGACTGCTTCAGCAGGAATGTCGTCAGGAACTTCCGTCAGTCCAAGGTCTTTCCCGTCGTAGATGGGTCTGTCCGGGTCCCAGGTGCCCTGTGCAGAGGCGAGGTCCGTCCACAGGGTGATACAGAGAAGCAGCGCACCTGCAGTAAAAGTTTACGGACAAGGCACGTCGTGGTAAAAATCCAGGTATGTCCAAACTTTTCCCTTCAAGTTGATAAAGACGATGCAGATCACAAGAGAGACACGCTTGCCGTGTCAGTGGGTCCACTTCGTCTGAAACGTCGGTTGGGATGACTTTCATGCACATGATGACGGATAACAACGAATGTTTTTGACGTTCAACCACGCACGCCAAGCACGCCTTCTCCTGTAGTAACCTGGGTGATGCTGAAGGTGTTACACAGAATGGTGCATTTCATGCTGCTATCAAATTACATGTAGCTTTGGCTCCTGAAGACAAATCAAAGTGCCACACCAGGTATCCCAGCAAATTCAGCTCATCGCATCCTGTCTGAGCATTTTCTCCGCCACGAAAGGGACGGAACAAGATCTCTCACACAGGATGACACCTTCTCAGCTTCAAAAACGTTTTGGTGCACTGACGAAGGGGAGGGGGCAGAGAACGTCGCACCCCGGATCGGCTCTGGTCAGGTGCAAGAAAAGTGTTTTGGGGTCACACGAAACTTACGAAAGTACGCCAGTGAAAGAGCACCGCTGAAGTCAACTGTCCGAAAGTGATGACTTTCTAGTCCCTCCCTGCTCGTCCACTGCTCGTACTGATATTAACAGCCTGATTCCTGGACCCAGCGATATTTTCAGGTGCAAACACGACAGCTCGGATTCTTTGATTCTGACTGTTTCGTTGTGTGTGTGTGTGTGTGTGTGTGTGTGTGTGTGTGTGTGTGTAATTTTGATGATTTTAGCATCCACCATTTTCCATCACAACGTGGGATCATATTCGGCAAAATCAAAGATTTGGCCAATTCGAGGAAATTTGGGTCAGTCAATTAATTTGAATGAACCGAGGTGCAACTGGAAGCCCAACTGCACTCGTAAGAACCAAGTCGCGATCCAGTTGCGATGCCAGTGTACTGTGCAGCCTGTCAGTCAAGTGCTGAGAGCCGTTATCAGGACGGTGATCTTCTGATTGAGAGCGCGTTTGTCTGAATTGATAGAGCACTTTGTTTACTCACCAGCCACCAGGCGTTTCTGCGCCTCCATCTTTGGGTGTGGTTGTCCTGGCAGCGAGGGGTGTGGTTCTACGAGTAGCGAAGTCGGTCGTTTAGTTCCCCTTGTTGAAGCAGGATTCGAACTCTGCTGAAAGAAACACAAATGTGAAAATTCACAACCAACCAAACGTTCAACAAATTCACACAACCTCTGGTTGCAGGTTTCACTCGTAAAAAGTATTTTAAGGTTACTCCATGCAACCCTGCCCAATTTTTCTTCGTGTTTGATATTCGAGATTTGTCTGTCGTCCAGCTTTTTCTTCCAGCTTTTTTGTCTGATACTCGTACATTGTGATCGCAAAGATCAAGAAGAGTCCAATCAAACAACACAAGGAGAGAACGAATCTCTCGTGTGCAGAGCATGAAAATTAGCATGAAAAAACAGCCAGTTTTTACCAGGCTCGTTGTACGCCAGATGCTTCCGTTCAGGTCACTTCCGGTACCTTCAGCTCACTTCCGGTCAAGTCCCACCGGATCGAGTCGCGAAACCTTCAGCGCTGGAGTCTGTTCGCAGAAGTGGCGTGCGTCTGAGTTGTTACCACCCATCAGCAAAACAAATGCATTATCATCATTTTTATCAAGGTGACCCAATCGTCAAACGTCGGTTTACCGTATTCGTGTGAGTGCCACTCCTGAAATTCATCGTGGTCTCAATCGCGTCAGGACGAAGAACCACATGATGAATTTCATCATCAATTTCTCTTTTTCTTCTGGTGCGTGGCCACGGGTGACACAGCCAGAATATGAGCAAATGCAGACTGTTTTGAGCTTTTGCCGACTGTTCAGAAAGCTCTTCTCACGTCACATCGTGCTCGAACAACGGACACCAAGCGGACCCTTGGACACAGGGATTGACGCTCTGAACCTGAACAACGACTCCGGGACGTGCAGCCGATCTGGTCGAAGTCCTTTGGGCACTGGATCTAAAACACAGGCGAATTCAGCACAAACGAGTGCAAACGTTTCGCACGGTCGCTGATCTTGGTCGACATCCGAAAAAATTCCGACCTCCAAATGTTGGCGTCGCAGGAACGGGGTGCACATGGTGCCGGTTCGCTCGGGTCCGCGTTGAAATACGGTGCTTCATGGTGTCTTGAATAGGCGTCACCTCGAGTCTGCCAGTCACGCCTCATGCCAATCATGTCAACGTCAGTTCAAACTTTACAGATTTATTGAATGAAAAAAACAGCACTCAGACTTCCATGGCAGGACACACGAAAGAGACGTTGTCAATTGTTACAATTCTTGTTTCATTAAGGCTGGACGCGCCTGCTAATAACAAACATAACCGGGTCACAAGAATCGTTTCCGTTCGTGTGGCTGGTGGCAACGTTCCACTGAGGGGCTATCGGCTGACCTGCAGAAATCACAGAATTTCCTTCCCTCAAAGTTGAGGATTGAATTCTGACGTCGAGCATGCCCATTACAACCCGATTTCGACCATTCCTGCATCACATGTCCAATCTTGTTCTTTTCTCTCTGAGAGACACTTCGTTGAACGCCTAGCGGGATGTGACAATGGTGTTTCACCAGAAGCGAAGAAAGACCAACACAACTGACATTGCGACGAGTGCAGAAGGGTGGATGTTCACTCCACAACAGGTCAAATCAACATCGACATCCACACAGGCATCAAGACTCGTGTACTCACAATCAAGTGGAGCGTTGAATATTCTGTCAACATCTGAACCTCCATCCAAATCAGTGAACTCACCTGAAGCAATTTTACTCGTCAACCAGCAGAGGCAGGCATCACATGTTAAAGGGAGTTCAGAGCGGATGTCCAGAGCGAGAGTCGACGGGAGGTTTGTTGGAGCAAAAAAATCTGGCCGAAACCTGGTCAATGTGTTTTCCTTCATAACCAAGTGACTCAAGTTGGCCATCCCAGACAACCCAGACGTTTCTATGTCATCCACACTGTCTTGTATATCCAAGTAGGAAAGGGAGTCCAAACCACTAAAAGTTCCATCTTTGACCGTTTGCAGAAAGTTGTTTCCGAGGAAGAGGGTTGTCAGGGACTTGAGGCTTCTGAAGATGCCAGGGTCTACACCGTGGAAATGATTGTGTTGCAAAGTCAGGTTTGTCAGGGATTCCAACCCTTCAAAAGCCAAGGGGTCAACATCTGTGATCATGTTCCATTCCAAGTCCAATTTTTGCAAGGCACCCAGAGGACTGAAGACATTCGCTTCAAGTTTAGTGAGGCGATTACTGTACAACGAGAGGAAGGTGAGAGAATCAAGGCCATTGAAGGAGCCAGGCTTGAGCTGGCTGACGAGGCAATACTGAAGATCCAACTGTGGGAGAGAACTGAGACCAAGAAAAGCGTCCCCCTCAATCACCTCAAACGTGTTACCGTACAACAGGTGCAGTTCTGTTACATTGCCCAGCCCAACGAATGTACCACTTTGGAGTGTTGTCAATGCATTGCTCGACAAGTCCAAACTCGTCAGAGAGGTCAATCCAACGAAAGTACCAGGCTCCAGTTGAGTGAGGCCGTAGTACGACAGGTCCAGCGCAAGCAGAGAACTCAGGCCACGAAAAGCACCCGCCTCAATGGTCTGAATGGAGTTGTAGGACAGGTCCAGGTGAGTCAGAGAAGCAAGACCAAGGAAAGTGCCGTTTACCAGCATTGTCAATTGATTGTTGAGCATCGAGAGAGTCTTGAGGGAACTCAACCCACGGAAAGCACCAGGATGCAGTTGTGTAAGAGCCTGGTATTCCAGATTCAGGTCCGCCAGTGAACTAAGCCCCAAAAAGCCATCACTTTCAATGACCTGAATATAGTTGTAGGACAATTCGAGTGACACTAGTGAGCTCAGGCCAATGAAAGTGTTTGTTTCAATAATCCTAAGGGAATTTGCGCTGAAGTCAAGTGTTTCAAGGTTTGTCAGAGGGGCAAATGCCTTTGGCTCTACACTTGATATCTTGTTTTGTGAAATTTGTAAGCTTGTCAATTCTATCAACCCTTCAAATGCACCGTCCACTAATTTTGACAAAGAGTTTGGGGACAGATCAAGAGAATAGAGTGAGTCCAGGCCTTGGAAAGCCTGAGGCTTAATTGTCTGCAATTGGTTCCTTTCCAACGTCAACTGCCAGAGACTTCTTAATCCATCAAACACTCCAGCCTCCAAAATAAAGATGTCATTTGCGTCAAGGTCAAGACTTATGAGAGAATCTAACCTGTGGAACACACCTTGAGACACATTGTTGAGCCGGTTGTTAGACAAGAATAGAGCAGTCAGGTTTTGGAGACCATTGAAACAGCCCACTTGAAGAGTAGAGATTTCATTTAACCATAAATTTAGGTTCATCAATTGACCCAGTCCTTCAAATGCACCAACCTCAAGAGTTGAAATCAGATTGCCACCCAAATTCAACGTTGACAAAGCTCCTAAATCTCTCAAATTCAAACAAGGGATTCCCTTCAATTTGTTTGATTGCAACAACAACGATTTCAGGTTCACCAAACCAACAAAAGCTTCCTCTTCCAGAACTGAAATATCATTTTCCATTAACAAAAGAGTAGTACAGTTCTCATGCTTCTCAAAAGTCCCATTTGTAATATTGGAAATACTATTTCTACTCAAGTCAATAAGAACCGCTGCAGCTGGAATGTCATCGGGAACCTCCGTCAGCCCCAGGCCGCTCCCGTCATAGATCAGGGTCTCGTTGTCCCAGGAGCCCTGCGCGGCGGCACTTCCTGTCCGCAGGATCCAGACCAGAAGAGGGAGCAGACCTGCAAGATGCAAAGAAAATGTAGAAGCTGGAACCTACAGCGGGGCAGGTCAGATGGAGCCTGAAAAAGGCCACTGCGCTTTGTGCGAGGGTGATTGGTTGTCAGGTCGGGTGTGAGCAGATGATGCGACTGGTGTTGCATCTGTGTGTTGAACATAAGGGACAGAGCTTCGAGACCAAGCTGATTGGCATGTTTCACAGAGACGCGGGAAAACTCAAGTCTGGGTTACTAGCACACATGAAGTGTCCTTTCGTGTGCCAGACGCAGGTCTACATCTGGACGGTGGAGCATCTGGCTGTGCGACTCGGCCAGCCTGCCAGGAAATCTTGTGAACTCAACTGAGTGTTTGCGACTACCTGCAGCCTCTGCCCGGTCAATACAGAATCCTATGTCAAAGGGTATTTTTGCTTGAATCAGCAAAAAATTCAAACAAGCAAGACGCACGCGGTATTAGGGCCATGTTCCGCACCGTTCCGTTCATTTTCCCGAACCTGGTGGGTTTCGAACAAAGCGGGTCCGAGGCGTGCTATAGTTGATTGACTGGTTACTCACCAGTTATCACCAGGCGTCGCTGTGCCGCCATCTTGGGCGTGGTCCTCAGAGCAGCGCAGTCAGAGAAGGGTGTTGAGTTTGGCTGGAAGCAAGAGGTTCACGAAGTCGGGGCGTGTTAATCCTCTCGAAGGATGCGAACAGCTTGGGACATTTGAGTTCTGTTTCAATGTGGCATGTATGGATCAACGAAGACCTATGATTGGCGTCGGACGAGCTCGTCTCGAATTTTGCACTGCAGTCTTTTGTCAAGTTCATCTCAGATCAAACTTGCGAATTGGGAGAGGCGACGAAATCTCGTCAAAAATTCTCTTCTCACCGAAGCACGAGCTTGATGCACACGATTTCCATCTGAACACGAACACCCTGTTCATTTCACTCCCGTTTGTAGCCAAAATCGATAAATACCAAAACAACTTGCACCTCTCACGTGTGGCGGTGGAGGCGGCGGCTGGCTTCCGGTCAGTTCTGGGTACTTCCGTTTTCTCCAAGATTCCTCTGTCCTTCACTCACAGGAAGCAAACACTTATATTTCTGTGTATTTACGTACGTATGTAGGTTTGAACGAAACCTCACTTTGATGGAGTCGAACTGGGACACGTTCCTGATCAAAACAGTCAGCAAGTGATACTCACATGTTGCCTGATACACAAGAAACACATGTAAGTGTACGTTATCAGTGGTGACAAACAACGTCACGTATCGGTTATCTTGTGCACGTTCACCGTGGAAAGCAGTCCCTTTGCGTCTTTTTTGCCTGCAAAGGCAGCGGCAGACTCAAAGGGCACTGCGACCCTGGATTCCCTGAGCGTACCTGCCTGTGTGCACGGTGCTCAGGCAGTCAGGTTCCCAGTTTGCGATGATTCGCATTCCCCCTTGCCGGGCATCATTTGCTTTGCGAATCCAGGATGTGCGCGCAAGGCGGGGAGAGGGAGGCACTTTGTCCCAAAAGGGAACAAATCCACATCCAGGCACCATGGATTTCTTGGCAAACAGTGTTTTGCGCCTGCGTCCCCATGACTGCAGGTGGTGGGGTTCCGCAGCGCCCAGCGTCAGCTGGAAGCGCAGCGATAGCTTCAACCTGAACAGGGTTTTACAATTTATTTCTTTTTCTCTTAGTTGTCGACAGACAAGGTAAAATCCAGGTTTTGTTCAACAGACACGCAACATCTGGGATGGGGGTGGCACCCCAAACTGGGGGACCACCCCTCACAGTCATCCCCCCATGTCCATGCAGGTCTTGTTCACGTTTGCATGTTGGGCGGATTTTCAGGTTCCACAAGGTCAAGTTGCAGTGTGCCTCCAGCGGCACGCAGCAACGCTGAAGGCCACATTCCAATACAGACGAAGGCGCACCAACAAATACTGTACATTCAAATTGCGCCGACATGTCCACAAAAATCCACCGTCTCGCACACGAAAAAATCATTTCAGCTATGAGTGGCACGAATTTTTCTTCAGTTGAATGATTGATATATCCACCAATGCCGTAGCAGTGGTGACACTTGAATACGAACGATAGACGAGAGAGACGACAGAGAGAGAGAGACAAGAAAGGAAAGAAAGAGAGAGAGAGGGAAAGAGACAGAGATTTCAGTCGGTGGGAAACAGGAAAGGACAAAGACGGACGCAGACAGACCGACAGGCAGGCCAACTGACTGCCTGGAGATCCATTTAAACATTCCACCAGAGGCAACAGAACATAAGTATTGTTGAAAATGTCAGGAGTGGTGAGGGATGAACATTCACACCTGAGTCCACTACGGGACACACGTCGAAATCAAAGTCAATGTCAACACATTCGTCAGGGTCGGTGTACACACAATACACCGGGACAGTGTAGATTTTGTCAACCTCTGATCCTTCGTCCAGAGCAGTGATCGCTCCTGAAGCTATTTTGTTTGTCATCCAACACAGACAAGGCTCACAGGAGAAAGGGAAACCTCTCGCATCCAATGATACTTTTTCAGGGAAGCCTGTTGGATTGAAGAAAGTTGGTCCAAAACCAGGCAAAGAGTTTCCATACAGATTTAGGTACCTCAGACTGCTCATGCCAGACAAACCAGCAGGTTCTACTGTTTCTATATCTGTCATCAAATTCAGGTACAACAATGAATCCAAGCCCAAAAATGTACCAGGTTCAATTTTTGTCAGCCAATTGCTTTGCAGAATCAGAACTTTCAAGGTTGTGAGACTTTGAAATATTTCTGGTTTCAAAGACAAAATAAAATTTCCTGTCAGTGTCAGATTGATAAGAGAGGTAAGGCCTTCAAAAGCTGAGGAATGTATCTCTTCAATCAAATTGTAACTCAGGTCCAAAGATGCAAGAGACTTCAGGGGCTTGAAGGTATTGTTCTCAAGTACTGTCAAGTCATTGGATGCTAACCAAAGGGTGGTAAGTAAATCCAAACCATTAAATGTATCACCAGAAATCTTGGCAAGGTGATTTGATTGCAGATTCAATAATGGCAGAGAACTGAGGCCTACAAAAGCATTGTCCTGAATGGTTGAGATTGAGAAGATGCCCCACAAGTCCAAATCAGTCAGTGCACTACAGCTGTGAAATGTATTACTTTCAATCAGAGCTATTGCAGTACCTGCCAAATCTAATGTGGTGAGAGATGTCAGCCCATTGAAAGTGTAACTCTGAAGCTTGGTGAGTGATTGATAGGAAAGATCCAGCTCTTGAAGGGAATTCAAACCAAAAAATGCATCTCCCTCAATAGTTTCCATTTTTGGAAGGTGTAACTTAATCACAGAACCCAAGCCTAGAAAAGTACCATTTCTGAAGGTGTTCAGGTTGTCATTCAAAAGTAATGAGAGAGTTTGTAGAGAACTCAATCCATTGAAAGCACCATAATCCAGTTGGTACAGGGCTTGGCTCTGTAAATTTAGGTTTGTAAGTGAACTAAGTCCCAGAAAGCCATTACTTTGAACAACCTGTATCTGATTGTATGTCAAGTATAGGGATTGAACTGCACTCAAGCCAAAGAAAGTATTTGTCTCAATGCATGTCAGTGTATTTTCTCTGAGGTCAAGAGTTTCAAGGTTTGTCAAAGGGGCCAAGGCCTCGGGCTCTATTGTTTGAATGGAATTTGCCTGAAGTGACAGACCTTCAAGTGCTGTCAACCCATCAAACATTTCCCTCTTCAGTTCTTTCAAAGAATTGTAACCAAGATCCAAAGTTTTTAAGAACCCAAGATGCTGGAAAGCCTGGACCTCAATGGTCTGAATGTTATTGTCACTGAAATCAAGGTGTTTCAAAGAAACCAAGCCCTCAAGTGTGTCAACCTCCAAATATGAAATTTGATTGAAAGACAAATCCATTGTTGTCAGAGAGGTCAAACCCTCAAAAGCCCCACTCTCTATGAAAGAAACTTGATTTGAATCAAGGTAAAGATTGGTGAGCAGGTCTAATCCCTGGAACACCCCCTGAGACAAGTTGCCAAGCTTGTTCTCTGAAAGGAATAGGGCACTCAAGTTGTGAAGACCATTGAAACATCCTACTTCAAGACTCCAGAGAGAACTTTGCTGTATTCTCAAAGACTCCAAGCTGTTCAGTCCCTCAAAGTCATCAGTTTCAAGAACAGAAAGTTGATTGGTACTCAAATCCAACAAGGCCAAAGTTCTCAGGTCTGTAAACACATGTGAAGGGGCTTTGGTCATCTGATTTGAATCCAAATACAAATGAAAAATACTTTGTAACCCAAGAAAGGCCCTGTCTTCAAGAAGTGAAATCTGATTGTAACTCAAGTACAAGTCAGTACAGTTCTGGTGTGCTAAAAATGTTCCATTTGTAATATTTCCAATTTTGTTGCCTCTTAAGTCAATTCTGACTGCCTCAGCTGGAATATCGTCTGGAACTTTTATCAGACCGAGGTTGCTTCCGTCGTAGGTCAGGGTCTCGTTGTCCCACGAGCCTTGTGCAGAAACATGCTCGATCCGCAGAGTGATGCAAATGAGAAGCAGTGCACCTGAAAATAAGTGCAACTGACAAGACTCGGCACTCGTGTCTCGAAGTGTGTCCTGGCCTCGCGTTCAGTGACCTGTTCAGGTGGCGAGATGACAGTGAGCACGGTCTGGTGTTGGTGTTCAGCATGAATCTGTCAGTCTGTCTGTCTGTCTGTCTGTCTGTCTGTCTGTCTGTCTGTCTCTTTATCTTTCGCAGTCTCTCTCTTTTTCAAATCCTGGTTTTGTATGGTAATCAACGGATGGAAAGGGAACACGTGTGAAGTCTGTAACACTCACCAATCACCAAGTGCGTCAGCTCAGCCATCCTGGAGGGCGACGTGAGTGTGGAGTCACCGCAGGTGAAATCATCCTTCTCGCGTGGAGCGGACAGGAGGAATTGTGTCTGCTCCGGTCAAACGATCAAAATCTGTACTCAGTCCATCAAACACAAAAAGCCCTGATAAAATGTTTCTTTTCCGGAGGTAGGATGTCATGGGAGATGGGCCCAGAACCACCGACCGCAATTCTATATACGTTTGTGTCATGCGAGAGGAGACAACTGAAAGAAAAAAAGTGACAGGTGATTTCACGCCCCATCATTGGACGATGAACTTGTATCGTCTTCTTGTCTTGGTTTCATGAGGAGGCAAAGGAAAAGAACAAGGCAGTGGCTCTGAGCCCTGACTCTGGTGGCGAGGGGAGAACCCATAAAACACCTGCAGAAACGAACACGGGGCGTATATACCTGCAATCACGTGGTGTGCCCTGCAGTGGCAGCGACGATTTGTGGCTCCCACTCACGTTCGGTCAGCTCGCTCAGGTTTGGCTCAGCTTCGTTGGACGGGTTCTGTCACAGCAGGCCAGCGGAAAAACTGCGAGGTGCAATGATGGCAGAAACTGGTTGGTTTGCTTCTGCGATCTGCAAAATCAAATCTGAAGTAACACAATTAATGGCAAAAGGGGACCAAGAAAGCAGCACAGCATTAATCACTCGCTATCAGTGCACAAACAGCACTCCATGAACAGTGGAGTTGCCTGTCTCTGTTTGAGATTATCTCAGAAATGAGTGCGTAAATGAGGACAGATGCACATGCATTGCATGCTGATGCGCGTTGTCACTTGCATTCCATGCACGAAAGCACACGTAGAGAAGAGCCCCCCACTATGGGGCAATGCAAATGAGGGCGGGAAGGCTTCTGATTGGTCTAGAATTCAAAATCCAGCCTTCTGATTGGTCAAAAGGCCATTTGCCCCA
>JAAUXT010113479.1_pt1 | contig 23632 bp, 30 predicted proteins | sample 7278171 | NCBI WGS metagenome assembly JAAUXT01 (sample SAMN14350112, study PRJNA611818) | marine sediment metagenome | isolation source: surface marine sediment (1.8m) | place: French Polynesia: Moorea | collected 2018-08
ATTGTTTTTTGAGAAACATAACACTATGCACACATTCTTCGACACACACAAGTGCTGTCCTGCCGATGTACGCTGCGCGCGGCTGATTCTCCACTTGAAAGTCTAGTTTCCTTTCTGCTGCAGGATCCTTGTTTTCAATCATTTGTCTGGCGAACATATTGGCTGTTGTTGTTGGAAACTTCATGTTCAACAGTTTGTACGCGGCGACGAGCGCCGGTTTCCACGGTCTCGTCTTTTACGTTGGCGCAGCGTTGTTTCTGGCTCCGTTGATCGCTTCAGGGTGAGAAGAATGCGCTCATACCGGTTCTGGGGCAAATTGTGCGTGCGTGTGCGTGCACTCTCCTTTCATGGTTGGGATTGTAGTCCAGTCTTTTGGTTTCTTGCGCGAGCAGTGAACTTCAAAGACGAAAAGCGAGCACATCACGTTCAAGCGATGTTTTCTTTTTAGAATTGTTCTCATTTACTTGAAGAAAGAAGAACATTGAACACGTTTTTGCTTGAGCTCGTGGTGAAACTGTTCTCACCAGCAAACAAATGAAGTCAAGGATTTGCAAAAAGAAAAAGAAAAACAGAAGAGAGGCAGCGAATGGCTCATTTTGTCGTTGACACAAAAACACGTGAACAAAATTTCACTTTTAAGAAATGTTTTTTTTGTTTGAAAAGTGAACAAATAATAATAAAAATATTGCGGTTGTCTGAATACAACTGGATGTGTTGCAAGTGTACATTTTTGAACTGAAGATGACAAGCGCTGCAGATTCCGCCAGGCTGGAGATCAGTTTCCCTTTTTGAAAATCATGTTCAGTCATCTAGATACTCGTACCAGGATTTTATAAACAACGAAACCACGAAACAGGAAAGTAACTTCAGCACGGATTTTCCAGGGTGAAATACCGTGTCGGATATCACCTGTTTTCACGCGCCTTTTTGCAACTAAACCTCCCTGTTGGCATAACAAAAGGATTGTACACGCTTGTCCGTTGCGGTCACAGTTTATATCGAACACTTCTCTCTGTGCACAAGAATTCGCGCGTCCGACACCAATGGTTTTCTGCACATGAAGGCGGTCTTTTCTGGCTTGCAGCCTGCATCCATGGGTGCTCGATATTATGCCCCATTTCGTAAAGAACCGTGGCGTTCACAATTTCTTATTTCATGCCAAACATGCCGTGTTTGCCCAGTAGTCTGAAATTGAGAGACAACGTTTGACATTTTTCGCTGTTCACGTTGAGATTTCCGGCTTTGGACCGTCGAACGCGACAGAAGCTGGTCATCAACACAAGCAGAAAATACTGCAATGGAAGGAACCGAGGAAAAGCAACCGCTGTTGCACAATGGAAACCCAAACGACGGACTTCAAAACAACGAAACTAAAAAGATTCCGGCTGGAAGGAGTGCGGCTCTCTCCCGGTGGATAACTGTAGAACCCGTCATTCTTCTCGTCGTGTTCTGTGTTTCTTCGCTGAGTCCTCTCATTGAGCAGTATGGATACGCCAAGTTAGCCGAGGAAGCCAACGTCAATGTGTCCTCCACTGAAGAATCCATCTGCCACATCAACGCCAGTGATCCGGCATACCAACAGCAACAGGAGTTGCAAAGTGAAGTTTCAAAACTTATGACAAATGCTGTGCTTATTCAATATATACCAAGCGTTTTCACCGTTCCCATATGTCTGTTCCTGAGCGATTGCTTCGGAAGGAAACCTGTTCTCGTGGTGACCCTGGCTGCACGGCTCGTTTCCTACATGGAATGGTTGTTCTTCGTTCATTACAAAGTGCCTTTAAATTTTCTACTGATTGGTTCAGCAACAGGAGCCTTGTTCAGCGCCGATGCGTGGGCGCCCACGGCCATGGTATATTTCGCAGACGTGACTGATCACAGCCGGCGCTCTTTCATGTTGGTCATTTACGAAGTTTGTCTAGGCATCGCCAGCGTTTTGTCCAACATTACAACAGGCTTTCTTCTCAAATTCGTTGACGCAATTTATGCATTTGGAACTTTGGTGATTGCCATGACGACAGCGCTACTGTACACAATCTTCATACTGCCAGAGTCTCTCGACACTTCAGTGCGCCAGAAGCACAGTCGCAGTTGGAAAGCCTGCTTTGCACCATACAAAGGCGCCTTCAAAATCTTCTTCAAAGACGACGGAACCAAACGGCGATGGAAAATTCAAGTGGCAATCTTGATCGCCAATGTCTCACAAGCGAGCCACGTCGGGACCGTGATCATCGCGCCGCTGTATCTCATGAACAGTCCGCTCTGCTTCGGCAGCCTGGCCATCGCAATTTTCGTCGTGGAAGTGTACAGCCTCAGGGCCATCGGAAGTCTGCTCATTACCAAGATATTCAAGAACTGCTTTGGCGACACCTCATTCATGATTTTGTCTCTGATATCAGATGCTAGTATGTTCGCAATGCTGGGCTTTCTTCCTTCAACCTTTTGGATATTCATTGGTGAGATCAATTTTGAATTTCGCTGTTGACAAATGCTTCACTACCCAACAAACGATGGATCTCCCGAACAACGTTCCATCTCGTTCTTGGTGACGTGCATTTCAGCCCCGTTACCAGGCATGGGCGGTTTGTTGTCAATTTCCATGGGAAGAGGACTTGCATCGAAATTGGTGAAGCCAGAAGAACAAGGTACAGCAAACACACAACCAGCTTGCTCGACTCACTTGAACGCAAAACTTTCAGTTGAATGATCCAGAACGTGCGCACAACAGAAAACTGTACGATCACTTGTTTTTTTCGCTCTTTTTTTCAAAAATACATTTTCTATTCCACCAAAACGACAACGGAACGCACAACATATAGTGCCGGCGACAGATGAACAGACGTCACGTTTCCACAAAAAAAGAAGAAAAGAATTTCGATTCGTGGATGACGGCACAAGCAAAGACAGATCTGTTTTGAAAGATCAAACCAGAATCACACTCACGTTTTCTTGCAGGCGCCTTGTTCGCTGGATCAGAAATTGTGTCCCTCTTGTGTGTTGCCGGTGCGACCTTTGCTGCGAACTCAATTTACCAGGCGACGCTGAACGTTTACCACGGCTTCATCTTCATTCTGCTGGCCCTGGTTTCAACACTTGAGCTGATTCTAACGATGTGAGTGACTTGAAAATCTGATACAAGGTACAAATATTGCGAGTTGCATCACAAACCTTCATTTGAGTGCAAAATGAAACCGTGATCACACATCCACAGCACTTTTTCATGCTCCTGACAAGGACACTTGACGCACCCAGCCGGAGACGTGGCCATTTTTCCACCATTTGAATTTGCTGTGCATTTCAAGAATTTCGTTTCAAATTTTATACCTTTCATTGCAGATTCTTGCACATTGCTATCAAATGTGAAGGAAGGCAAGCTACGGTTCCAGAAACTTTAGTAGATTCCGATCATCTTGTGTCGTCATACCAGTCTATTCCTCTATCGGATGAAAATCAACACACTGACGGGTCACAAAACCAAAGTGCTTGAAAAACATGTTTCCACAGATGTTCGTGTCAATCTCAGGTGTAGCGTTCCCCAAATGGTCCTGCAGCATGCACTGGAATGTGTTCATGTGAATATCGGTGCCCGACCTTCCCATGTGCAACACTATCGTCAGCAGCAAGGTGTTCACAACTGTACTTGCAAGTTTCTTGACAGCTCTCAGCATCTTTGTTTGCGTGGAACAAGAAGATCCACACGTCACAACTGTCCGTTCTTCTGCGAAAACAGGAGTTGAAAGAAGAACCTCGCAGGTTGTGTGTTTCTGAACACAAAGCCAGCAACCCAAACCGACAGCTTCCAGACGCGTGGATTTCATCCTGTTCCCTGGTCAAATTGTCCACGTGGCGAACATTTTGCCTGAAGCAGGAATAGACATTGCTCGACATGTGTGGACTGTCAATGACAGGTCTCTTGCCTGCGTTGCAGAACTCGATGCACGGCAGTCTTCAATGGAAATGCATGTGGCGTTGTCCTTTCGAACGTTTTCACTGGGCGGCGGACTTGAGCATCATTTGATAGACCCTTTCCTTGAGCCATTCCTTGTTGTGAGGAACATACGCTTCTTTCGTGTGATTGAACCTGCAAAAAGGATGCAGATTTTGTTTGCGAATACGGAGTGAAACGGCATTCACGTCAGAAGGGACACTGAAACACAACAACCTTGGTGAAAACGAACGAAAGCAAAAACTGGTTTCCTTTGTCTTCGAACATTCTTTGATCATTTGTTTGCACGCTTCAAATACTGCACGCCTCAAATACACGGACACAGGGTTTAAAACCACACAAAACCACGTCAAGTTTATTTCACAGTTTGCCCGAACAGCCGTGTGACGAATCTTCGAGGAACCAGCTGGAATTTGACCAGGTGGATACGTAGGAGAGCTCTGCAGGGAATTTAAAGCATAAAAGTGTTATGGAAGCCAAAAGTACTCACACGAGACAGCAGAGGTCAGTCAGTTGGTCGATGAAGTCGAAGAGCTGCGCGATGTCGTATGTGATTTGTGGTTTACCCGGGTTCGCCCGCTTCAAGTGCTCTTCAAAGATCTTGCAAAGACCTGGAGCAGATAATCGAACCACCTACGTTTTTCTCAGGATCCAGAAATCATAAAGAAGTGTTTCCTGCAAAACTTTTATTTCCAAGGCTGCGAATGTGATGTCAGTTCCAAAAGATTCCAACCAATCAGTGCACAACTGCCTCACCTTCCAAGCAATCCTTCACAGTTTCGTAATCGGAGTAGGTTTTACTCTCAGGAGCTGGCTTCGGTTGAACCAATAAAATTGTGTGCGCCGTCTGAAAGAGGAAAATCGCGGTGATATCGTTTAACCTTTGGTGTCATATGCACCGCCCTTCTATGTTCGTGACCAGGGAACTTCGCTGCTTCAACACATTTCCGTTCCAGTGTAATGCGATGTCTGACGTCAAGAAGAGAACGCTGATCAAAGAGCAAAAGCGGAGCTGAACTGTGTCACCCAATGTGTCACCACACATCCCCAGGTGCCGTTCGAAGTTTGTTTTCGCAACAGAATTTTACTCCATTATCGCCCAAGAAAAGGAACTTCCAAACATTCCACACGAACACTGCGTCTTTTCTTTAGATTTTGCCTGTGATAATGTCTGCCTAAGTCAAACAATAAAATATGCCAAGAAACTCACCATACTGACAAGTTCTTTGCTTTCTGTGGCCCAACAAATGCACAAACTCGCAAACTTCCACTGAAACCGGCTTCAGGGCAACCAGTGCAAAACTTTTCACACTCCCTTTCTGACGTCTAACAAATCTCCCCCGTTCGGTCAGATTCTGAACCAAAGATAATAAATCTCGGCCAGGTAAACTAACAAAGATACCTGTGACTTTTTACAGTTCCACTATAATTTTATTATGCTTTTGTTTTCAAAGACCATCTGTTTGAGGCTGGGCTCTCCACTGCAATTTGAACGTCGTGGCGACACGATCGACACACTACCGCCATCTGGACATTGAAAAGATGTGCCACGAAAATGGTTTGTTGAGAAGGATTTGATTCATTGAATTCCATTGGATCTGCCATGGCTGCTGAAACGAACATGAGCGATGTGTGGACTTTGCTAGGGTTGTGTCTGGCCATGCTGGTCGGATGTTACTTGGCTGGATCTATTCCTCTGGCTTTCTCTTTGTCCGAGGTGAGTTACGTTGTGTCAAACATTTCATTCTTGGACAGTCGGCATGGACAGTTGGCATCACTCCTGTGAAGAGTGACTGCAGCTGTTGGCATCATTTCATGCTCAGCTGTGAATTGACTGGCCGACCACAAACTGGCCGATTCTAGGGACGATTCTGGGGGAAGGGTTGAGGGAGGGACCATTCCAATCCAAACGAAAATTTTGCAGACGACTGGATCCAGAAGGTTTCCTGTCAGGCTCGGCGCCCTCCCTGGGCCAAACAGAATAAGATTTAGAAAAGCTGTTGCAGAACGATAAAACTTGAGAAAGCGTAGGTCTAGTTCATGATATCTTGTGAAGTTTGCCTTCCTCGTGCTCTGCAATCACCACCGATAAGTGTGCATGTCTGTGCACTCCTGCCCTGGAGCGTCTGGTTGTGTCTATGCTGGACCCCCCCCCTTGCAGACGGGCAGTTTTTGTTCATCCTGGACCAATGTCCTCGTTTGGAGGGGGGGGGGTTCTCTGGTGGCAGTGCCGACGCCGGACCTTCTGCCCTTTGCAGATGTCGACAGGTCAGGTTCCACCCTGGGCTGTACTGCTGGACCCCTGACTTTCAATCTCTATCGGGGGTGGTCCAGCAGGTGTGCCCGTGTGCCAGCCCCCCCCCCCCCCACCCTCTGCTGCACAGATCAGGTCCCAGCCCCCAATCGACATTTCATCAGGAGCGCAGACAAACCGCAACAGGCTTCCGAGCGTGTGGCTTATTGCTGGGCGTGTTGCAGGAAAAGTTGAAATTGGTGTCCGTGCTGGGAGCTGGTCTTCTCGTCGGGACATCGTTGGCTGTAATTATTCCAGAAGGCGTGCACACACTGTACACGACGAATGAACACAGTAAGCAGATTTGTCATCACATCGGTTTTCAACTGCACTAAACTTTTCTCTGCATGTAAATTTGGTAGTTGTGTACGTAGTGAAATGCCAACAGGTTCTGAATGACCTCGATGCTGGCTCGTAACTCACATCTGTTGCATGTGTGAAACGTGAGTCAGTTTGGTCCTGTCTGACAACATACCTTCTCCATGTTGACCAGCAGCGTCTGGTGCTGTGTTGAAGCGTACCGTTCTGAACAAAGCTTCGTGTTGGCTTTCATCCATTCGTACAATTGGGTCGAACGAAGTTCTTGTCAAAATTCGTTCGAAAGTTTGACAAATTTGTACTCTTCCATCGCAGATTCCATGGCGTGATCGTACTCAACCAGCCAATCCGAAGCCAGCAAGTCAGACCGGCAGAAAAACAACCAAATGTGGCCGTTGAACTTTCAGGCGAAGCAGAGCACGCGCACGGGAGTGGCCCCGAGGACGCGGCGCACGCTGCGCAGGCGCACGCGACTGAGCACGGCCACTCGCACGGCGCCGAGCTGCACACGTACATCGGCGTCAGTCTCGTTCTCGGCTTTATCTTCATGCTGCTGGTCGATCAGCTGAGCGGCGGAGGCCATGTCCACAATTCCACGAATGGTGAGTTTTTGAGGACGTGAACCTTGTTGTTCTGAGTGAACCTCGTTGTCCTGAGTCTGTCTGGATTGCTTCGATCGATCTTTCCGAGTCAGATGTCAGGTGCCGTTTTTGTCATGCAGAATCACTCCCATGTACGAGCGTAGAAAAGCTATGTTTACACTCGGCGGACCCGCAGTGTACGAGTATTGTTCTGGTGCTTTTTCGGCTAATTTCAGTCACCCGAGAAAGTACACCCCCCGAAAATGTCAAGGAGCCCGGGGTATTCGTGGTGGTGGAAAAATTCCAGCGTCTCACATGAAATGTCGCGCGCCCTGGGGGTGTGTGTGATTCTGTGTGACATTTGAAAATGTGATGTTGGATGACTGACATCCAAGTTTTTCATTGACACATGACCCCCGCCCAAGTTATAATACATTGGAAAATTGGCTGTCACCAAACATGACATGTCAAAATGTGATGTCGTACTCAGCCGAGTGTTCCGTGCTGGTTTTGAAATTTTGTGATGTTTTACCCGGCCCACACTGCACAATCATGAATCTACGAGACAAGTCTCCATATTCGCGTTTTTCGTGTTTCTGTGTGACACACAGGGTTGTTGTTGCTTCAGGCGTCCATTGCGCTTGTTGGCTTCAACTTGGCGAAGAAACGCTGCTTGTGGTTCCCATCTGACTCAACAGAACTTTTCATTGCGACAAACTCCAGTGTTTCAAATGCCTGTGTTGGACACAAAACTCGGACATGTAGTGACCAGACCAAACCACGAGAAATACCGACTTGATCAGCTGAGTTGATCAACCTTGTTACGAGCCAAGTGGTCGGTCACTGTCAGAGTCTTTTGCGCTTTGTTGGAACAAGATCCTGTAGAATTTTGCACAAAACGTGTACGACAAGTTGGTGTTTGTTGCGTTGCCCCTGATCATCGGCCCTCGGAGCAAGAAGAGAAAAAACAGCTGATGTTCCAATTTGACTGGTGCTGAGCCTGTCTCTTCGCTCGAGTTGAAATTAGTTTGTGCCAGGCAACTCAGCATCGTTTCAGGACGGTAATTTTTTTCATGGAGCTCTGATTGTACTTTTTGAAGCCACTGCGATAGTTTGGACACAACTGTGATTATGTTGTGATGTGCTCACAGAACACACCACAGGGAAAACATACCCACAAAGCAGCACGTAGATCTAAACTTGTTTGCTGACCACGCGGGAAATGAGATCCCGACTTTTTGCTGCTCTTCCAGGAGAAGTGGAAGCGGGCACCAATTCAGCCCAGACGCGACCGAAAAACACTGCCACTCTGGGTTTAGTAGTTCACGCTGCAGGTGAGAAACTGTTATTTTTGCGGAGCCAGGAGACATCACACTTGTGCACGAGTAAATCGAGTTCCGGTGATTAGCCTCACTTTATGCGTCATTGGACGAAGCTTGTCAAGTAGAACGTTTTAGTCGGTTGCCCGACGTGACGGCGCGGTGCTGGTTGGTTTCAGCGGACGGCATCGCGCTGGGCGCCGCGGCCACCACGTCTCAGACTCATGTCACGATGATCGTCTTCGTCGCCATCATGCTGCACAAGGTCAGGGTCGGTCGATTTGTGTGTGAAGACTCTGACATGGCACGAAACCAACTGTTCCTGTTGATTGACAACTTTTTATCCGGTGTTGGGAACATGGTAGGGGAAATGGGAAGAGTAGAATGTGCGACTAAACCTCCAGCCCCATGGATATGTTGACTTTGTTCGTTCTTGCATATTTTGCAGGCCCCAGCTGCCTTCGGACTTGTGTCTTTTCTCATGCATGAGGGACTTGATCGAAACAGAATACGAAAACATCTGGGGGCCTTCTCAGCCTCGGCTCCGTTGCTCGCCGTCATCACTTATTTTGGTCTCAGCCAGGTGAGTGTCGCGAACTTCTCTTCGAACGACATTTCGCTTCGATTACTCGACGTCAGGTCGAACAGAGACGCGTTGGCGTCGTGTTCAGTGGCTGAATCGTTGACATCTGGAGTTCTGTTCGTCTTTCAGCAAAGTAAAGAGACCCTGTCCAGTGTGAACGCGACGGGAATCGCGATGTTGTTCAGCGCGGGCACGTTCCTCTACGTCGCGACCGTGCACGTGCTGCCCGAGATCGCGAGCATGGGCTCGACGCGCAGAACCGTCGGCGCCGACGGCTCCGTCATCGTGCGCGAGACCAAGGGCTTCTCCAAAGTGGAACTGACGCTCCTGGTGATCGGCGCCATGCTGCCGCTCGTGCTGGCGCTGGGCCACAGCCACTGATCAGGGCAGATTCTTGTTATGTGGACACGTCCGACTTGAGTTGTTGCGAACAATGATTCGTTGTGATGATGAACTTGATATTCGTACGTTGTTGGTGTCTCTTGGACACGGTGTGTGAGGGTTGAGCGGTTTTGTTAGTGAGGGTTGTTTTCACGGTGCACGTGTAGTGCACACGTCACCAAAACGGAGCTCACTCACTCGATAGATGATGTAAAGAAGGGACATGGCTGCACTGCCTCACAACATGCACTGCAGTTGCTCTGCACACACTCGCAGTTCGACATTTCCGCTGGAATCGTTCAGTTGTTTCATTTCGTCAAAAGCGAACCTGAAGCCAGTTTTCTTCACAGGATAATGGAGCTATCATTGCGCTGGTTGCTATGTTCGCGTTGTTGAAAATGCACGAGTGCTGTATGAATGCGCAGAATTTGCATTTGTCGCTGCGAGGAACATTGTTATTCGCAAGTGGTTGAATTTCAAAGGTGTTCTTCCGTCAGAGTGGAAAGCCCGTAGACCTACATGTGTCGGCACCAAAGGCTCTATTGGTCAACAGATGAAATCGCTTCAAGCCGTTGACTTTCACTCCGTGGTTCTCAATGCCCGTGCCGGTCGCAGCTTCCAAACGAGTGAGAAATCATTGGCGATTCTAAACAGTGTGAAGCAGATTCACAGGACGCGCACTCACTGCAGCAAATGTTTGCAGGGTTTGACGGGTCGACGAATAGTGACATGACAGAACTGCAAAACAACCATATTGTCAATAAACTGACAACAAAACTGTTGCGTTTTATTTTGACGAGAACCAAGAAGAACAAAAAGCTTGACGAATTGGCAACAAACAGATCTGCCTGGTCTGTGTTGGTTTCAGCAAACGAACAACTTTTTTTTCGATGCCGGAAATCGCTCAAGGCAAAGTCGTCGGTCGTGGCTATGACAGAACATCCAGCAACTCACAACCTGTATTTGTTGCTCTCAAATTTGAAAACGATAAAAGTGAAAGCCGGCGTCAATCGGGCACAAGCACACGTGCACTAGAAATAAGCAAACTTCGGTGTTTCGAGGAGTGTAGAATGTCCAAAGCTGACGCTGCGCACAAAGATAAAACTATTTCGAGAAGATAGCTTTTGTCCTCAGTATGCCAAGTCCTGCGAATCAACAGAAACTTGTGACGTGTCGGTCACTTCTTCCTCGGTAGCAAAGAATTCTTCCGGCAAGTGCGGTTTCATTTCGTCGAGCAGGTTCTCCCTTTTCAAGTACATCTGCAAACACAATCGCAGAAGCTAGTGTGCGCGACTTTTCGGTCACATCCAAAACCTGTAGACCTATGTCAAAGAGACTTTCCAGTCGCCATATGTTCCAAAACACTGGTTCAGTTTCACCCGGTTCTTTCTCGAAACTTACCACGAGTTTCTCCGCGTTTTCTTTGACGGCGCACATCTCATCTTGAGGGTGATACTTTTCGTACTGACGCAGCAGCTTGTAACACGACGTCAATCTGACAAAAGAAGCAGGTGTCGCATTCATTGTTTTTGCCAGTTGCACAAGAAACAACGATGACCAAGGCCAGAAAAAGGCAAGTTTTCTTTGTGCAGGCAGAGGGGCCGAAACGTGCGAACGAGCGTCAGCCGAAGATGACGTCATTGTGAACGTACTGCTTGTGACGGACGCCGAAGACGAGCGCGTCGTTGAGCCGTTCGGAGGCGACGAGCCACTCGACGAAGTCGTCTTCGTGCTCCGTCCCCTGCAGAGCGCCGTATTTCTTCTTCTCCTCGATGTACAGGTGTACGGTCTCGGAAATCTGCGGAAATTCATGAAATTTAACATCTGGATACACTTTGTTTGGATACCAAGAAAACCGAAAAACCATGTCCACTTCAGCTCATCGCTCTGATTGGGCCGAGTTTACCTCGTCAGTGCGAGGGAATGCCGTTCCGAGGTGTCTGTACGCGGCCAGTTGGTCTAAGATGCCGACGGCGTGGGTGCGGAGCAGGTCGTGCACCCGCGCCTCTCTCTCGTGCGCCTCGGAGAGCTGCACGTGACACAGCAGCGCGCACGCGACCGCCTGCTTCTCGACAAACAGACCCGCCAGCGAGTCCAGGTTCAGATCCCACATGTTTGGACAACTGTAAAATCACGCCGGAATCGTGAAACACAACGGAAATCAAAAGGCGGTGAGACGCCTTCTCCAAATGGAATCTGAGGAGCAGTGAGGATATTTCTTGTGTTTTGTCGTGCGCGTCTCACCTGAGCAGCAGGTTGGCGTACTCTGCGCAGACGCGGAGCTGGTCGTCGCCCGGCGGATCCCCGGGCGCCGCCGCCTCCTCCACCGCCGTCAGCCCCGTCTCCAGCACCGACTGCCACACGTGCTGCACGCGCTGCTGCCGCCACAGCCGCGACGCCGCAGACAGCTCCACCAGCAGACCCTGCAGGCACTCGAACTGCAAGCGAAGATGATCCTGCCTCGTTCAATCTCCCCACGTCAAGTTCAAAATGGCCAATGTTTCAGTTGTGAATATTACAGGATGCCGACATGACGCACGGTGTGCATCAATGTTGTCCCGTACTTCGTCAGGATTCAGGGTCGCACACTGAAAGTGTGACGAACGTAATCACCTGTTTGAAGGACAGCAGCAGATCCAGAACGTTGTTCCACAAGGTCTCGTCGTTCACTTCGTAGTCGATCATGATTCGAGCCATCAGCTTCGCAGTCTGCAAAACAAAAGGCACCCAGCGTTCCCACTCGTGTCAACACGAAGGCCGCCGGGTTCACGAGCGACGTGTTTCAGCCCGGAAGGCGGACCGCAGCACCCACCCGCTCCTGCGTGCGCCGGTCCATCCGAGGACTCCACTTGTGCAGCTGCGCGACCAGGTTCGTCTTGTCGACCCGGTCGAACTTGATGGGCTTCGGGATGTTCGGGTAGTTGATGTCCTCCAACTCCACCAGGTACGGCAGTATCCTCTTGAACTTTCTGAAACGGGCAACTCTGGTCTCTGATCTTTCCGCCATGGGCAACAGCTCCCACCGTTCAGTGAGATGCTCGCTCTTTGGAGCACATGTCCGACACATCTGGACACAGCAAAATGCTTTGGAAACGAGTCTGAACATAATTTATCCAAGTGCCTGGAAAATCAAGAAAACAGTTTGGCAAAAATGTGGACGAGCGCACTTTGAGAGCCAGATCAGACTCGAAGCGAAATGTCTGAAACATCCTTCGAGTTGGAAGAGATTTTGCGCACAGAAACTGACTGACCTGACGTCCGCCACGGGGTTTCCGGGAGACCCGATCACTTTGTTGATAGTCTCACTGTCCACCAGAGCAAACAGACAGTCGATCGCCCTCTGTTTGCAGCGGTAGCTGCGACGCTCGTCCTGGAATAGCAGAGCGGGAGAGGGAAATAGACATAGAAATAAATCATATTGGACGCCAGCGCACCACGTGGTCTATCGATCAAACTGAGGCAAGATTTCGCAGGTCTGACACAAAATTACTCATGTTTGGTTTCATTCTGAACGGCCAAAGGAGACGGGTCTGGTGGAATTCATCAATTGCTAACACTGTTGCGTCTGTTCGTCCTCTCATCTATATTTCTGTGTGTCTTGTTCAGAAGAGTTTATCAATAGAGGTCATCACGCGGAAGCTTTTCCATGTTCAGAAAAACTGAGCTGCTCATTCACAAAGCTCTGGTCTCGCACAGTTTTCAGTTGGTCTCGTTCGCGCGCCGGCGGCGGCGGCGGCGCTCACCTGGCTGAAGTAGATGAGGAAGCACGCGTTCTCCTCGAGGCTTCCGGCCTGCAGCAGGTAGAAGACTCGCTGCAGGTTCCGCTCGTCCTCGTCACACAGCGACGCCTCGCTCCGCGGCGCCGCCGAATCCTCCGTCACCGTCTGTCCGAACAAAATCCTCCGGTGATTTTTGGTTTGACATGGTGACCCACAACGCGTTGTTTCAGTTTGCACACCCGTTATCAGCGCACAATAGACACGGCAATCGACGCCGCAAGTCTCTTGGCGGTGTGTGGTGTCAGGGTTGTTTCAAGTTGTAGTTTGCCTTACCGCGGATGAACAAGACAGACAGAACTCTGAGTGCCCGAAGTCCCAGAAAACGAGGAACAAACCATGTCCAGATTCTGCTTCCTCGCGCGCGCAGACGGCAGCCACATGTTCAGAAGCTTTCCCCGAATGTGCTTCAGATCCTCCTTGCTCTTTTTGTATATCGCCGCCAGTTCCTCGGCCACTTTGTGTATATCTGTCAGCAAGTTTGGATTCATCAACTTCATCATGTGGCAAATGCGCAAAAACTTGACATTCATCTACCGGTATCTCTCTTGCGTGGACCTCACCACAAGATAGTGAACTGCGCCTACCCGGCAGGTGCTCAGAGGAGTGAGCGCCTCGCTTCTCGACGCTCGGATGCTCGTAGAGCTCGCAGATGAGTTTCGACCAGTCGGACACGTTAGCGGCCAGCTCTGCACGTAGCCCGTGCTCCCGCAGCACCTGCTGCGTCGCCAGCTCCCGCAGCAGCCGCTTGTGGCGCTTCACCGCCCTCTCCGCCTCCTCCGCCTTGTCCTGGGGGCCGCCCTGCGCCGCCTGCTCCGACAGAATCTCACACATCAGTCACGGGGAAGTTTATCGGGATCGGCTGTATGACTGAACATTCCAACCCAATGAACATCCAGTTAACGAAGCCAAAATAACTTGTTTCTGTGGTGTTTCATTTTGTTTCTCGGTTCCAAGGCATTCTTTTGTATCGAGCTCCTGCATATCACTTGGCACCAAAAATGCCCAAGATGTAATGCCCAGGATATTGTCACTAAATTTTCGGTACCTTGAACCAATTCTGTGACAAAGAGAAGCATATTTGCAGTGCAGCCACTTTTGCAGCACCTGCAATGATAAATCAAACACTGGTTTTGAGTTGTGTGGGACAACACATTTCGTTGGAGAGAAACTGCACGGCACGCATCGAGGTAGCTTGACGCACCGTCTGGCAGCTGCTGCATGACGTCTTTGTGCGCGCAGCATGACGCCGTCTCTGGGTCCGCGATGTGCACCAGGTGCTCCTGGAGCTGTTTGAAGAGCAGCTTCGGGGCGGGAGCGTTGTCCCACGCCTCCACCGGCGCGTCGCCGCGCTCTCTCGGCTGTGCCGCCTCCCAGCCGGCCCCGGCCTCGCTCTGCCGCTCCTGCACGTACTGACGCACTTCGTTGCGGATCGTCAGCGTGCACAAATCATCGGCTTTCAACTGAAAATCATGAAATAAAAGTGAACAAAGGCACCCACACACACACACCACGGTACATCTTGTCACGCTCCCACAGAGCAAGAAACGTTTCCTTCTCAACACACGCGTCCAAAGTTAATACAAGCGGCATGAAACAGCGGCAAAGGTTTCTTACTTGCAGAACATCAGCAACTCTGAACCAAGCAGATATTGTCGCAAAATTTAATTCAGGGCCTGAAAAAAGAGGAAAAGTGTTAAAAAGTTTCCAAAGTGCGCAGTTTTGTGACTGGGAACCACAGCAACGAATTCTCTTGTTTGTCAAACTTTTGCGAGCAACTGGCATTTGATAATAACAATCGACGGAAGGCAAAATTTACGACGAGATCGATGGGTGTTTCAACGCATAGAATCGCATCACTGCTGGTCTCTCAAAGCTCAAGCATGTTCAGCAATTAGACAGGGATGCCAACCGCAATGAGCATCTCAGGAGGAGAAAGTTGATTGCAATCAACCCGTTGAGCAGCAGAAAAGTGACTTTGCTGCGAATTCACACCTCTGTGGGATCGCGACGTGCGACGTGAGCTCCAATCAGGGCTCAGCGTTGCTCGCTCAGAACAGTAACCGTGAAGAACTGAGCAAACCGAGAGAAAGGTGCGCTCACGCGCGAGAAGAGTTGAGCAAAACAACGCGACCAGTTGCATCGCACCTTGGACACAGGTTCGACGACAAGTGAACAGCTCAGTCAGTCACTTTGACACCAGCGCGCACGGAATACACTCGGACATTGCGTTGCCACGTTTCGAGCATGGAGAAAGACATTGGCGACCAGCCAGGTAAATATCACATTCAAAAAGACTGTTTTGTCTACTTCTTGCTTGTCATTGTTCAGCAATTTTAACCAGAAAACAAGGCTCATGTCCTCAGTTCGCATTGTTTGAGCGGCACATCGAGGCGAAAAAATTAGTTCCAGGAGCTCGCGGTGATTTGAGGAATATGAAATTGATCCATTCCTCTCACTGTACTTTCTGGTCACTGCGAGTTTGCCAATGGGGCGGGGGGGGGGGGGGTTCCAACCAGGGCGAAATTGTGGCAGGAAAAAAACTCGTAGTAATTTGAACGAAGTACCATTGTGAAAGAAAGTACGAGTAATTTGTCAAGACTAGGTTTTCTTGGTGTGACGCGCGTTTTCCCAAGCCTACCGAAACCGCTAAATCGTGTTTCGAGCCAAGACAAATCGCGACAGGTTTGTTTTCTTTCGACCCAGGGGAACGGCCATTTCGCCCATGGGAGCAATCACCTCGAAAAGGAGACGCCAGTTTGGTACAGGATTCGGTAGATTTTGAGCCTGCCAGTCGCGACGACGAGGCGGCTGCAGCGATCAACGACATCATCGACGTCTGTAGTGTGTCTGACGACGAAGATGCGCCGTCCGTGCCACACTGCAGCACGCTGAGCAGTGGCCACAGTCTCAGGGAATCAGCAGCTCCGTCGGATTTGGAAGGAGATGACTCAGACCAAGCGACGAGCAGCGACGTCACGGTGGAACCGTCTGATTCCAGTGAACCCGACGACGTCTGCTCAGTGCAGGAGACCACGTCCCCAAACTCGTCTTCGGAACTCGAAGCTTCGCCGAGCAAGGCTCCTCGACCTCAGGTCGACCCGCTTGAACCTGCAGAACCCACACAATGCTCTGCTCCGGACCTGAAGAACCCGTCTCCTGCAGCTTCTGCGACCAGCACTGCTCCAGAGGCTGTGACGGCCACGCCACGCAAAGATCTCCAGGCTTCAGAAGCGCATGACGCCCACACAACGAGCACCTTCACGCCGCGGAAGGCGCCTCCAGACCCACTACGAGCTCGCAGCACGAGCACGAGCACTCCCAGACGCAGAAAGGCCAAACCACTCAAGACCCACACGCCGGAGCCGAGGAGCCCCAAGAGCCTCGACACACCGCAGAAAGCGTCGCGCACGTTCAGCCCGGCCGTGACACGCATCCTCGAAGCGTGGTACCAAAGCCACTACAACCAGCCGTACCCGGATCAAGACCAGGTCGAGCAGCTCTCGCAGCAGTGCAACCTGCGGGCCGACCAGATCAGGAAGTGGTGCGCCAACAAGCGAAACCGAGGTCACAACACACTCACGTACAACGGAAACGTCCATCCCAAGAGCTCAAAGTTCAACAAGCCTGTTCCAGTGAAAGCTGAACCCGAGCCTTCGGGGCAGGGCGAAACATCGACGTCAGATCAACTCCCACGTGCTTCCGTCCCTCCGCAGCCAGATGCGTCAGTGTCCAACCAGAATCAGAGTCTCCCCAACGTCTCACAACCATTTCCCGCAGCCGTGCCACCAGTTTATTGGCCCCATCAGCCAGGCCATCAATTCTGGCCCTCCTACCCAGTCGCGTCACCAATGCTGGGTATATTTGATCCCTACCTGACGGGTATTTACCCATTTAGTCCGCAGTACCCGACGCACAGCTTCGAATGAATTCACTGTTTCTCCAACTTCCGGCAAGAACTCAAATTATTCAGGAAAATAGCTCACCGATGATGTCCATAGGAGAGGGTCCGAAGAGGAGCTGGTGGAAGGGCAGTCGCTCCTGCGCCGCCGCCGGCAGCTCCCGGAGGTCCCGGCTCGCTCTGTGGCACTCGCTCTCTCCCGCCGCCGCCACCCGCTTGTACTTGCTCAGATAATCCAACAGCTCCATCCCCTGCAGCGACAAACTTCACTTCGCACCGACGCCAGAACAACCAAAGCTACCAACGCTTCCGTTTTCAAGGCTACATCCGTGAAGAAAGATTTTCTGCAGTCACACCAAAACTCACGGTGCGCGTCTTGTCGTCAGCGACTCTGCTGACCTCATCCGTGGCCAACATGGCCTCGAGGAGGAAGCGCATGCGCTCGTAGTCGTACGGGTTCACCTGCCCGAACAGACCGATATCGTATCAGTGTAGCGCCGCAATGAGGAGGAGCGCTGGGCAGGATTCCACGTGGAGTTCGCTCCAGCTTTGCAAATTCGAATCATTCGGGAACAAAAAGAAAATAAATTTGTGAGAATCTGTACTTTGTCTCGAATTGTGGCGAGTTGAGCGAATTTGTCCGAGTCGGGAACGGAGTCGAGGAAATCGAGAACGCGTTCTGCCTCCCACAGGATCTCGTCCAGGGTTCGCGTCTGCTGAGCATCTGGAAAACGTCGCCAAGTCTTCGGTCTCACATGCAGGCATTTTCGCATTGTGGAAACACCGCACAAAATTGGCGTATTTGAATCTCGAGCGTGAGTTTCGCACCACTGGACGTCAGCAGCGTCTCCAGGCAGATGAACAGAGCCTCGTTTTCACCAGAGAGACGGAACTGTCTGTAAGTGAACAACAAAGGGACCCTGTACTGAACTTCAAACATGCTGGTGACAGCAAACACACCGACGTGCCCCTGTTGTGTCAGAAAACTGTTGACGAGAGTGAAGAGAGTTGGTGAGAGGCAGTGAGCGCACCTGCAGAAGTCGCGGATCAACTCGACGGTGACGTTGGGGTCGCGACAGATGCTGGGCAGCAGGGTGCCTTTCTCCGTGTCCTTTTGCCTGAACACGCTGTCGTAGTCAACGTTCTTCTGCAAAAGATGAAAATCCCCAATCGAAAATTGAACCACAATGTCTTGCAAGTAATACGTTCAGCTGAGCGCCCACATACGAGTTTGCTGAGTCTGTGTCCCCAGGCGGCGTCCGTCTCTTCATCCCTGCATGTTTGCTCCAGTTTTCGCTGTTTGGTGAGCTGTGCGAATTTACGTCCCACTTGCGCCAAATTCTGATACGAAGACAAAAATCATTCACATTCGATTCATTCCATTCACGACAATGATTTGGGCACTTGCCGAGCTGCGCGCACCTTGGCTCGCTTGTAGCGTCGCTTCGTCTCCCGGCCCAGTGTAACGAGCGTCTCCACAGCGAGCGAACGCTCCAGGGTCAGCAAATACCCCAGCACCAGTTTGTGGTCAAAACGCATTTGTTTCACGGCCTGAAAACAAGTCAACATGCCATACAACGAACAACTTTCGCGGAGAGAAAAGTATGAGGACAGAAAATCATTTGAACGCAAAACCAAATGCGACCAGATCACACAATTTGTTACAGTACCTTTTTTACGAGACAGACAGAAACTTCATTCACCACTGGTGAAGCTTTCTCAACCATGTTGGTGACAAACTGCAGCGGTGTCTTTCTTTCCTGGAATGAAAATCTTGATTTTTCAGTTTTGACATCAGATTTGTTTCACACGCGAGCTGGACTTGTTCCGTGAGGGGGATGTCAGACGCTCTTGTCCCCAAAAGCATTTGACAAAGACGCCAGTTGACAAGAACTCACTCTGCTGGAGTCTGATTCCCAGTTTCCAACGTCTTTGCCGTGCACGTAGCAGAGTGCCTTCCCCAGCATGTCGTGGCACACCCGCAGCGCCAAACGGTGCTGCTCTTTTTCTCTCAGCAGTTTGCACAACTTGCGTCCTGCACTCGCAAGCTTCTCCACTGCAAGTAGTTATTCGGGGTTAACTGACGGGTGCCTTGAATGACCAAAACGAATTGTTGAAAAGTGAAGCCAAATTTTTACCATCGCGTTCAGCGTTTTGCTCCGCAGGCTTCGAAGTCTGCTCCGGTTCTGCAAATCACAATGTGCAACTTCACTCAAGAAAACGCCTCGGAATAAACCTGGAAAGCAAACTGGGAACCTGCGATTCATTCTTGTCACTTACGCACGATGGCCTGGGCGGCTCTGTGGTAATCTTGGACGGGAGGCACCAGGCACTCGTCCATGTCGAGCAGGATGGTGTCCTCCGAGGGGTCGGGGTCGAATCCCCAAGCCTCACAAATAGACTTCGACAATTCTGGGTCCCCGTCTGCATCCAACATCTGACAAAAGACCCAGTTCGGACGTTTGTACGAGGCAGAGGGAAACACTTGTTTTGCAATACATCTGAATCCATGTGTGGACAAAACAAGACACTCAACACGTACCCCACTGGACTTTCGAACCAGTTCCCCGGCCAGCTCTATAGACTTGACCAGTTCCCAGCAAGGTTGCACGAGGTCTGAAACAGCAATCAAATGAGTCAACAAGAGATATCAAGCAATTTATCTGTCCCGATGGGGGTCTCATCTCAGTTCACCAGCGTCACACTCACCTTTTGTGCAGTGGCTGCAGGCCAGCTGAGCGAACTCCAGCAGAGTATCCAGCAATTCTGAATTCGGATTCTCTGGGTCGATTCGTTTGAACAACGCGGTCGCAACGTCAAACAGAACTTTCGCAGTGGCCGGAGAAACGCGATCACTCGCTTCGCACAACTCACTGCAACGACAAATCGTGTGTTGCTCGCAACGCAACGTGCAAACTGCAAGAAAACCACCAGCGTGTGCAGACAAGATGCTCCGACGAACCTGCACATGCTCGTCGCAATGTCGACACTGTTCAGAACGTCCGAGTTCGCAAACGTGACTGCGATGCGTCCTTGCAACATCTCGCGCGGAACCAACAACAGTTCCGCAAGCCTGAAAACAGAAAAACAGTTCTTGTGACCTCGGCTTTCGCTCAAGTCGCTGCTGCGTGCGCGAGACGAGCGGAGATTACCTGCAGAGGGCGCTCACCCCGAGCGACTGGCTCCTGCTCGGGTTCCGGTCAGGATCGGCGCTCAGCTGTGGAAATCCAAGACTTGGTGAAACTGATTTTTCCGAGATTCTTCAACGTGGTTACATGATTGAAACCTGACAGATCGCAAATTTGGCATCGCTCAGTCTTCACCTGTTGGATTTGTGGTTCATTCGTGGACTGGTAGAATTTTTCCACATATTTCTTGATCAGGGCCGTTCTGAACCCTTCGTCGTGGTAATCGTCCCAGGACACAAATTCCCCGAACTCACTCTGCAACAACAAGGTGTCATAAAGAGCGCACACAACCAAAATTTTGAGCACAAGCAGAATGTCAACTTACTTGGATGTCACGGATATTTTCCAGGTGGTGAAGCAACTTTTTCGACCTGTCCAAACCAACTTCTGCAACGAACGCAATGGTCTCTTCTCCAAATCATCGAGATGCAAAAAATCAAAGCTGAACAATGAATCGGATGTGTACCCCTTGGGTTGGCACGTTGGTCCTTCTTCAGAATCTCGCAGGTCACTCGAGCGACCCGCTGCTTCAGCTGCGCGTCTTCCTGAAACCATCGTGTACACACCACACTCAGCTCACTCAGTCCCCGTCTCCAAACGCGAACAATTGCAGCGCCGTGACAGACAGAATAACGGGACGGGACTCACTTCACTTTTGTACAGTATGTGCCCGGAGTTCAAGTCATCGATGGAGTTCCACAAGAGCCTTTTCGCCACCCCCAGGAAGTGGTCCCGGTTCAAGGCTTTCATCATGTCATACAACTCCGGAAGCTACAAAAAACGCCACTTCAGACACAGGCATTACAAATGGCGGCTTGTTGGGAGTCCGCCCTCACGAACGCAGGCAACTTCAAGCCACAGAGACGAAGCTGTCTCACATTCACCAAACATGTTTCTGATAAACGACATGGAATGCGCTGCGCAATGTCTTTCAGGTTTGCACACTCGCCCTCTCAGTCTCTCACGATGGCACACTGACCCTGCGTGACGCCTGCGCACTCACGCCTGCGCCAATGAGTAACATCGCACACTCACCCTGTCACGCATCAGCAAGAAGTTGGCCCTGCGACTGTACACGCTGACGACGTCGACGAATGACTCGCACGCCCGCGCCACTTCAAGCGCGTCCTCGAGAGCTGTCGGTTGGTCCTCTTGAATGATCAACTCTACCAGCGCCTGCAGGAAGGAAAACGCACCACCAGTTTCGTGCGGAATGTTCAAAAGTCCATCCCAAATCCTTGTTCTGAGAAGAATCGATTTCGTTGCCTGATAACTTGCTTTGAGAATATTGCTGCACATTCGGTTGATTATCAGCCGCTTGCGCTGATATTATTTCACTCGCGTCTGTCCATGGACTGGACAGCATCTGGGTTCCACCACCCCCTGGTCCCACGACTACCCAAAAATGTTTTGGGTCAGTTTGCCTGGACATGGGTCAATTTTTTTTTAAACTTTATCAGTTTGGCCATGACACAGGTCTCTTGGCTACCTCCCCACCAACCACTGTGATACAAAGATTTTTGGACTTGGGTCTCTGGGTTGCCTTGCCCCCAGTACCACCACCACCAAAAATATTTAGACTTTCTGATTTTTGGTTAGGCTTCTGGAATTTGAGTCTCTGGGTTACCCCACCCCCAGTACTACCACCGACTGAAAAGTCTTGGACGTTTGTCATTTTTGGTGGGAATTTGGGCCTCTGGGTCTGATCTACCTCCCACATACCACCAGCCAAAAATTGTTGGGCTTTTTGGGTCTTCTTGTTGACCCCCTCCAGGACCAAGACCCAAAATATGTTGACTTTTTGTCATTTTTGGTCAGGCTTCTAGAACTTGGTGGGTGAATGCACACAGGCGCGAACTTCGGTACAAGAGGCTGATTCACTTGAGAAAGTCCAGTTCAAACATGCGCCACGTTCTCACCGCGGCTTCTCTGGGCTGCGTCACGTGGAAGTACTTCCGGTTGTACTGAATCAGAATCTCCTTGAACGCGACGCGCTTCACCTCTTCCTTCAAGTCTTTCGTTCTGAAAAAAAATAATTGCACTGTGTCGACTCCAACCACCCGATGAATGCACCGCAAAGTGGAAACAAAATGTATTCTTCATTTTTTGGTGGTGGAGGTGCACCTGGGGTGGTTCAGTTGGAGCGTCTGCTTCACCAGCTCCGCGATGTCTTCGCTCCACGGCACGTTCGCTTTCCGCGCCGCCTCCACCGTCGCTCGACATTTCAACTGGAGAAACATGTGTCGAGAATCGGTCCACTGCTGCCGAAATTGCCAACCAAACGCCACAATTTGTGTTCTCTGACACCAGGATGACGCACCAAAGCCATGACGTGGAAAAATGCCTCCCCGATTCTGAGAGGACGATCATTGTCACTCAACACAAACAATCCAAGTCAGTTCTTGTTCCATATTCACCACGATGAACAGCAACTCACCTCCGGCTTGTGTATGCAGGCGATGACTGCGATGGCTTTCCCTTCCCACGGCGCCTCCCCGAACACAGACACCTCCCCCTTAAACCTCTCCGACAAGTTCTGCAACCAGCAAACAGACCATTGAAACAGCCCATCACAAGCCTGAGATGATGATGGAGTCCGTTGCACATTTGTCTCCAAAAGGACGAGGTTTCGGCGCCACGTACCTCGACGTATTTGTTGAGCGTGCTGTCGTGGTCCAGGTTGAACGCGCTCATGTAGGGGCGCACGGTCGTCTCGATAGCGACGCCGACGAGCTGCGGGGCGGGCACTCGGTCGAGCATGCGGAACGCCAGCGTCTCAGTCGTCTGCTCCGCGAACTCGGCCAGGCTCAGCCGACAGTTGTAGGTGCGGTGCAGCTGCACGAGGTCCTGCAACTGCTGGCTCAGCCGCTTCAGACGCACGAACGGGTCGTCACACGTCTCGGCCGAACTCTGCGATCACCATCAAACGTCCACGTGTCAGCAGGACGGTTTTGACCACGCTGTGTTAAATGATCCCCTCCTTGTCCAGACAAGGATTTGGCTGAAGAATAAAGGACTGCAATTTGCACAGAAACAGACGGGTGGAACTGATGCGTACCTTCAGCGCTTTGAAGTCGACGGTCGAATCGAGGGACGAGGCCCCAAGCTCGTCGTGTCGGAAGAGGCTCCCGACTCCAGCCGCGTCCAGCAGCTGACACATCCTCAACGAGTTCTCCGGCCACTCCGTCTGAAAACAGATGGTTCTTCACCACACAGCGCTCTTTCGACTGTTCCCTCGTCACCTGCTCCGGGGGGGGGGGGGGGGGGGGGGGGGGGGGGGGGGGGGGGGGGGGGGGGGGGGGGGGGGGGGGGGGGGGGGGGGGGGGGGGGGGGGGGGGGGGGGGGG
>JAAUXT010092895.1_pt1 | contig 23631 bp, 47 predicted proteins | sample 7278171 | NCBI WGS metagenome assembly JAAUXT01 (sample SAMN14350112, study PRJNA611818) | marine sediment metagenome | isolation source: surface marine sediment (1.8m) | place: French Polynesia: Moorea | collected 2018-08
ACGTGTTCTTGTTTTCGGACGCCGTTTTGGTTGCGTGACGTGTTCTTGTTTTCGGACGCCGTTTTGGTTGCGTGACGTGTTCTTGTTTTCGGACGCCGTTTTGGTTGCGTGGCGTGTTCTTGTTTTCGGACGCCGTTTCAGATGATTTGTGATCCCGTTTCTTTCTTGAATGTCTGGAACACTCAGGTGTCTACAATGAAATCGCGTCTAATGCACGCAAACTTTTGGGATGCAAATTTGTGCATAAACAAGAAATTAAGTTCAAAAAGGCAGATTGATTTGGTAACAGCTCGGCTCTTTCGTTCGTTCTCTTGACGAACGTACACCACTCTGAAAGCTTACTCGTCGTATGATCATGTTTTCAACGACAACACAGAATTGTTCTGTTGAAAAGACAAAAAGCTGTGTTGGTTGACTCCCATAAACTGTATTTCAAACCCATGTTCAAATGAACCTTATTCACATCTGTGAAGTAGGAAGTCAATGGAAGAATACGGCCCGGTTTCATGTCTTTGTTGAAAAGACAAAAAGCTGTGTTGGGGGGGGGGGCTCTCATAAACGATATTTCAAACTTACACAACGCGTGTTCAATGGACCCTGATTCAAATCTGTGACGTACTCGTAGAGGAACGTCAATGGGAGATTACGGTCCGTTTGCATGTCTTTGCCATGGCAACGTGCAACTTGGAACAAAGCAGTGTTGCAAAACGAATCATCAAAAAAGGACATTCTCAGCTCCGCCTCATATTCAGTCTTGTGTGTCGATTTTTTCTGAGCAGCTACCAAGGGAACCCCTTGAGGGAGTTTTAAATTCTTTGCAGACGGATGTCGGTGGAGAATGCGAGTTGCGGTGTCAGGAGGGTTGGACGCTGAAAGGAAACAGTCGCAGCAAGGCGTTCTGCAACGCTGACGGGCAGTGGAACGTCCCCAGTGCCTACTGCGGACTCGTCAACCAAACACCACTCCAGGTACGAGGTTTCACGTCGAACAACGCAAAACCAGCATCAAGTGATCCTCTCCAAAAGTCACCACGCATCACGACCACACTCACAGTGCTCAGTTCTCCGAAACAATGAAACACTTTATTTGGTGCCATTTACCTCGAGTGTCCTCACGGCCCAAAGCAAGCACCAGTGTCGGAGATTCAGTCCATTCCATCTGGCCAGACCAGAACTGGTTCCCTCCTGCAAGCACGATGCTGATGTTTAGAACCAGAACCATGTTGTTACCTGTTTGGCTTGCCGTTTGTGAGCAAACTCATTGCATGAGAGCTCAGTTGAAGTCAGGCAGGCCAAAGGCAGTCTTCCCTCTCATCTTGCACCAATTTGACTTCAGTACACCGGTTCTGTTCCTCTGACGAGTTTGCATGTGCTTCACCAGGCTGGCCAGATGCACCCAAAGACCACGTTCTGTTCACGTGCACGACTGTGATTCCCCGCATTGACGGTTGTTTCCCTTGCGTCTCGCAGATCGTGGTTTCCCCCACGACGATCGACGACGGTCTGCACGCCGGGGCGTGTCCCCTCAGCCTCTTTACGCGCACGGAGGACGGCAGCCGCGTCACGCACTCGTACAGCCTGCAGGACGACCTGCGCGGCCTCCTCTTCATCTCCAACAGCAGACTCTGCTTCAGCCGAAAACCGGACTTCAAAGAGTATGGTGCAGAGTGAGTGTCGTGCACTCGAAGTTTTGACCCTGTTCCCGGTTTGTGCTTCTTTTACACGAGGTGCCCGTCTCGTCTCTGAGCTCTGGTTTGAAATCCACAACAAGTACCGTGTCTCCTTGTTCCGTGGCAGGTGGACGGTCTCAGTTACGAGTGAGGACGATGACAGCAACAGGCTGACGCAGGACGTGTCCTTCACCATGGAGAATGTCAACGACCCTCCGAGTCATCTCGAAGTAATTCACTCACAAAATCGCGCCTCGCAAATTATGAGTAATCTGCCACGACAGACGTTCATTTTTCTTCACCAAGAATTCGCTCATCGCACAAAAGCCAAAACATTGGAACTCAAGAGCACAACATGACCTGCCAAAATCTGCGCGACCGAGTTCGGCGTGCTTCGAGCACAGGCTGACCTACTTGCGCTGGCTGAGTTTGTCATTGACCATGACTGTGAAGTTTCTGTCACGCGATCGAGTCTTTGACCCATGACCGCAGTTGACGGGGCACACCCTGGCGGAGAACAGCGCTGCGGGGGTGGAGGTCGGCCGCGTCCTGGCGTCGGATGACGGGCACGGCGGCGACGGCGGCGGCGGCGGCGGCGGTGGCGGCGGTGGCGGCGGCGGTAGCGGCGGCGGTGGCGGCGCGCTGCAGATCAGTCTGGTCGACTCCTCGGAGGGGCGGTTCGCGCTCGAGCACGCGGACGAGGCCGTCACGCTCAAGGTCGGGGACATTTCTGCGGGGATGTTGTTCTCGAGGGTGGACGCGGGAAGTGGGTCGGTTGTGGTTGACGCACCACGAGAAGGTTTTCTCTTTGAGACCAGACGGATCTTGGGTTGAAATTACCAATTCTTCAAGTCTGTTGTCAGATGCTTGGCCTTGTACAGGATCCTATTAGAAGACTTGCAGGTTTCCCCTTTCAGTTCGTGGGTGAGTCTGACCGGGCCTGCTTCAGCGTGGGCGGCAAGTCGTGCAGTCTGGACTACGAGTCGCGGGCGGCGCACCGCCTCGTGTTCCGGGTGCGAGACTCGGGCGACCCGCCCGCCACCGCCTTCTTCGAGAAGTTCGTCAACGTGACCGACGTCAACGACAAACCAACCGGCATCAGACTCGAGCCGCCGGGGATCACTGAGAACTCTATCGAAGGTGAGCACGAGTCGAGTTGTCTCCTGGGCTCGCGTGAAGCAAGCAACACTGCAAAGTGAGAAGCAAGAACAAAGTGAATTTCCGTGTCACACAGACCTGAGTCCAAGTCTTGCTGAAATTTTCACGACAATTGACGGGTGTAGATCTCGTGCGAAAACACGTTCATCCCCTCTTGGTTTGTGAGGAAATGACCTTTTTGTGCAGGAAGCCAGCTCATCGTGGACGACGACGAATGGGGAGTCCAGAACTACACTCTGAAGTTGCTCACGCGCTCAAGACTGTTTTCCATCAAGAACAACCGACTCGTACCCAGGAAGAAGTTAAACTACGAGACCAGCTTCCGGCGAAGGTGGAACCTGAAGATCAGAGCCACCGACAACGGGGACCCGCCCTTCTCAGTGAGTGTCGGCTTCACTTCACTCATTCTGGATTTCTGCCAGGGTCCTGGGCTACAAGCAGAGAATGAAGTCATCAATGCTGAAGAACAAGTGGATATAAAAGTTGCTCCTTTCAGGTGGTTTCAAAAATCTCAGTTCGAGTTTTGGATGAAAACGAGAAACCATACCGGCTGAGACTGACCAGTGCCAAAGGCCAGTTGCGCTTCAAGGTCAACAGACCCTGGATCAGGGAAAACTCACCTTTCGGTAAAGTTCAGTTTTGCACATGGAACAGCCAAATTTCAATTCAAACGTTCTACGACATCTGAAAGAACTTCGCTTGATGCTTGACTCACGGTGATTCTCTGCTCTTCCAGGTACGATTCTGGGGACCCTGTCCGCTCAAGATCGCGACCTCAACGACGAGCTGGTCTTCGAGCTGACGGACCGAACAGGGAGATTCAACCTGACCGAGACACTGTGCAACAAAGTCAGGGCAAGTAGACACAGGAAGCCCGAGCAAGATACGTGGCAAACCTGAGGTGCGTTGCTTCCACCAATTGGTCACCAGCCCAGGTCAAAACAACCAATTTCCATTTCAGAATACGTTCGTGCGGTGCTCAGCCCAGGTTATTGCCAACGCGCACCTGAACTACGAGAAACAGTACAAAAGCAAGTTTCGGGTCCAGGCCACCGATACGCAGAATCTGACCGTCTCACGAAACATCCGCATCCTGGTTTACAACGGCAACGACCCACCCACGGTAACAAGACTCTCTCGCACACGCACACGCGCGCTCACACACGAACACGCACAGAAAAGAGGGAATTAGCCAAACAGGTTCATTTCATGGTTCAGGGACGACCCTTGAAGAAGTTTGCTGTTTGACCCTGCGAAGTCAGGTGCCTTTTGTTTTTGTTTTGTGTGTTGGATCGCGCTCCTCAATTTTCCCTGTGGTGGCCTGGCTTCTCTGACTTCTGGTCTTCTCACAGGACATTCTGGTGAACAACAGCACTTCGACGGTGCTGATGATCCCGGAGAACTCGCGGGGCCACGTGATCGGACGGCTGACCGCAGTGGACGAGGACCGCCACAGCAGACACAAGTTCTTCGTCCACGATTTTGCTCAGCACCTGACCATTTCTGGGAGAAAGTTGAAGGTGAGCGGCTTTTCCCTTGTGTTCTACTCGTACAGGTTATCTTGTGCGCAACAAGTTTTTCGAACGTAGTGATTGGGATGGTGATGGACTGTCCAGCCAAACATCCAACTTCAGAATGCCACTTGTTTGGAGAATTGCCACCAGCTGTTGGATTTGAGTCATCTGACTGAGGGGCAGGAAGAAACTTTTAGAAAGTGGAAGATTGAGACAAAACAACAGCCCAAAAACGTGTTGAGGTGGAAAGTGGAAGAAAGAAACGGTGCTGAGATCGCGTGCACTTGTGTGTTGCTGTGCACAGGCCGTCAGAAGTGCGCGGTGGGACTTCGAGGAGGGAGAGCGCACGTTCAACATCACCATCTGCGTGGAGGACGCGAAAAGGAGACAAGAGACGTTCACGTTGGAGAAGACCTTCACCGTGGAGATACAAGACGTGAACGAGAAGCCTCTGCATCTCAGCCTCACCCAAGACGAGGTAGAGTCTCGGGGTCGGAATTGTGCTTGTTGAACGCAAACAGAGGGTGACTCGTTCCTGCCACCCAAGTTACCTTCACATCAATGTTTCACTCGGCAATGTTGATGGCACTGTTTTCCAATATTCACGGTCTTTCAATGGTTTTGCGGGTTGACTCAGCAAACTGACTCGGTGCATGTGGTCTCCAATGGTACTGCCTACCGTGAAATTCACTGAAGAGGAACTGCTTTTGGCTGAGGCTTCTGTCCGCACCCTGATTCCACAGTCTCCTCCACCCCGCTGCGCTGCAGGTTGACGAGAACTCGGATGACGGAGAGTTGGTGGGTCTGTTCCGCACCGTGGACCCCGACAACAGGCTGCAGCATCGGCAGATGTTCCACTACAGCATCACGGACGACGCGCGCGGCCGGTTCCGCGTCCAGGGCAACAGGCTCCACGTCGCCTACGACAACTCGAGCACGTGCGTCAGCGAACAGAACTTTGTGATCCGACTGAAGCTCCACTCCAGAGCTGAACTCGCCAGATTGTCAGCAACTCACTAGCAATTGTCATGGTGCCAACATACACGCTCCAAAGAACGAACCCATGGTTTCTTCCATCTGCAAGCAGCTGAAACGTCCAACACAACAGAACCCCTCACACGGACCACGCACGCTGTTTGCAGGTTGTGCGACGACGAGCCGTGCAGCCTGAACTACGAGGACGCCGACGTGCACACGGTGCGGGTCAACGTGACGGACACCGGCACCCCGCCGCGCAGCCGCGTCTTCACGCTGAGCGTGCGCGTGCGCGACGTCAACGACCCGCCGACCGACCTGCAGATCTGCTCCAACCTCCTGTCCGAGAACGCTCCTCCGGGAACAGTCATCGGTACGTTGATACGCAGATGAATGCATGCGCTTGTCAGACCAACACTGCAAAAACTCGAAACCTGCCGAGATTCTCTCTTGGTGTCTGTGTTTCTGTGTTCTCTGTCTCTTTGTGAAGCACTTTGTCTCGACAAAGTGTGTGTGTGTGTGTGTGTGTGTGTGTGTGTGTGTCTGTCTGTCTGTCTGTCTGTCTGTCTGTCTGTCTGTGAAGAGGAATGCGTACAATTCAATTTCCTCTCACACAGCAAAAGGGTGAAGGAAACACAAATGTCCTGTGTTCTCTGTCGCAGGAATGTTGTCGGTGGACGACGAGGATGAAGGTCAGAACCACACGTTCCGCGTCACGTCGCCCGCCGGGCTGTTCGACGTGCGCAACACGAGCATCCTCGTCTCCAACGCCTCCTTCAACTTTGAGAACCTCACGCAGCCTGAGTTCAACATCAGTATCCACGTCGAGGATGACGGAGACCCCATCAAATCGGTGCTTTTTCTGCAGACGCAAAATTCTGACATTCTTATCTTACATTTCCGTTCCTAAAAATCTCAATTCCTGTGTATCAGAGTAAGTTCCTGTGGGGTTTCTGTCCAATCAGCTCTAAAATCTGAATTTCACGCGCAGCTGGACGACGTCGTGCTGATCAGAATCGTCGACGTCCAGGAGCCTCCGTTTCCGCTGCGTGACGGTCGCGTCAACGTGAGTGAGAGCGCAGCGCCGGGCGGCGTCGTGGCGACCGTCCACGTCGGGGATCCCGACTGGAACAGCAACGTCACCATCCGCCTCGCCGACCCTGAGATGCAGGGCGTGGTGGAGCTGGCCGAGACCGCCTGTGTCAACGAGGTAAAGGTTGAACAATTCTGCGACAGTGCGACACGGATGAACCCAGCGCCGCGATCCCGAAACCATGGCAATCTTGCAATTCCTCATGCTGCATGAATGAGGACCCTGTCGTGTGCTGCGGTCTTGAGCGCTCTCAACAGGTTTTTTTCGGCGACGAAATGTGAGAACAGCTGTGCATTTTGGATACAGACAAAGTTGATACAAACAGGTCTGTGGCATCAAACAATCCCCTCACGGCCTTTGGAGTAGGTCACATCTGATCCAAGTCCTTTTGCACCGAGGAACCTGTCAGGCCAGGTTGCGTCTGCAACTCTCTGTTTGTAGACGGAGACGCGAGGCACCCGGTGCCACAGCGACGTGGTTCTGCTCGGCGCTCTGGACTACGAGACGCAGCCCGAGCTCGTGATTCCGTGCGTCGTGCTGGGAGACTTCGGCTTCACCCTGCAGCACAACCTCACCATCACCGTGCTCGACAGCAACGACGTCCCATCGGTGAGTGTGGGTCTGTCTGATCACAGGACCACAGCGGGTTGTTCATACTGCGCACGCAGCAGGTAGACAACTTGTCCGTTTTCAAAAACAGTGTTATGTATGGGTGTTCAGGCCAGCATCATTCTGTAGCCATTCAGCTGGCTAAACTGTTTCGCAGCATTAGTCTAGAGAGAGGAGCCAATCTCTCCTGTCTCCATAGACTGGGTCATAAAAGCTGAGTCACACATGTAAAGGTTTTAGATGTGTTTATTATTACTTACCTCAGCTTCAGAGAAGGAAGCCCAGAGTAAGGGGTTTATGCGTTTGAATACACCTGAAGCTGGGGTGAAGTCGTAGCTTCAGAGGAGAGTGGGAAAGAAACATGTGTGATTGAACCGACAATCGAGGGTTCGATTGGAGATGGTTCGATTACACAACAACAGCTGAAAGAACTTTGGGTAGAAATTTTTCCTCTGAGCACCAGAACGTCGTGTTTCTTGCGCAGGATGTGCTGGCGGACGGCAGCCCGAGCCCTCACCTGGAGGTCGCCGGGGCCGCGGCGGGAGGGCGCATCGCGCAGCTCAGCGTCGTGGACGTGGACGCCGGGCCGCGCGCCTACGCCTTCAGCGCGCACGATCCCTCCGGACGCGTCACCGTCGACTCGACGTCCGGGGTCCTCAGCGTAAATATTTGAACTCTTTGTTGTGGTTGCAAAGTTGTGCAGAATTGACCTGCTCATGAACTCTTTGTCTCCTTCAGAGAAAATTGCAATACACGAAGAAGATTTTGTCTCTTCGATTACGGTTCATTCTCTGTCATTGGAAATTTGTCTTGTTGTGAGAGATTGAAAATTACGAATTCAGTTGAGCGGAGATGCGACTCTGGGAAACGGGGACCCGATCAGTGTGGAGGTGCTGGTGTCGGACCTGGCCGAACCTCCCGTCAGCTTCAACAAGACCTTCCACATCCACTTCACTGGTCAGAGTCAGAGTCAAGCTCAGCTGCAAGTGGATTTTAAGGATGGAAAGAACACGGTAAAATTCTCTTTCAGTCGTTTCATTCAGCACTTTTCAAGATTGACCTCTGAAACGGCCCAGAACGACCTGGTGGGTATATCGGCTGTTTTGACACAAACGTCCTTTGGTTTGCGCATCACAGATTGCAGAGAACAGCGGCGCGGGGCAGCTGGTGGGAGAGCTGGTGCTGCTGGGTTCCCAGGCCTCGGCGGAAGCCCTCACCCTCAACCTGCTCGACAGCGCCGACGGCAGATTCGTCCTGCGCGGACACAAACTCTTCGTGAGTGAAAAGTGCTGTTGGACAAAACTTCTCTGACACTCTGAAGAATGCGACACCTGACACGATTGTCGCCTCATCTGATCTTGAAACCTCCAGACGGCTCTCGCCGTGGTTTTGTGTCGTTGAATGCCTTGCTTTCTTCCTTCAGGTGGCTGCTGATAACGATGACTGTCTCGCGTACGGAGGGTCACACTGCGCACTGGACTTTGAGAGCAGCGTCTCCCATGAGATCGTGATTCAGGCCTGGAGCCCCGGAGTCCCGAGCGTTCCGACCAACACCACGCTCACTGTGCAAGTCGAGGACGTCAACGACCCACCAAGGGACCTGGCTGCCAGTGAGTCGAGCTGCCTCCTTCAGTGGACCCCACACTTACCAAACAGACTCCTTTGTTTGTGCCTTCAGCTGCAAGCTGTTTGTTCAAAACACAAGGCACACGTGCTCTGGTGTTGATTTCCAGGGCCAGGTTCTCGTCTATCCCCCAAGAACCAAACCCAGGATCTGTTCCAACACCGCTGCAATGACATTGAATAACTTTGTTCGACAAAGAATTGACTCGATTCACAACGCTCTTTTGCAGCCTTCTCCGTTGCCTTCGACGCCCCGGCGGACGTGGAAATCGGGCAGCTGAGCGTCTCCGACGAGAGCGACCTACAGACGCACGTCTTCAGCCTGTCGGACGATGACGGCGGAAGGTTCCACACAATTTGCATAATTTCCCACCCATTCCACAATTTCTAGACGCCATAAATTTGCCGCCATCGGACTTGTCAACGTACCTCCAAACGCACTCGGAATTAATTTTCACCATATTGGCTAATATCGTGGTGTGTGTGTGTGTGTGTGTGTGTGTGTGTGTGTGAACGCGCTTTGCCGCAAAGCGAACACAAAGGAAAGAAAGGACAATACAGTTGTGACAGTTCGGTGGCAGTGGTAACAGCCTCGGTGGCGTCTCGGTCAGGTTCCGGGTGTCCGGGGACGGGCGGCTGCTCAAGGCGACGGACGCTCCCCTCGACGCGGCGCGCTCCCACTGCGTCACGGCCGTGGCCTCGGACAGCGGAGACAGTCCGCAGGAGGTCAGTGCCGCTCTTCAATCGTCTGTGTTTGAGTTGTGCGTGCAGTTGTTCTTTCTATAAAGTGTGATTTCATCAGACAAAAAACGAATGCAGGTATGGAGACTTCAGTATTCTCCGTGACAAAACGTCAAGTTCAGCAACCAAGGGAAAGCTTCCGCCAACACTGCAAAGGACGCAGGCGAACACTCGAACCTTGTGAACTTCTGAACAAGAACTGAATTGAGCCGGTTCATGTGTGACCCAGGTGTCTGCGCCGGTGTGCCTCGCCGTCACGGGGAAGCCCTTCAACGCGCACGTGGACTTCAGCGCCGCCGCCCCGGCGCAGTCCGAGGGCGGCTCGATCGTGGTCCCGGAGTCGCTTCCGCCCGGCGCGGCGCTCGGCTCCTTCAGTCTGTACGGCGCCTTCCCTGGTGACGTCACAGCAGAGGTCGTGCAGGAGAACGAGCTCCAACTCTCCCTCACCGACGTCGAGTGTCAAACGCAGGTCAGTCAGGAAGAGCAGCAGCAAATCCTGGGGTCTTCGAATCACTTGGGTGCAGTCCCTCCTCAACCGGCTCTTCTGCGCATGACTGGAAATCTCAAGTGTTTTTGAGTGCCTTGGTTGATTTTTAGGCAGGAGAGACGGTGTGCACGTTCGACCTGATTCTGGAATCAGCGTTGGATTTTGAGACGCGACCACTGCACACGGCGCTGCTCAAGTTCTTCACCAGTGAAGGAGAAGCCATTTACCAACAGCTCACGTTTCACGTCAAAGACGTGAACGAAGCGCCCACGGTGCGTGCGCGTTTGGTGTGTGTGATGCTATGTGAGTCGTTCCTGACTCAACGAGTTTTCTGAGGAAAGTGAGATCCCCTGGCTTCACGTGTTTCCGATTTCACAGGACATCCTGGTGTCCACGGACTCCATCGTGGTCCCCGAGATTGCTGCGGGGAGCCGCAGCTTGCTCGCCGAGCTCGTGGCTGTGGACGAGGACGCGTCCGACTCCGTCACGTGGAGCCTCAGCGGCGACGCCGCCGGCGGCTTCGGCGTCACGAGCGGCGGGATGCTGTTCACACAGGAAGGTACGCGCTCGGGCGCAGCCAGGGGCGGGCCAGGACTCGGGGTGTGGTTTGAAACACCTGTTGGTTCGTCGGTTTCATGCTGAAAGATTTCAAGTTTTTCCCGTTTTGTTGCGCTTGGGAAAGCAGGGGATGAATGCCGTGTACCCTTCTTGTCTGAATCAGGGTGTCAGTTCACTGAGCAGTCCTACACTTTTGACGTGACCGCCACCGATGCCGGAGGCTTGACCTGCACCAAAACCATCACGGTGAACGTGCAGGGGACGAGCCACCGACCTGCTGCACTGACTCTGTCAAACTCACAGGTGAACAGACTCCAGTTCTCAGCAACTCTCGGCCCACAATTTCAAAAACCTTGAAAAGATCCAGTTGATGCCCTCCTCACGAAAACATCCGGCGTGCAGGAAGGAATGCCATGATTACGCGCGGTCGGTGTCTGCGCAGGTATCGGAAGACGCGCGGCCCGGGACGGCGGTGGGGCAGATCCGGGTGGAGGGAGGTCACGAGGGCGCAGCCTTCTCTTACCACCTGCTGCACGACGCTGGAGGCAGGTTCAAAATCGACGGGACGCAACTTGTGGTAGGTTCAGACCAATTGAGCAAGACAAGTCGATGAACAGACAGAGCGTATTTTCAGAAAACAAATAAAAATTTCACACACAGAATTTGTTTGCACACAGCTGATAGGTGTTGCTGGGTGTTCTGGGAAGTGCGACCCACAAAGTGCACACGCTCTGTGTTTTTCCGAGCTTGTTTTGTGGAGTCCAGCACCACATGTGCACCTCTCAGAATTCGCCCAGCGCGACGACGGTGTTTTCGGCCTCTTCCGGCAGCTCTTCGTGGTCGATGGAGACGTGATTGTGAAGCATCTCGTGGATGTTTTCGTAAAATTCCCCGAGCTTCTCGTCCAAACTGAAAAGCAATTCAAATGTGACGTCCAAAATGTACATGCTTGAAACTGAACTTTTGGCACGTTTGACGCTAGATCAGCGGATTTCTCTCAGTGTGCGAAGTCCCTTTAGGACGAAGCACCAAGTGGTAATGCAGTTTATGGCAGCTGGACTGAAATGTCCCCTGCCCTACCTCCCCATACCAGACCCCCTCCCCCCTACCAGACCCCTGCCAGAGGTAGACCCCCCCACCCATGGACAGTGTGCAGCATAACTGGTAGAAGACAAGGAGGACAAGGAAGAATTGATGAACAAGGAAGAATTGATGACATTAGCGATGCTGCAAGGGACTTCGCACTGCAGTTGCCTTGAGCACTGCTTCTTGTTTGTTCAAATGTCGTGAGTTTCTGCTGGTTTAAATAGTCTGGAATGGAAAATCCCGAGTCTGGCCTCAAGCGATGACTTACATCCTGCCCATGCACTCCTCCATGCGCTGGAGGATGTTGTCGTCGCCGTCGCTGAGGTCGAGGTTCTCGAGGCGCGCGTGCAGGTTGTTGTTGACGCGCTCCAGGTGCTGCGTCTTCTCGCGCAGCTGCGCCACCTCCGCCCGCAGCTGCTCGAGCGTCCCGCCGAACTCCGCGTCCGGCTCCGCGGACTCAGACGAGTCGCTGCTGCTGCTGCTCGATCCATATTCCCCCCATCTGCGGAACAGTCTCATTCCGAACCATCCCTCCGTCTCGTTCAGAAGAACGAAGAAGCTCAGCAGCAGCAGGAGACAGCCTTTTCCAGCCATAATTCAAGCGCAAATTTCTTTGGTTTTGGATGAAACAAACTTTTGGTGCGCAGCACACTCGTGACGAATTGAGAAAGTTTTGTTTTTGTTCGTGCATTGGATCTGTTACGTATCATGTGATTCCTTCTCCGTGTCAAGATCCAGTCGTGCATTCGGTTCTTGTATTTCCTGAGGTGTCGTTTACACATTTGGATCAGCGATCCGTCCACCAATATTTTGGTGTTTCTGCTTCACCTTGCACAGAAATGTTTCAAGTCCCCCATGTAATGTTCACTCACGTTTGTGTCGTTGGGCATCAAACAATCTTCAAAACTCTTTTCCAGGTGGCAGACGCTGGGGACGGCGGGAACCGTCTCGACTTCGAGGAGAGCCGGAGTCACACGGTGGTGATCGGTGTAGCGGGGCCCGGCTCCTCCTCCCCCCTCGGCTCCTGGTTCTCCCTCAACGTCTCCGTCACCGACGCGAACGAGAAGCCGTTCAACATCCGGCTGAGCAGCTACACGGCGCTGGAGAACCTGACCGCGGGGAGTCCGGTCGCCGTCATCTCCGCCGACGACGCGGAGGGGAACTCGGTGACGTTCCGAGTCAAGGGGACTTCGGGCTTCCTCGGGGTGAAGGGACGGCAGCTGGTGCTGAGGAGGAAACTCGACTACGAGTCGAGGAAGACGCTCAACTTCACCGTCGTGGCGAAGGACGACGGGATTCCGCCTGCAGTGGTAACCTGCCAAGAATCCATGATTTCTGACATTGACCACAACTGAAACTGCAAAGTCATTCGTAACATTGGAAAATCTCTTCGTTTTGTCCAGGCCCAGAAAAAGTTGACCATATTTATCGGAAACGTGAATGAGAAAGCACAAAAACTGGTCCTCGCGCCTCCAGTGAATGACGGCGCGAACTCGGAGGATTCCCTGGGTGAAATCCAGGTCTTGGATCCGGATGTCGGCGACACCGTCCAGATCCAGGTGCTCTCAGGAGACGTGTGCCCGGGACGAGGTTCTTGCAGAAAAACCGTGAGTTGCAACTGCATGTTTATTCGAGGTCAAGTTCACTGTGCACCAAATACTCTCTGCAACATGTCATGTTGTTTCCTTCAACAGAAGAGAGGGACATCATGCAGGTCAAGGTTGCGGCGGCGTCGGAGAGGCAGGGGGCGGGGGCGGCGCCGACGTCAGAGGCGGCGGCGCCGGCGACGCAACCGGAAGCGCAACCGGCGGCGGCGGGTCAAGGCTGCAGCTGTGGACGGCGCCAACAACAGACTGACGGAGACGTTCGATTTGGACGTCTCTGATCCTGAGGACGAGATCCCGGTGCGTTCAGCAGATCACGTGTGCCAATGACACGATGCTGACCATGCATACTGCAACATGGGTTCTTATCTTGATGGTTCCTGTTGTTCACTTTGCAGGAACTGTACCTGAAGGAAATTGAGGGAAACGCCGTCGCCGTGGAAGAGAACGTGAGGAACTCTGAGCTGGCGTCGTTCGTCATTATCGGCGGCAGCAACGACACCGAATATGAGTTTGAACTCACGTCCGACTCGGAATTCGTCCGCATCACAGGAAACGCTCTCATGGTGAGCAGTGTGGAGGTTCCTCTGTGAGACTCGCTGTTTGTTGCTGTTTGTTCTCGTCAGCTGACAATCTATTTTCTCCCTTTTTCAGGTCTCGGAAAACGCAACGCTGGATTTTGAGACCAATTCACTGTACACATTGCACGTTCGAGCCACTGCGCAATCTTCGGGTCAAGATATTTCTGCCGAGATGGACGTGCTTGTGAACATCCTGGATGTCAACGAGCCTCCGGCGGCTGTATCCATCAGCAAAAACTGGGTCAGTTTGCGTGCAGAAAGTTCAAACAACGTCAACCCTGATCTTGCAAAAAGACGTGGCACGTCAAGGCCTTGAGTATCCGTCTGACCTGGGTTGGGTGACTGCAGTGCGAGGCTTGTGTTTCAGGTTCCGGAGGACGCGCTGGAGGGAGATCTGATCGGACTCCTGCAGGCGTCCGACCCGGACAACACGCTGACAGCGCAGCAGACCTTCAGCTTCTCTCTCGACGACGACTGCGACGGGCTTTTCGTGATCGACGGCGACCAACTGCGGGTGAGACGCGCGTCTGGTCAGAGTGGCCTTGCAATGAAAAGGTGGATCTTGGAACTGATCCCTGGGGATCGACTCCAATTTTGCAAACTTTCCCGTGTCAAAATAACACCAGCGAGTAAACTTCGCACCTTGTTCGTAACCCCTCGGCCACACCGCATGCGCCAGCGCACACGCATGCTAAGGTCACAGCACACCAAAATGAATCACACGTGTGTTTATATTTATGTTCACACTGAAATGCATGTGCACCACCATGATCACAGATGGGTGCCAACCCCAAACATGTACTGTGCTTGGTGGGGAACATCATAAAAGCTGTGTGTGCACGGTGCGCTGGCGCACGCGGTATGGCCGAGGGGTGATGTAATCCCCGTTGCGCATGCGTGCAGCTTGGCCGCGCGGAACTGAACTTCGAGACGCGCGCGCAGTTCACGCTGAACGTGACGGTGACGGACGACGGGACCCCGAGCCTCAGCGCCTCCCTCCCGCTCAACATCGGGGTCACCGACCGCAACGACCCGCCCTCCAACTTCAGACTGTCGGGTCAGTCAGTTGTTTGAACTCACTGAAACACATCTGCCTGACATTGGTTTCCCCTTTCATGAACTATGAGCTTTTCTGCGCTTTTGCGCTCCAGAACCTGTTTTCCAACAAGTCCTTGAAAAACAACCAAGGGATTAGTTTGCAAAAACCCGAGTGAGGCGCACTTACTTTGGTTTCGTAACATAAACTACCTGGGCGTTTCGATGGTCATATAATGTGCATGGTATTTGTGTTGTACTTTGCTTCAGGTCAGAACGTACGAGAGAACTCGGACCTCGGCACCATCGTGGGGCAGCTGTCGGTGGACGACGAGGACTCGGACAGCGACGTGCGCTTCCACGTGCAGGGCGGCGGCGTCGCGCCGTTCGACGTCGACCTCGACAACAAGCTGGTCGTGACCGGGAGAGTGGACTACGAGCAGACGCCGATCTGGCTACTCAACATCAGCATCGAGGACGACGGGCAACCGTCGTACCGGGTGAGCAGAGGACCTTACATTGCGCGAACTTCATTTCGCACGTCCTGTCTGCATTGTGCAGTTTGCTTGAATTCAGTGGGAAAAGTTCTCGGGGAATGCATTGTTTGCCGCAGCGGTGGGAGGAGGTGGAGGTGCGGGTCAGTGACGTGAACGACGCGCCGGTCGCGATCCAGCTGCAGACGGTGCTGCCGGAGAACAGGGTCCTGGAGAACGCGCAGCCCGGCGCAGTCGTAGGTACGAGCGCGGAAAGAGCAGGAGAGACGACGTACACGCTGCTTTGTTGAAAACTTGCCACATATACCCGTGTCTGACGTCAGAGGCTCAAATGTAAGGAAACGAATTCCTCTGTGGGGAAAATCATGAGAAAAGAAAAAAAAGTTGCATCTGTGGTGCACAGCTGTGGGGTAAATCATGTTTGGAGTTTTGGGGCTGGTCTCGTGGCCCTAAAGTTGGGTCTGCAAAGTGACCAGCGAGCCTGCTGTTCAGTAGTTCAGCGTGTTCTTTGTGTCTTGTGCAGGGAACTTGACAGTGTTGGACCAGGATGAGGGTGACCACGTCACAGTGAGAGTCCTCAACGAAGATTCTGACTTCAGACTGGAGGACGCTGTGTGCAGCGACGATGCGCAACGTCTGGTTCGTACCCAGCCTCCCCACTGGCCTCCGCTGTGATTGGTCACTGCGCAAAACAAGAAACAGACGGCTTGAGGTTGTGAAAGGTCTGCACCTTTGCAGGATATGCACACGGCCTGCGTGTCGGTGCTGAGAGCCGGAAGTGAGCTGAGGCACGAGGGACGCACCACCGTCGACCTCGACGTCGAGGCTGTCGACAAGACGGGCCAGTCTCTGGTCCAAACATTCCACATCCAGATCGTCTCAGAAAACGACGCACCAACTGTGAGTTGCGTTGCTTTGCCTTGTCCGTGTCTTCAGCAGAGTTTGATGGCGCTTGGGGCTTTCGTGACGACGGTTGCCATGGTTGCAGGACATCGTGATGGACGATGACGTGACCTCGATCCGTGAGGACCAGATCGGACTCGTCGTTGGGCTCCACACCGTGGACGAAGATACGGAGAACCGACACAACTACACCGTCATGTCGCACCTGGACATCTTTGAAGTGACCGACAACGCATTGTACATCAGGTGTGTAATAATTTGCCTTCTGTTTTCGGCTTCTGTTTTTGCTTCCGAAGACCAGAGGTCAGGATCACTTTGGAACTTTGCCAAACGGAGCGAGCTGCTTGAACACTACGATGAGTGGCAAAACGGCACCAAAACAATGGACAGATTACTGCCTCAATCGTGCTCGTCTTCCGTTTTGGCTGGCAATGATGTGGGAAGGTCGTCCCGACGGCTTCACGTGACGATGAGCGAGGACGAGCAGCGCACGTGTCTGTGTTTGCAGGGCGGAGGCGGGGCGACCGCTGGACGCGGAGCAGGTGCAGACGGTGCAGGTGGAGATCATGTCGACCGACGACGGGACCCCGCCGCTCTCCGTCAGCAAGAACTTCTCCTTCAGCGTGGAGGACGTCAACGAGGCTCCGACCGCCATCTCACTCACCAACACCCTGGTCAGTTCCACTGCACGACCTTGAGGACAGGTCCAAACATGGACACAGCACAACCTGTCCTCTTGTGTTCTTCCAACTGCCCGTGACACGATAATCAAAATCAACAAGTAGTTTTTGCAAATTGCAAGAAACCTAGGGACAGTTGCTTTTTTAGTTGGCAAAAAATTCAATCTGTGCACGCATGGAGCTGAGGTTTTGCGGCCCGTTTCTCGGAACTGCAGGTGAGGCCCGGCGCGGAGCCCGGTACCGTGGTCGGCTACATTGAAGTGGATGACCCAGACAACGCAGGTGTGGCAGGGAGAGAGCCGCAGACCCACACCTGTGACGTCATGGACGGAGAAGAGAATTACGCCGTGAACAACAACGACGCGACCGTAGTGGTGAGTCCTTCCTTCACTCCGACGCTCTCCTCCGGCGCACCCCTGAGCGTCAGGGCTCAACCCAATGCGACCTCTCCGCAGGTGAAGACGAAGGTACCAAACAACGTGGACTCGTACCACCTGTGCGTGACGTGCACGGACAGCGGGGAGCCGGCGGCGTCGCTGACGGAGTGTCTCGACCTGCACGTGGAGGCGGACGCGGACCCGCCGCTGGACCTGGAGCTGAGCAGCGCGGCGGAGATCGCGGAGAACGAGCCGCCTCGGGACCTCGGCACACTCACCGTCATCAACGCTGCGACGGGCAACTGTCTGCAGGCTGCCGGGGCCCAGGTGAGTTTTGAACTGAGCCCGTTGATGCGCACTGAGTGAAAGATAGTATCTAAAGGTTCCAAGGGTCGGGATTGGGTTGGAGCTGGACCAGGAACCACTAAAAGATGTTTGTGCCGCTGCCTCAAGATGTCGCTGTCTTCGTGTCGCCCCCTGGATCCACGAGAGCACAGAGTTTGCGTCGTCTTTCTGAACAGTTCGAGTTCACGCTGACGGAGGCCGCGGATCGTCCTCCGGAGCTGCGCAACGCGACACTGCCGTTCGACGTGGTCGGGAACGTGCTGCGCGTGACGCGTCCGCTCGACCACGAGGAGCGCAGCGTCTGGTCGCTGCGCGTCGACGTGACGGGCGCGTCCAGCCTCGAGGGTCGCGACGTCCAGTTCAGCAGGCAACTCGACGTGCGTTGCGTAGACGTCTCTCACTGCAAATTTGTGTGGCGCTATGAACGCATCGGAAGACGAAAGTCAATTGTCTCTTGGTGAGATTGTTGAGCTCCATAATTGATGGGAGTGAAGGATCGGGCGTTGGTATGTTGGTTTGCGCATCCACGGCCCAATCAATCTGAGCAAAAATTTATCTTTCTCACTGACACAACGGAAACACTCCACACAATAATGGTTGAACAAATTTTTGTTGCATACATTTGGGAAGGTGTTAATTTCAGCAACAATGGTGAGGGCGCGGACGACAGGTTTTGTGACCGCAAACATTTGGTAGAACGATGCTTCTGTGCTTGCAGATCCAAGTCCTGGACGAAAACGAGCCACCGACGGAGATTGAAATCATTGGTTCGTGGGAGGTGGAGGAAAACTCGCCGCCCGGCTCCCTGATTGGAACCCTCGTCACCGTGGACCAAGACTTGGGACAAACGTACAACTACTCCCTGACGGCTGTTGCGAGAGGGTGGGTTTGTGTTTTGTTCGCTCAGCAGAAATCCAAGAAGGGAGACTGTGGTCCGCTCGTGAACCCTTCTCCTCTCACACACACGCACACACACGTACGCACACACACACACACACACACACACACACACACACACACACACACAAGTCATCATCCACGCACACATACATTGCAACTCAGTTTTGAAACAAAACTGACATCAACTTCTGTCATTGTTCATCTTCTGGTTTGGACTCGCGTATTTTTTTCAGATCCAATATCGAGTTCGCAGACAAGCAGCTGCTGCCTCTGTTCGAGCTGCGCGGGTCGTGCCTGTTGGTCGGGACTCCGCCGGGCAACCTGAGCCTCGACTTCGAGACGGACCCCGTCTTCTCGGTGCGGCTGAGGACAGTCGACTCCGGAGAACCTTCCGCGCTGGAGCTGGAGACGGTGAAGCAGATCCGGCTGCTCGACGTGGACGAAGCGCCGCGAGGCGTCTGGCTCAACGGGTCCAGCGTGAGTGGAGTGCGCCGCAGGGATCTAGGGAGGAGGGCCTTTGAGAAACAGAGATGGGACTCTGTCTCTTCTTGATCCATTCCCATTTCAGATGAAACAAAACTGTAGAGTCCACAATAGGTCACTGACCAGTCGACACAAGCGAGAAGTGTCAGCATCTCAGACTATTTTGGCCTGTGTTGATGATCCCCTCAACAAGAGTGAGCGCTGTTGCTGTGTACCGCAGGTTGAGGAGAACAGCGCGGCCGGGACCGAGGTCGGCACCATCGTCATCGAGAGCGACGACCCGGACCGTCTCTACGGCTGCTCCATGCAGAACGCGTCCGCCGCGCCCTTCGCTGTGGTACACATCGCACCTAAACTCAAATGGAGAATTGGTGTTGAGAGTTTCCCCGACTCCAGGCCAATGGAGTTGTAGCATTTGCTTCAATTGTTCTTGTTTTTTTGTTTTCAAATGCAAATATTTATGCACAAAATTGTGGCAGTGAAGTTTACGTAGCTCTCTATGTTTGCTGGACTCAATTTTTGGACCCGTTGGCCACATTCAATTGATACGCGATGTCTCCCATCTGGACAACAGGCTGATCACATTAGACTCGTCGTGTCTCGAGATCAACTGAACTTCGAGGCTGACAGTCGCCTCAGCTTCGGCGTCCTCTGCCGCGCCGCCACCAGCAACGTCACGTTCGACGCGACGCTGACGGTCGACGTGCTCGACGTGAACGAGGCTCCCGAGGGCGTGCGCATAAACATGGCGGCGCTGCGCGAGGGCGGCGAGGTCGGGGACACGGTGGCGCGCGTGTTGGCGCTGGACCCCGAGGGCGACCAGGTGCCCTTCCTGTTTTTTTTTTTTCTGACTTCGGCATGAGACCCTCATTGCGAACGGTTCAGCTCGAAGACGCCGTGTTGCAGAACAAGAGAAGCAAGACACAAAACTCGAGGCCAGACGAAATTAAAACTCTGTTCTGCCCATTTTTGTCCATTACAAACTATCGTCTCTTCGTGTCTGCGCCACAGTCACTTTTGCACGCCTCGCGTCTTCAGTTCAGGTGTGGGACAGGACACGCAGAAGACAAAAGCCTTGATTTTGAATTCCTTTTGCAAATTAATTTCCTGCTTGAGGAGAAGAGAAGTTTCCTCGTGACCGTCCGGGACGCTCGTTTTCGTGCAGATCAGCTTCGCCATGGCGGAGGAGGACGGGGGCGCCACGGGGCTGTGTCTCGAGGACGACCGCGTCGTGCTGCTCAGGCCCTTCAACGCGTCCGAGCAGCCGGAAGTCGTCTTCACCGTCGTGGCCACCGACGTGTTCGGACACGCGACGGAACAGGAGCTGTCCATGAAGGTGAATCTCCAACGGATCGAGGAAGGCTGTGGGGTATGGGCCTCGTGAACTCAAAGGTTTTTCCACCCAATTTTGTCCACCGTGTGCATGTCTTCAATCTGAAATCTCTGAGAGTGAATTCCATACAGATAAAGTTTCAGGCAACAACTCATCTTGATATCGTCAGCTCAAGTCGAGACGTCACTCAATGGTCATTGTCTCAGATCTGCGTTGTCTCGTGTTTGGTTTCACGCAGAAATGACACGGAAATTTCGAGCGTGACTCGCCGACATCAGCAGTCAGCGTTTTGTCAGATCTGTCGAAGTACATTTAGGACAGCCATCAGATCTGCTTTTGTGCAGGCATTGTCAAAGAATACAAGCTGTCCGTTTGTTAGGAAGGTGGGAGGGAAGGCCTTGACTCGAAGAGTGACGACAACTCGTTGGCTGCCAGGACAAAAAAACAGGTGTGCATGGGACTGGTGATGATACGTGTGTGCGTGCCCGTCAGGTGACGCGCGAGTTGTCGGACTTGGCGCGCGTTGTGCTCGACGTGGGCTCCGTGCGGGAAAACGTCACCAACGGATCTGCGATCGCGACGCTCAGCCTCGACGATCCCAACTTCGATCAGATCGACACCAAGTTCAAACTTGTGAAAACGGAACCCGATTTTCGTGAGTGATGCATGAACAAACCGGTGTTTGTTGGTGAAACAATTTTGATTTTCAATACAGAGAGTGTTGTCTGTTCATAAATTTCTATTTATTGTCGTATCAACAATTGCAGCCATGTTGGGAATCAACGGGTCCAGCCTGTACGTGGCCAACACCGATTTTCTGGATTTTGAGCTGACGCCCAGTGTGAAACTGACCGTGGAAGCGACTCTTGACGGCGAATTTCCATTTTCCATTCAGGTAGACAGGCAACCTCCCGACTCGTTTTCTTCCTGCGCAAGACAACTGATTTGTCTGTTCATATTTTGGTTGGTGACGATGACTGCAGTTGCAGCTGGTCCTCCCCAAGCTGATTTCCCAAGCAAAATCTATCCCTCCATCGGGTGTTTTATCACTGACCCAATCGGACTTTTTGCGGGTTTCCTGAAGTTGGAATGGGACTCCCGACATCAGCTGTAGTTTCGCCTCGCAGAGCGAGGTGGAGCTGCACATCGAGGACGTGAACGAGGCTCCGCTCGGCGTGACGCTGCTCTCCCCACCGGGGGGCGCCTCCGTCCCCGAGGACAGCGCGCCCGGCGCCCACGTCCTGCGTTTCATCGTCGACGATCCGGACGGCGTCACCACGCTGCCCTGCATGCTGACCCGGGGCGGGGCGACGGTGACCCCTGGGGCAGACGCTGGGACAACGGGTGCGGAGATCTCAACCTCCGGCGCGGACACCGGGCCACCCGGGGAGGAGACAGTGACCCGCCCCGGAGAGGAGACCCAGCAGGCCGGGGAGCAGACAACAGCGGGAACGGGTGGAGCGGATCTTCCGTTTGAGCTGCAGGAGGAGGGAGAAACGTACGAGGTCGTGATCGCCAGAGACGCGCGGCTGGATTACGAGGAACTGGCGGAGTTCACGTTTGGCGTCCTCTGCGTCGATGGCGACCTTTCCGTCTCCGAGGTACTTGTGATCGCAGTGACTGATTACGTGAACAGTGGCGCATGCACACACCCTGAGCCATGTGATGAAGACAAAAACAACCACGAAGAATTGAGTCACGAGAAAAGAGACTGTAAACTTTCAGAAAGGCATGTTGACGGTGTGTGACTCCAGCTGAAATCAGGGATATATAGCGGCTCATTTTACGACCCACAGCCTTAAATTCCGTTTCCGTTTCCTGGGTCAAGCACTTCATATCAAGCGAACACAACACGTCTTCTTCAGACGGTGACTGTGCGGGTGGAGGACGTCAACGAGGCACCGGTCGGGCTGCGGCTCGAGGGCGACGGCGACGGGAGTGGCGGCGGTGGGGGCGGCGGGGGCGGCGGCGGTGGTGGTGGCGGGGGCGGCGGCGGGGGCGGCGGTGGGGGCGCCGCCGGCTCCGTCCCCGTGAACGCGACGGCCGGGTTCCGCCTGGGGCGGCTCGTGGTCCTGGACCCAGATATCGGACAGCACCACTCCATCAGACCAACCGGACTCAACTCCGGGCTCGTGCAGGTGGGCATCGGAACTGAACTGAATCACGTTCAATCTGTCACATCCACCAAGCATGTGTTTGGCCACAATGCAACTTTTTTCTCTGCTGTGTCTTTCACAACGGTTTCGTTTTGTGCAGACGCCTTCACAAAAACAACGCTCTGTTGCGTAGATTGACGCGGAGGGGCAGCTCACCCTGAAGGCGCCGCTGCCCCAGGAACTCCTGCAGTCTTCGGACCCGACCCTGAGCCTCGAGTTCACCGTGGGAGACAACGGCAACCCGCCCACAGAGGTGACCCTCGTTCTCAACCTCACCGTGTCCGACCCTGGCAACCAGCTCCCTCCCGTCACCTTGGATACGACGACGGTCAGCGAGAGCCTCGAGGTGGGCGGTGTCGTCGGGACCTTCCGCGCCAGACCCAACGCGAGCGCCACCTACTCGCTGCTCAAGAACTCGAGCGGAACCTTCAGTCTTCAGAGCAGCCACCTGGTGTTGAACAAGGAGCTGAACTATGCGGAGGCCCCGTCCCACGACATCGCTCTCGCTGTGACAGAGTTTGACCCCGAGGCCCCCGACACTGAGGTTGAGCCTGGATCGCCGGGCGAAACGACGGATCAGGTTCTGACGTTCACAATCTTCGTGCAGTCCGCCTCCAACTGCTCCTCCGAGAGTGAAGAGCTCTGCGATCCCCACGCCGAGTGCTCGATGAGCGACGACGGCGCCGTGCACTGCGCATGCGCGCCGGGCTTTTCCGGAGACGGGTTCGTGTGCGAGGACGTGGACGAGTGCGCCGCCGCTGAGGGCGGAGACGAGCCGGCGTGCCTGAACGGCGGAACCTGCGTGGACGGGATCAGCGCGTTCACCTGCGAGTGCGCGCCAGAGTTCTCCGGCGAGAGGTGAGCCAGTTCTGTGTATGTCATTGTCAGGCTGTCCTGGATGATGAAAGTTTGTTGTTGCTGACAAAAACTGAATATTTGGACACACAAATATTCAAAGTTGCGTGCAATGGTTTCATTTGCCGAAGTTTCATGTTGTTGTTGGTCGCGTAGCCAGCCATCTAGGTGTGGCTTACTGCTTAGAAACCACCAGCATTCATGTGTGCATCTGTCCACACTTTGGAATGTAACCATCCCCTCCTGCCAGACCCCCCTCCCACTGTGCCATACCCCCCTCCCCCTGTGCCAGACCCCCTCCCCCTGTGCAAGACCCCCCTTCCCCCTGTACCAGACCCTCCTCCCCCTGTGCCAGGCCCCTCCCCCTGTGCC
>JAAUXT010018533.1_pt1 | contig 23630 bp, 24 predicted proteins | sample 7278171 | NCBI WGS metagenome assembly JAAUXT01 (sample SAMN14350112, study PRJNA611818) | marine sediment metagenome | isolation source: surface marine sediment (1.8m) | place: French Polynesia: Moorea | collected 2018-08
CCATGTTTTTTTTTTGTTTTTTTTTCTTTTTTTTTTTTTTTTTTTTTTTTTTTTTTTTCGCTCGGCCCCGCTGCACACACAGGCACTCGCGCAAATTACCGCTTCGGGTCGAGTGAGTTTGATGCGTAGTTTGTTCAGCTTGTCGTTGACCTCGGTAGCATTGGGCTTCGATGTCTTGAGTTTCTTCCACAGAGCCAACATCTCTCTCTGGAGCGGCTCAGCGCCTTTCATCTGCAAGAGCACAGACATGGATCCTACACAACCCGACAAGTACTCACGCAGTCACGTCGACGTTCCAAATGTATGCACACACACGCGCGCGCGCGCACACTTACCCTGATGATGGGCGGCACGTGCGCACTGGTCTTCACTGCAGCCGCGCCGCTGTCAGCCGTCTTGTTCCTGTCGGGTCCAGCGTGCACGTTACCCAAAATCCAGCGGATTGTTGTCTGCAATGTTACGTGATTCACTTGCGGACCATACATTTCACGCAGGAACCAAAGTTTGATAAGTTGGACCAGAAGCAAGTTCAAACTTACCTCCAAACGTTCACGTGCTGTTAGAAGTCTTCCTTTTCCGTCCTCGACCTTTTCTTTCGCTTCTCGCAGAGCATCCTGGAAAGCAAACAACACATGAGGATTCTGTACAGGGATCGCTTGGTGTCAAAATGCCAACTTGGTTCAGCTCAGGCCACCAACCTGTGCCGTCGAAAGAGACTGTTGGAACTGACCGTGTACTGGTTGGGCAGCTTGTTGAGGAGATCGCGCTCCACCTTCTCCACCCTGCGGATCGACATGGACGCCTTGCCGATGTTCGCCTCCTTGGCGTACTCCCTCAGCTCCAGGATCAGGCGCTTCTGCTCCTGCGCGACGTCCGAACACAGTGTGAATGTCCAAGGCACAAATGCTCGTACGCAAAGGTCAGTCACTTCAAATAAACTTTCATGAAAACTCGCAGACGAACCCGACGAACCCGTCATTCTCGACTCCCGCCTGTAGAATCAGCACAACGTGAAGTAGAGTCTAATTACCTGCGCAGCTTCCTTGTCCATGACGCCGATCAGACTCTCGATGTCGCTGAGTCTCCTGCTGCGGGCACCCGCAGCCATTCCCATCAGGGGTTTGGGGCTCAACCCCCCGGGCATGCTCAATCGAGGTTTGGGGCCCTGCCCCGCCCTGCCCGCGCCACTCTGCTGCTGCGACCGCGCATCCATGTTGTAGTCGATGTACTGAAACGGGTTCCTGTGCTGCGCCGGGTCCAGGGGAGAACCTGTGGTGCGGGAGTGTAAACATGAGTGAGCAATGTGAGGTGGCCCCAACAAGGCGCTGTTGCCACCACCCTTCAAGGACCGCAGTAAACTCGGAGATACAGTTCCGGCACGTTTAAGCAGAGAATGAATGTGAAAACATGTTCCAAGCGAATCCAAGGAGCAGCACGGAACAAACAAGACCAGGGCAGCCACAAGTGACAGACTGTGAACAAACTGAGACTTCATCTTGCAGGTCCGCATGACAACAGCACCTGCTTCACAACAACCTTGTCCTCTTATTCTTTCAACAAGTTTCACGAACGATTTCACTTGTCACATACGGTACACGTAACAGAGCGAGTGCAACTGTCAAACTGTCGGAAACATCCTCTGTCAGCCAGTCATTTCCCTCATGAACATGGCAAGTTTTGTACTGAAGTGTAATCGCTGATACTCTCGACCTTGCGTATTCCCACGCGCTTTTGTCCTCTGCTCAATCCTGCCAGATAACATTGTGCCTGACCACTTTTCAAAACTGGCACTTCACAGAAGTGACAATGGGTTCTGGGGTGTGTGCACCCTTATTCAAGCAAGGAAAGAACCCCATCTGGGCCAAACCCTCCCCCCCCACTTTTGGCCAAAGAAGCAGTTCTCCAAACAACTTTGGACTTTGTCCTAAGCATTCTGATTTGGGGTTCACTTCACTTTTTCACTGTGTGCAGTTTTTCTTTTCTTTGTCAGTCCGTGTCTGTCCAGAATGCAAGGTGGGACCATGTGTGAATAGAACTTGGACACTGGAGTCAGCAAAAGTATATTTTTGGTGGTTGACAGCTGAAGAGGTAACATCTATCTCACAACACTGAGGCCCTGGAATTAGCATAGTAATGTGTCAGTTGGGCCCATCAACTGGTATAAGTATATATTCAAGGCCCAAGAGTCAGTATAAGTATCATTTTGAAGCTGGCAGTTGAAGAGGTAACATCTATCTCCAGGGCACACATGACACAATGCTGTGAAGCATGCTCATTTTGGGAAACTCCACTTTGTCAGTGTTTTTCTTCCAAAAAAAAAAAAAAAAAAAAATGCCCAACAAAACAGGGTGAGGTGAAACCTGCTCATCACAGAAAAAAGTACATTTGTACAGCATTGATTGAAATGAAGCATGTCAAAACTGCAAGGAGCACCAAAAATTCAACACAAACAAAAACATTGGCAACAAGAAACACAAAAAGAAAAACCACCAAAAACACCATGTTTTACTGAGATGTGTCATCAAAAAAACCAGCATACCAGCAGCATGGAGCACTTTCTGGAGTATGCATCTCACCCATCATGTTAGATTTATACGTCTGGTGATGTCACCCAACATTCAATGCCATTTGATCCAGGGGAGGGTCACCTGACATCGAAGTTTGGATTTTTAAATGAGTTGATATCACCTGATACCAAATGTCAGGTGATGGTGGGGTGTCACCTGACACTGAAAGAATTGGTTGTCACCCAACATCCAAAATTTTCAATATCAGTGAACTCTCCCAAGTCAGGCAACATTTTCCCTTGGGTGACATCAATTTTCTCAATGCAGGGTGCCCCTCCACACACACACTCACAACAATGTTGAGTGACATCAAAATTTTCAATGTCAGGTGACCCACCTGCTTGTAAACCCGACATTTATTTGGGGTGGGGTGGTGTGGTGTGTGTGTGGTTTTTCTCACTGGATATCAATCCAGACGAGAAACCACCAGAGCATAACACTGCCAACAATAGAAAATACTTCAGACACGTCATAACCTGATCAGGGAGGGGAAGTGTGTCCCGACACTCAACATTTGTTTTTGACTGTCCACAATTATTGTGAGTTTTCCACCTGTTGGTGTGAACGAATCTTCATGTCCTGGACCGCCCACACATCGAGAGGCAGTCACCAACAGAAAGGATAGCTTCTGCTTGATCAGAGTCCCAAAAACTTTCAACGTACTCTGCAGAATACTTATGAGTAAGCTCAAACTTTCAAAAGTTCTGAGCCATCTGGTGCTGACAGTTTTACGCCGCGCTACAGAGCCGTTTTCAGCGGCTTGATGTTTTCCATCTTCCTTCCTGCATCTCCAAAGGTCGATGTTCTCTTTTCCACCCAAATGTAGCCTTCACAACATGGAGTTTCTTTCTCCAAGTTTGTTCCTCTCAGATTCATTTTACATTCTGTTGTGTGGCATGTCACAAGCTGCTTGAAAACCAACATCTTGCAAGAAAGAGGTAGTTGCTTCCTCATTTGCTTCCCTTTTCAAACCAAGCAGCCTGGACAAGTTACTGCAAGGCCAAGGAAAAACAACAAAAGCAGACTTCCAAAGACATGTGTACATGTTTGATGCACAACTTTTTTGCCCAAACAAGAATACTTGGCAGTGCAAACACATGCTGACCCATTGACCATTTTCCCAACAAAAACTGGCCAAGAAAGAATGTTGTCCTTGACAACATATGGAATGCATCAACCTCCACAAAACCTTTACCCACAAAAAACTAATGCTGTAACTATTTTTTAAAGCAGCATTATTTCCTTATTATTTTTTGCAAGTGGCCAACTTTGCCAGAGCCTGACAAGTCCACAGAGAGGGAGAGTATGACCTTCACAGACAAAACAGAAAGAGCAAGTTCTGCCAAGCCAAAAATCTTTTGCAAATTCCATTTCATTTCAACCTCACTCAGAATTTCAGATCAACTGAGTCTTTGAGTGGAGGGAAGGGGTCCATCCTCACTGGAATTTGACATTCACAAGAAACTTGCCAGATTTTGCACAAGTTAATTTTTCGAAGGCTGGGGGTGTGTGTCGGTGTGTCCCCCTTTCAGTTTGTCCGGCTCATATCCAAGTGCGATCTTTTTTTTTTTTTTTTTTCACACGCTGATGCCTCAGCAAGTCCGCCTGTGTAAAAAGTGCACCAGAAATTGGGTGTGCACAAAAAATACGGTCTGTGTGAATGTCAAAGAGTGCATTTGCAGTGCTTGGACAGCAAGGAAAATTTCTCATCTGAAGTATAAAGGCAAATATCTCTGTGTCACTGTGAGCACCCAAGGTCTGTGAATTGGGCTTTTCCAGTGTGTGTACTCAGATAAGCAGACAGAACTGTTCAATACAAGTGATGATGATTTTTATGAAATTTCAGAAATTGTAATTGGTCTTGACACACAGATTCTTTCATCCAAACTAAACTTGGGGTGCTCACTTTGTACAATGTACTTAGATGATTGGAGTGTTTGCAGAAGTGTCTTGGCCAAAACTGTTCAAAGCAATGACTGTTTTGTGGCTGAAAAGTAGAGCAATGCTCCAGTAACTAACCACCTAGATCAATCTGCTTGGAACCTCACCTGTTCCTTGAATCTTTGACCCTCAATTTGACCCACTTAGACTGCTCTGATCTTGGGCTCATTGGAAAGCTGAGAATCTCAACTTTCCAATGAGGCCAAGATCATTAAGATCGGAGCACTCTAAGTGGGTCAAATTGAGGGTGGTCAGCTACTGGAGCAAATCTGAGATTTGCTCCAGTAGCTAACCACTTGCTCCAGTGGCTGACCAGCAATGCAAAGTCAATGGAGGGCAGACTTGCTCCAACACCTGACCACCCTTACTTTTACTAAGTTGTTGACAGCAAATTTTGATGATCTTATGTGCATTAGAAAGACTGGATTCTAAGCTTTCCTATGCACCCAAGATCATCAAGATCTGTCATTAACAAGTCAGTGAAATTTCAGATGGTTAGCAGATTTGCTCCAATGTCTGACCACCCTTAATTTTACTGACTTGTTAATGGCAGATCTTGATGATCTTAGGTACATTGGAAAGCTTGGAATCTTGGCTTTCTAAAGCACATAAGATCATCAAAATTTGCCCACAGAAACAGCGATGTGTTCAGCATGCTCAAGAGTGACATGACCAACATACAGTCAAAAAATAAATTTGACATCCAAGACTTTTTTTCTCCACATTTCAGGGTTTTGTTTCCCCAAACCTGGAAAGTAAACCTTTCAGACTTATTCGTGGTTCAACTGCAGCAGACATTTGAGATTTCTCTTTTTCTTTCAGAAAATCCAAAGAGAAACTAAGAAACAACTCTTTGGACGTACAAAACAACTTCACTGCCACAAGAGCACAACACAAATTATTGCTTGTTTGAGATGCCCTTGCAATTTGTAGCAACCCACCAGTGCCTTGGAGGACATGTCACTTTGATTGCATTACTGGCAATGAGGGACCAAAATTCCAGTTTTTGTGGTCAAGAATATCCTTGTTGGTCAGCCTATCTATCCAATTCCTGAACAGAAGCAAGCATTTTGTTCGTTGTTTCCTGTTCGCTCTTGTCGACCCTTTGCATTCCGCTGCGGAAACTGTCCAACCAGATTGCTCACTTCTGAAGGTGGACAAAAGTCAAGAAGTAACTACGCAGCTTGGTGCACATACTGGGAGGGTCAGAGCGAAAGCCCACCACTCGTCCATGCCTGGATCGAGATCAGCTCAAAAAAGTTCAGCTCTTGCCCACCAATTGTGCACTGGGCCAGCTGTGGCAAGAACAGCAAACTGTTAAAAACAAACTGAAGCAAGGCCGCCGTCATGAATTCGTGACCCCGAGGGTTACTTCAACGAAGAACACAAACACCACTTGCAGAAAAGATATCAATCCACCCGAAGTTGACAATTGACCTTGACCTTGTCAATGCCACCTCCTTCATCCTCGAACCTGTCATACTTACCACCTGGCAGTTTGTCCAACAGATAATGTCTGGCGTAGGTGCAGATCACTTGAAGCTTGCACGTCAGACTCCTTGACGGGCTCATCTGACGACCCGCCATTCTCTCTACGTCACGCGCAGTTTCCTGGAATCTTCCGTAGACTACGTCCCAGTAAATTGCTGGGACTCCCTGAAACATTTACAACAACTGTCCGTGTTCTCAAGCTGGTTTCAGTCCGTCAACTGACCGAAGAAACTTGGCTTTCAGAACAGGACTCCTCCTCCTCCTCGGCCAACCTCAGACACCCATGAGTTCCACATAATCCTGTGGCCAGTGTGAGTCACCACTAATATCTTTGCTCCTGGTCACTCTGCATCACCCAAAGGCCAGTCCACCTCCTCAGGCCATCACCAGTCCGTGCGCCGTATCATCCTTGTGCTGGGCATTTGTGCCACAACACCTCTTCTGCCCGTGGTCTTCCCCCTCACTTGCCAATGGGTTCCACGTCTCTCTTTCATCCCAGGGCTACATATCCTCTGCTCACAGGTGTCCTCCCTTCACCTCTCTGCAAGGGACACCCCAATTAAGCTGTGGGAGACTCCACATCTCAACCATTCTGTTACCTCCTCTGCTTCAGCTGTGGGCTACATCACCTTTCCACAGTCCACACAAAAACACTGATTGGAGGAGGCAGAGGCATGGCATCGAGAAATTGAGACACCAACTGTCTTGTATTTGTCTGAAGTTTTGATGTGAAGGTTTCTTTCACACCCTCTGGGCCCAACCCAAACTGGGGGTCTGGATGAACTGGGTGAGAAGAATGTCAGCAGCTGACACAATGATTTGGGCTACTGACTGGCAAACTGCAATTGCTTCAGTCAGAAGCCCAGATTTTGAAAAACAAAGATCCCACAATGTTGTTTATGAACAAAATGTAACCAAGGGAAAAAATAACAATAAAACCATCTGGTGACATCTTTTGTGAACATTTTCCTGCGATGGAACTGTTCTGCAGTGGTTGTGAACTATCACTCACTGCAGTTTTGTGGTATTCTTCCCCACTCAAACACTTTCCTGAAGCTGTTCTAGCCTTTTACCCAAGACAAGCCCACAGTGAAGCTGATTAAAATTTCAATTGCAGGCTTATTAACTGCAAAGGCTTCTAAATGTGATGCCCGGGACTGTCTTCTTGTGCAAATTGCCTGATTACCTCACAAAAATGTTCTTTTCTTCTTTAGCAGTTGTGATGAGATTGTCAAAGTAAACCAAATTAAAGCTTCAATTGCAGGCTTACTGATTGCAAAGGCTTCTAAACTGTGATACCTGGGACTGTTTCTTTGCGCAAATGCCTGATCACCTCACAAAAATGTTTTCTTCTTCTCCTTCTCACAATTACTATGCCTGTGCTGCAGACCTCCTGACTACAAAGGCTTCCAAAAGATTACAAAGGAAAACTTGGTTTGCAATGTGAAGCCTTGGACTGTTTTCTTGTGCCTGATCATCTCACATGACAATGTTTTCCTTCTCTTCCCACAAAAGCTATGTCTGTGTTGCAGGATTACTGACTACAAAGCCTTTAACTGTTTTCTTGTGCAAACTGTCTGATCACCTCTTGTGCAGACTGCTTGACCACCTCACAAAATCATGTTTTTCTTCTCTTCCCACAATTACTTGCCTGTGTTGGAGGCTCACTGACTACAACAGCTTCCAAAAGATTACAAAGAAACAATGTTTGGAATGTGGTACTGTTTCTTGTGCAAACTGCCTGACACCTCACAACAATGTTTTTCTTCTCTTCCCACAATTACTGTCTGTGTTGGAAACTTCCAGACTACAAAGGCTGTCAAAAGATTGCAAAGGAACCTTCTTTTTTTTGGATTGTGATAGTTTGGACTATTTTCTTGTGAAAACTGCCTGACAACCTCAGTTTTTCTTCTCTTCCCACAATCCCTAGGTTCAGCCTCCAAATGCATTCACCGCTCCGCCACCAATGACTCACTGAACCCCTCTTCATGACCCACAGGCTATGCCTCCTCCTTGTGAGCAGACTGGCGGTTTGCTGGAACAACGCATGCATTTTTTCCCAGACCGTCTCAAACGTTTTCACTGCCTAAATCCTTCGGAATTTGGAAGGTTGATTTCAGATGTGTCAGTTGTTTGTGTGATTGTATTTCTTTGTTTTTGTTTTCCTTGTGACTGATGTTGCATGCACAATGACTTTTGAACTTTCTTTATGTTGGTCACATGCTTTGGCTGCCATGTTGGATTTTGTGAAAAACACTTGGGCCATCCTGAGCAATTCTTTATGAAATTTTACATTGGGATGTGTTTTGCACCAACTCAGTCTTCACATGGGTGCGTAAAAACTGCTGGCAGCTACAATTAAGTAGGTAAAATGGATGGCAAACTTGTGATTTGGTCATTTACCACACAGGATGGGAACTTCAATTTCAACCAAATGTGCAGGGCTCATTCCTGTTGTCATTCTGAAGCACTTTACAACAGTGAGAAAACAGGTCAATGGTGTGGCAGCCACATTGTAATTTTTCTCAAACAGCATTTGGAGCCATTTGAATGGTATGTGTCAAGCACTGTTTTCTTGCAACACTTTTGCACTTGCATGCAACCCTCTGGTGAGGGCAGTTTTCATATACTTGCAACACTTAGTTTCATTCTTTGAACACCAAATATTGGAAACAAATGAGAATTTTGCAGGTTTTGAGTTTTCTGACTTGTCCAGAGGTTGGCTGAAATGTCAAATTTTTTTAACCAGTTTTTCTCCGAAAAAAGTCCATTTCCACATTTTCTAGAGAGGGAACCCTGAGTCAATCCCAAGCCTGATAAAACACGGGCTTTTGAGGCGTACTTCAGGAGAGGAACAAAGATTCTTAATTTTCCACAAAATGTTCTGATTTGTTGGAACTGTCTTTCTGTATTCTTGACTTTCCGCGGAATTTTGTTAATTTCTTCAGTATTCCTTTTCTTTGTAGAGCTGGTTTGGTTGAAGGCGCCAAGGAAATGCAAGGAAGGTGCCACAAAACCACCAGGAAGAAGAATGAAGGCATGACGAATGTAGAATTGCATCAATGGAGTTCATTATGCAAATGACACCTCTGAATCACATTGAAGAAATTTTCTTGAAAATATTCAAAACACCTCATCGTGCAAGACTCGACAAAGGTTGGAAAACAGGCGGAAGTCATGAGTTCACAAAATCCTGCGCTTTCATTTCTCAGCAAAAATGGTCGTCAACCCTGAATCACAGTCTGGTGACTTCCAACTCTTTTGTTCTCCGTGGCGATTTTCGATTTTGAGGACAACACAGGTAAGCTGAAATATTCCAGGCAGTGTTGGACTCATCACCAGCCTGCGAGACCCAGGCTCATCATTCTTCTGCTGGGCTCAAAACATTTTGCTTGTGAGCCTCATAGCATTTTCAGGTTTGGAAGCACAATTGTTCCTGAGCATCCAGCTATCTACATCTTTCCCTGTCAACCAGACAGAAGTCGGTTTTGAAAATCTACAGAGCGTTCAATTTTGTTTGGTTCAGGGCTCATAATTGTTGTAATTTCCTTGGGCTCCAAAGTTTGCAGTTACGAGCCTAACTGAACTCAGAGAAGAAAATTCAAACACTCCGAGGGCGGCCTCATGTACCGTCGTGCGACACACATTGCAACTAGCATGTCAGAAAGCACGGACGCTTTTCAAAAGGAAGCAACCTCCACTGCAAATAACACAAACCGTTGTGAACGTTTTTGTTGAAGAAAGGCACACTTTGTCTGGACCTCTTCTTTCACTTTGCGAGTTCATGTGTTCGCAATTCAGAGCGATCAGCGAAGAGCAACATCTTGCTGCGAGGCAATCAGGAAACACGCACACACTTGGAAGTGTGCAATTTTATCCAAGACACTGAGCCCTCCCTACTCCTCCTCTCACCTCTTAGTTACGAAGATCAAGTCTTCTTGAACACAAACCTGTTCACACACTCTCCGCCTGCCTCAGAGCTTCTCACACCGTACACATTCACACTTTCAGCGACAGTGGCGAAGCAAAAGAATCAGCCTTGCTCGTCCTTTTTCGCACTGTTTCATGAATGGCCAGGACTAACGTGCAGGTATCGATGATTCTGAACGTCGGCAACAATTGGTGTACTCACGTTCTTGATGCGGGCGAGCATCATCTCGACCTCCTGGTCGGGCAGTTGGCCGGCCTTGCGCTTTTTAAGAATAAAATCGATCTCAGCGATGAGCCACTGAAGACGCGTCTGCACGCCGCGCTCCGTCGCGTGCGGCTTCTCGAGCACGGGGAAGATGGGCACGTTCTTGCTGGGTACGTCAGAGTCTGTCGGCTGCGCAGACCCCGGCTTCAACACGTCTGAAACAATCCAATTGATCCACATTGACAATCACCGAAAAGTAAAAACCAATCGAAATAAACTGATTTTGCGGTACGTTGTGCACAACAAGAACACAGCAACAAAACAAGGGAAACTGAGGAAATGTCCACCGCCAGCGCATGCTTTCCCAAAAAGTCCCTGTGCCAAGTTTGTTCTGACCCAACTCACCCAGCACTGCGGAAAGAGCGCGGTTTCCGATGTGTCTCGTCGCCACCTGTTCCTTGATGTAGTTGACGATGGTGCGGAGCCGGATGGTGATCTTGTCGCCCCTACTCGGTTCGCGCCTGTCCTGGAACTGCTTCCGCTTGATCAGACTCTCCCACGACTGGCGCAGCGTCGATTCTGTCGTATTCAGACGGGACACACAATGTAAGCGAGCATTGATGACGCTGGCTACACTTTGCGTTGACGTGTCGTCGTCTTGAGCAAAGAATAAACCCGGTAGTCACGTTAAACGCAGACCAACAAACTTTGTTCACACAGGCTACGAATTCGCGAGTACGCACTCCAACATTTTGCAGCCAACAAGAACTTCAAAGCTCAACACGCACGGCCAAAAGACAAAATGGCAGGGAACGCGCACATCTATGAAGCCCTCTCGACACGTTCCTCAACCCCCTCGAGAGCACACACCTGTCTGCGGCCCGGCGCCTACTGACTCCAACAGCTTCTTGCCCATCGCCTCGGCAGCGTTGTCGTTCAGTACGTCGGCGATCCTCCTTCGCAGTAAGGCATCCAGCGCGACGCGCACCGCCACCATGCGCTCCGCGTCCGGCGGAGAGCGGTCAGTGACTCCCACCTGAAAATCAACACCAGCCAAGAGACTTTCAAACGAGTTGTCAAACGGAACTTCCAGGAAAATAGCTGAGCCAGAGTTCGTTTTTGGTGTTTAGGGGTGGGGTTGATACCTGAGAAGTACGACCAGGCGTCGCCGTGCTTTGCTTCTGGGAGTTGACGAACTTCAGCTGAAACAGCGAGGCAACAATCTTCATACGACCAGGTTCATTTTGGATCCCTTCACCAAAAGGGAATAATTCGGGTACAGGAGTGTTTTGTTCAAGATCGAAAACATACCGCGTCGAAACCACAGTAGACACTGCCACACGCGCCCACTTTTTCAACAAGAACTTTCTGAAAATTGCGGAACTGAGTCGCGCTCTTCTGGATCCCCCCGTAGCCGCCTACAACACGGGACAAAAGACATCTCAATCTCACTGATGATTTCTCAGTGATGATAATGAACCTGAGCCTGAAGAGCGCGTGAATGAAATGAGTCAAGTAGTGTTGTTTACAATGTTAACTCTTCATTACAAAGATCCATACCTGAACTTTGCAGCACCCGCTTCTCGGCCGCAGTGAACTTGTATTCATTCGCGTACTTGTTCATCACATCTTGCAAAACTTTCTCGCTGATTTGTTTCTTGTTGAACATCTCCATTATTCTGTTCGTTTCGGCCTGAAAATATTGCACGTTGGAAATGATATTTCCCCAAACCGAAATGAGTTTTCTCTTGAATAAACCACTGATTTTCATGCGTGCCACGTACCCTCACTGAAGAGACGGTTTGCAGTTTGCCCACGCTGGACACTGGAACGCCTTCACCCTTCCGTCTCAACACACCAACAAGAACCTGAAAGAATAAGCCTTACTAATTTCACTGCACTGTGTAATGGCATGTCTCAAGCAAACAATACATCGCAAATACCAAAAGTCAACTTGCAGTGCCCAGAAGTTTGAATCACAACCTTGAGCTGAAGGGTGATGTAGTCACTGCGTGTGGCCAGCCTCTCTCGTTTCTCGGTTTCTTCAATTTGTTGGAACACAATTTTCTGCAAATGAAAACCAGAAGTATTCATCAACTGCCGCACGAAGACTGAAACTGCACCTTCCTGTGGTTCAATCAAATCTTGCACACTTGGCAACAGTTCGGAACACTGACAATTGATCTTCCGAAGTCTGAAATCTCAACATACCACCTCCCTGGCAGTCAGCTTGTTTTTCAGCTGTTGCACGACGACCTTGGCCTCTTCGTCGCTGAGGTTGTTGCGCAGTCGGCGCGCCAACAGGTTCTCCTCGCGCGACAGCGCCGCCTCCGACTTGCGCGCGCCCTGTCACAAAACAAACCCAAGTGTGGAACACGACACCAGCAAACATTGTTGGCGTGTTGGCGTACACTGTCAGCGTTTCCGGTGGAACGAAATGACCAGACTCGAAATCAGGAGACACGGGTGTTTGGCCATTGCATTTACACCTTGATATCAGTTGACACAGGGTCTTGGAGGCTTTATGTGTGTTTGGGTATTTCAGGTGAGAATTGAAATGAGGAGGTATGAGGTTAAGAGCACCTGCTGCCAGCCTTGCCTGATCTTCGGCATGGCCCTCCCTCGTGCCTCCTGATTTCGGATGTCTGGCCATTTCGTTACACCGGGCACAAAATCTGAGGGTGTGTGTTTATCGGTGGTCTATCAAGGACCAGTGTATCATCGTTCTTTGTCCTCTTGAGGGAAAAAAACTTTCGACAAAAGACTACTCACCGCTGTTGTGACCTTTTGCCTCTTGCTGGCGGTGAAGTCGGTGGAATCGGCTCCTCTCTTCACCGTGGTGCGAAGTCCGAGACCTGCTGACTGGGCTGCAGGCTGCCTCGCGCTCGCCGCTCTGGTCATCGGTCTACCCGCAGTTGCTGCTGCTCCCGGCGCAAAGCGGCTTGCGGCAGCTGGTCCACTGGCAGCCATCCGAGCCCCCATCCCCGGCCGTCCCATCGCTCGCGCGTACTTGCTCGCAGCAAAGCCCAGAGTGGCTCTCTTGGCAGCCAAACCGGACAGTGGTCGTCTTGTAACCGCCGTGCCGGTGAGTGTTGCCACTGATCGAGTGGGCGCGTACTTTGACACTGGCCGACTCGTCGTCGTGGATCGAGTCGCGGGTCTCGCGCTGCTGAACGACTGACTTGCTGTCTTGTTCCACGGAGACGTCGTCGACGGTGCTGATGATGAGATAAAAAAAAATCGAAAGACTGAATAAAATAAACTGAAAGAAGGAAAGAAAAGAAAGACGCTCTGTCGTCTGACAGACACACATTCACACACAGACATACCGGTACTCTTGATGTGGTTTGAAAAGACAGACCTGCCAGTTTTGAGCAACCAACGTTCCTACCTGGTCGCACTGCAACATTCCTGGTGGTATCAAATCTCGCTGGCACGCTGTAGGAGCTGCTGCTTCTGGTTGTTGCGCCAAATCCACGGCTAGTTCTAGCCGCTGCCCCGAATCCAGCTCCGGTGGTGGCGCCCACGCCACTGCCGCTCCGGGTCGCCCCAAAGCTGCTGCGCGTAGCCGCTGCCACACCGACGGTGCTGCTCTTGGGCGGAGACGTAAAGCCACTGCTCCTTGTCGCAGCTCCGGAGATGCCACTGCTTCGTGTGTTGGATCCAAAGCCACTGCTTCTCGTTGCAGCACCGTACGGGCCACCACTTCCGCTGGTCGCACTAAAACTGGTGCTGCTTCTTACTGGACCTCCGGCTCCCACGTTTCTCGGAGTCGTCTCGAACGAACTTCTTGACGCTCCAAAACCGCTGCCAGTTCTTGAAGCTGCAGTGAAGTTGCTCGCGGGACTTCTGGAAGCAGCACCAAACGAACCGCTGCCTCTTGTAGTTGCTCCAAACCCGCTGCTGCTCCTTGTGGTCGGTCCAAAACCGCCACTGCTACTTCTCGTTGTTGCTCCAAAACCACCCTTTCTTTCGCCTGTCGCCGCAAACTTCGCAGGGAATTTGGAACTTTCTCCGCTCATCGCTTTCGCTGCGGATGCACCCCAAGGAGGTTTCTGCGGATCTTCCTTCGCTGTCCGGTGATGCTTGCTTACATGCTCTTCGAATTCCTGTCACGAAAAATGGAGGTATGAACAGTTCACAGTTTACTTCGCACTGTCAGGCAGTCTCCCGACCGGATGGTGAATGGGTCCTGCGAGTGTACTCACCGGGAACGATGTTGACATGAAGCCACATTCGCCACAAGACGCAAGATTGAGCTCCACAACAACCTTCACTCCTGAAAGGCAAAACACAATTTTAAGATTTTATTTGGATGTTTTGACAATAGCTTGACTTTCCCCGTCAACTCCCCCCCCCCCAACACACCATACTTTCAATGTCGGCAACCTAATTTCATCAGCAAACAATTGATGGAAATCCTTGATTGCCCATTTCCCTTGGGGGGGGGGGGTCACTTGCCCCCCTGACAAGTCACACAACAGATCACAGCGTCACGATACAACTCAGTGTAGCTTACCGTCCGCAGGAACACCGTGTTCACCTTTGTAAACTTCAAAGTCGTCTTTCATCTGAAGAAAGTAGAGACCGCTGTGAACACGCAAACAAGGAATTTTATTTTTTGGCAATGCGAAGATACTCGTACTGCAATTGAAAGGACATCAATCTCACTGTATCGATGAGGCTGAGAAGTAACCGCTTTGCGTTCTCCACTCCTTGCAGCGTGCTGTGCTTCAGAGTGATGGTCAACCCCTTGTTGAGTCCGCTCGACGACGGTTTCATCGAGAATTCTGCCCTCGTTGCATTTCGAATGTAACTTATGTTTTGATTCTGAAACACAAATTCTCCTGTTGTGAGAAAAGCTCAACGAGCAAAACGGCAGTCTTTGTTCTTCTCGAAGGCACAAAGGTCTGACACGACACGACACTTGACTTACACTTTCGCCCGTGATCTTCTTGAAATACCCAAAATCGGTGATGACGTTTATGTACGAAGGCATCTTCGTCTCGATCTTGACGTCGACGACAATCTCCATTTTGCTGCAAAAAAGTATTTTAGTGCTTGCATGCCACACCGAACCACCAAGCTGCGTCATTTCCACTGCATTTTGCACAAGAAAGCCATGAAGTCAACACGTACGGGGTGATCCCAATGCTGGCGGTTCGCCAAAGTATGTTGTCTCACCTTCAGAATTTTCTCGTGGGACGCCCTCGTATTGTGCGCTAATTTGTCGACACCAACTTTCAAGCTGATATTTACACGTTAAGAATCGCCAGCACTGGAATCACCCACGTACTCGAAAAACAAGATACTGAAAGTTGCGCCTGGAAAACACGTGCACCCGTAATTCGGGCGCCGCGTTAGGCCGCGTCTAATTTCGGAACAAACTACGGAATCTGTGTCTGTTGCTTCAGACCTCGAGGTGGAGGTGACGTAACCTCCACCTCGAGGTCTGAAGCAACAGACACTGAGATTCCATCAGTTTGTTCCTATTATAACAAGAGTAGAGTTGATTGTTGGCCTCAATACTCTGACAAAGTGAGGGATTTTTTTTTTGTTAGGTTGCCCATAATTTACATTATTTTTGGGTGACTGGTTTGGGTCACCCAGAACTGACACAAATTCTGGGCAACTCAACACTCTGAAAAAGTGAGGACTTTTTTCTTTGTTGAGTTGCCCAGAATTTGCATCAGTCCTGGGCAACCCAAATCAGTTGCCCAGAAATGGTGAAATTTCTGGGCAACCCAACATTCTTTTTTTCCCATACAAAACAATAGGAGGTTGCCTAGAAATTGTGAAATTTTATTGAAACTTTTTCACCCAGTTGCAAACAAATGGATTGACTAACTCTCGCAATACCTCATAATTTTCTTGAACCTTGCAATATTCAGCAACTCTTGGTTGCCACACAAAAACAAAATATCAGTGACAAAAAAAAGCAAGCACAAAACAGTTTGCAAGAGCCAGACTTTTTTACACTGAGAAATTTTTGTACTTCAAAATTTTTTACACTGGTTGCAAGCACATCATGATCTGATGTTCACAATTCACTGAAACCCATTGTCTGTTGTCTCACAAACTCACAGCCTGAGTTGCAACCAAATCTGTTTCACCACAAACAACGCACATTGAGGGAGGTGGCACAGACAATCAACGAGTACTCGTGTTATAATTGAACACACACGTCAACACCGGACCAAGCGCCAAGTCAACACGTCGGGAAATGAATGAAAGGCGCCGTTCGGAGTGTCAGGCAACCCGGGTTGCAATTGGACAAACGGATTTTGGCCAACCGGATCGATTCATAGCAACCTGCCAATGAGACAGGTTGCTGTTGTGGTTGCTCGGGTCGATAGCTGCGACCCGGGTTGGCAAATCGAACAGGGCGAAACCCAATTGTCGCTCGACCGATGACATCAACATGCTTAGATCATGAAGTGAAAAGCAGGCCACGTTTTGACTTGCTTTCTGGATGACGCGAACAAAGTCTTTACCTGAAATTATCGTCAAAATTGATGGAATGTGATAAAACTTGATAAAAACAGCGAAATCTCCCCAAAATGCCTTCCAACGCCACGCTGCTCGCCTGGTTCCCGTTTCACTTGGTCGGCCGCCGCGAGATGGAGCCTTTGTATCCCGCCTCTTTTTCCCGCTTGTCCAAGTCCCCTCCCAATGTAAAATATTTTGCCCACAATTTTGTGTGGCAGTTTCAAAATCTGCCTTTTTCGTGTAAAATTGTTCAATTTACCCCCCCCCCACTCGGCCAGATCCTGAATCTTTCCATGCAACTCATCTGCGCGCAGGCGAGCTTTCTGTTCGCAAACAGAAACACAACCTGTTTACCGACGCCTTCCAATTTGTTTATTGCTGTGCTTCGTGAGACAACACACCTACAAGAACTCAGCTTACAAAGTTGCGCACACTGAGTAAATTACCTGTACATTGCTGTCAGTATTTTTTTTTTTTTTTTTCGCAAAATGTTTCTGACTTCTGGCGTTCTTCGATTTCGAGACACGTCTCAGCTGAACTTCCAACACAAACTGGAACAAACCCAACTTTTGCCAACATGGACAATCCGTTGTGTTCATCAAACATTTTTCTCACACAGAATTGAATGAATTTCACCGCAGTCTGAATGCGACAGGTTGAAACATTTGGTGGAAAGGTTTCAGATGGTGAAAAAAGCTTCGTATCACTCAATGAAAGGAATATGAAGTGTCTTTTGACCACAACAGGCAGAGAAAGATTGGAAACGACCTTCACATCCCAGAAAATTGCCGCTTGCAGTCTTTCCCAGAACAAAATTCATCTCTTGCACTATTTCAAACACGAAAATCTAGAAAAACCATCTCATTTGTTGGAATGCGCAGTGACCACAACAAACTTTGGAAAAATATGTCAGGTGTAGCCTGATTTTTAGATTTTGTTTCGGAAAGTGATATCACACTGGACACTGAGTGGACCGCACTTTGTCAATTGACAACACAATCCCCCCCCTCCCTCCTGGGTCCACTGCCTCTGCGGAGTACGTCATCGGAAGCCGACGAGGCCCCTTCTTCGGCGGTTCTGGATGAAATCGCACGTCACTCGCAGGTGGATGCTGATTTTCTCGGACGCGTCCAGGCTTCCTTTCAGCTTTGCCTCTTCGCTGTGTGCCGTGCTGATCAATTTTCCAATCTCTGACTTTTCTTGAGGAGTGAGATTTTGTTTCAGAGTTCTGATCACCGACAGCGTTTTCCCGTTCGTTAACTTCCCACTTTCCCGCTGGACCAAATGTTCTTTCAAATCCTTGTCCAAATGAGACGGGATCTGGAAAATAGAATGATCTTGTGTCACAATCCACACAATTCGTGAAAAAAATTGCACAAAAACATTCTGTGCATTCGTCCTCACTCTCTTGTCAACACAGTTGTGTTTTGGAAAGCGCATACCGTGCTCATGTCTTTGGAGTCTGATGTCTCGTCCAGCCAACTGTTGACCACTTCCACATCTTTCTTGGAATCTTTCGTGTCATCCTCCAGACTCTTGTTTTCCTTCTTCACCCACAGCAGGAGAGACACTATCATTCCTCGACACTCAGGACTGTTACCCTTGGCTCCGATTTTCAGGAGATCGTAGATTGCCTTCCACACAATTCGTAAGTGAAGAACATCCCGTTCACAATCTTTGAGATGTCGCTTGAGTTTCTTTTCAGATTCTATGGCCTCTCTGTTCAACTCTTGCTCAATATTTTCCTTTTGTACGGGTGTGAGTTTGTTTTCAAGTTTTCGAATCGTGGGCACCAAGTCCGGACCACGTCCAACGTAGCATTCTCTCAGAAACGGCTCGAACTTTTCGTTGAGTTCTTCCAACTGTTTCTCAATGTACGTCATACTCTGGAAGTATGATCAACACGTTCAATAATCAGTGTCCCAAAACTATCGACAATTTCTCTACAAACTTTGGCTCTGTTCGTTTCCTCCCGCAAATAAGCACAAGCAATCCTCACCTGCTTTTCTGGGGCGTCATCGGAACCATTTGATGCACCTGCAATGAACAGTAAAGAGCTTTCTAACTGGCCAGTTTTGAGGCAATTTGCCTCTTGTTCTTCTATTTGTCTGTGGAGCAAAACCAATGGCAAAGAAATAGACCCTTTCAACTCCAACACAACAAAGATGTTATTCACAAAGGCCACACGAAATAACCTACCACTGTTGTTGACGGCTGACTGAAACGTCCATTCCGCAGCAAGAGCTGCAATTCCCTGAAAAGCAACCGTCACTGAGATCAGCCTCTGGCTGAACCTGTCCTCCTTTCTGGAAACGGTGCAGTTCGTCAACCGAAAGCAATGGAATATGCCCGAGACAAAACTCCAGTACCTTTTCTTCCTGAACGTCAGGAGCCTTGCCGTCGAAGTACCAGTCATCAACCCATTGCAGAGTGAAGTTGACGACGTCTCTGTACTCGCTGTTCATTTCCCGAGCGGTTTGACTCAGCCTCTTGTAGCACGTATTCCACACAACCTTCCAATACATGTCATACGTGTCACACTGCACTGTAATTTGTGCACCTTTTCGTCACATGATTTCTGGAACGAAATTTCCAAACAGGAACATTACCTTCAACTGCAGAGCCTGTCTGATGGAGAAGTTTATTTTCTTTTTCTCTTTCTGCTGCAAAATATTGATCTGTCTGTTCATTGCTTTGGTGATGGACTCTTTGTCTTCTTCTGGCAGCACGTTGTGAAGCCTCGTGATCTTGTCCGACAGATCGTACGAGACATCATCTTCAGACAGACAATGGTCCACAAAGGAGTCCATTTTCTTCTTCAGTTCCGTGAGCTTCCTGCTCCAGTCAACTGTAACCTGCAATGAGCAGCACGATAAATGCTCAAGGAGTCTCGTGTGCAATTGTGCGCCGGAGTATCGACATTGTCCGGGATGTTGTGAGCACGACTCGAAACAACAAAAGCAGCGAACTAAATTCATCACCACCCGATGTGTTTGACAGCATGAGCACTACTTACTTCTTCTGTTTCAGACTCTGAGTAGGTCTCACCAATACACGTCAACATGACGTCCAAGGCCCACATCATCTCTCCCTTGCTTTCCTTCGCACAAGCACTCAATTTCTCTTCACAACTTTGCCACAACATTTGCAAGTTCAGCCCTTGTTTTGCAGCCGCAGGAATCTTTTTCTTCTTCGAGTGCTGCCACAGATTAATTTCACGATTGAAGTTTTTGCTGGTGACGCTGTTTTCCTCGTCAGTCAGCAGTTCTTTCAACTTCGTGATTGTTTCTGTCAAGTCTGTGTCTACGTTTTCTTCTGAACATTCACTGACGAATGATGGCACTTTTTCTTGGAGTTTGGAAAGTTTCGAATCAAATATTTGAGCAGTCTGATCCACTTTGGATGTTTTTCCGTTCTGCGGCAACGTTGACTTCTTTGACATCGCTGCATGGAAACAAAAGAGCCAAACTGAAGATTGAGAGTGGACAAAACCACAATTCCTCTTTCGTTTGGTCTTGAAATTGGAATGAGGCTCAGAAAAAAAAAACACACACACAATCAATGCAGCAGGTACCTGTAGTTGTTGGCAGCGCAAGTTTCTTCAGGTCGGATGCGCTCCGTGACGGCTGGATGGTGGACTGGTCGAGGGGGTTGGGCATGGACAACACCTGACTGAAGTGTTTGCCTGGCTCCGGTTCATTTGCTTTGTCTTGGCTGGTCTGATTGTGGGTCAGCTTGATGGCGATTGAAGAGCTCTTGAATTTGAGCGGCGTGTTGGGGCCAACAGAAGGGGAGAGAGGCGGTGTGGATTGGCTCGAACTGGTCGTTGCCGGCTGCTCATCTTCCGACGCACTGCTTTGTGATGGAGTGGCAGAAGCAGGCACTGACATGTCGTAGTTCAATTTCGCAGCAGCTGTCTTCGCAGAAACCTGCATGTGCACAAAATCAATTGTCTTGCCTGAAATTTTTCCGAAGGAAAACTGGCATGATGAGACAGGTGAAACCACTTGCGCAGAAAACTGACACAGTCGATAGAGCTTTCTCTGCCAAAACACGCACAAGCAAACACACACACACACACACACACACACACACACACACACACACACAAAATCAGCACAACGAACCTTGAGATTGATTGAGAGCAACTCTGAGGAGCCAACCTTGTTACCCGTGTCTCTATTCAAGTTCAGGTATTTGACAATACTCGCCACTTTGCTCGACACTTCTTCCTGCAAAAAGAACACGACGAAATCATTCATTTCAATGACACAGGCGACTCCGTGCAGCTGACGAACCACCAACTTCTCTCTGCTTCACCTTGTCTTTGTGGTTGAGTTTTCTTTTTATCTTGTTGATGATAACAAGTGTCTGTATGTCATCCACTTCATTGTTTTCTCTCTTCTTCAGCGAATCTTGCAGAAATTTCTTGCTCAACTCAGGATCGTCAACTTCTCTCTGCAAAAATAACATGATGGGCGAACTCCTCCACAAAAGCACAGCAGCAATTCCAGGAGAGAACGAACAAGGATGCTTTCAAGTCGAAAATGCTGCAACAAGACTGGGGGAAAGTACAACTGTGTTTCCAAACTTGAAACTAGACTTTAAAGTAGAGAATCAGCCGCGGGCAGCGTACACCCACAGGACAGCACTTGTCCCAATCCGACAATGCCCCAGTCAGCCTATATCCGAGTTGAAATTTTCTGCAGGTGTGAAGGGGGGGGGGGGGTAACTCAGACAATTTTTTGTCCACATTACCCAGGAGGGACGCACGGGGACAGATACACGGGCAAACCAATATCAGCTTGCTACCGCGGCTGACAACAATTCAGCAACATAAGACCCCAGCCTGACAGGCAAATTGGTACACTTGTGATGTCGTACTAAAATTTTCGCACAGGGGTCTGAATGCCGGACATCCACAGTGACTGCAACACGACTGACGCAAGGCTGTCTGACAACGCGTCGAAGAAGCTCGGAGAAAGCATGAGCCACATCCGTCCTGAACGCCCCATTCACTTACCACAGACTGGATGCTGCCAGGCATTTTGACAACCGGTTCATCGCTGAAGTCAGTTTCTCTCGGCAATTTCCGTTTCAAAGAAACGTCGGCTGATCCTTGAGTCGGGACCACAGTGGGGCTGAAGCCTGGCGGTTCACGGCGGCCTGAAACCTTGGAGTCATTCTGTCTCACTGTTTCCTCGATCTTCTTTTTGCCAGGCCATGCAGTGTAGGGATTCGAATCAAGGGTTCCTCCTGTGTCAGACGGGTCTTTTGATTCGTCTTCCATTTTGCTTTGTGCACCAGATTCTGCCTGGGATTGGTTGTGCTGTTCTGTGTGGTCTTCCAAGTCCTGTTTCAACAAAAATAAATGTCTTGTCAAACAAAAAGGTGACAGTACCATGGCACAACAGTTGGCAAGAAAAAAAAAAAAAAAAAAAAAAGAATCTGCGTTTCTTAAGTAACTGTTTCAAGAACGAGACTTGTACGGATGGCTTACAAACATGGTTGGAAAAGCCTGCTGACATTTTCCGCACCACGCCCGATTCGTTTCCATTTCGAACCGAACCACTGAATGAACAGAAGGACACAAACACTGCAGTTTTAATTGAGGTTAATTTGCTTGAATACGCCGTGACTCTGACGTTCTTTTGTGCGACAAAGAATGACTGAGATCAGGCTCACCGTCCTTTGCAACATTGTTTTTTGTCAGGAACACTTCAAAGTCACCCTGAACCTGAAAAATGGGCACAAACCACTGAACTTCTTTCGATTCAATCAAGATGCTCAAGTGATGCAGGCAGATTCCCCCTCCCTCTTTCTTCCGGTGTCTTATTTCGGCGGGGGCGACCGAACGTCAATTTGAAACTTGAATTGATTTGTTTTTGCAAACGAAATTTCTGAAGGAGGGCCTAGTATGTTTGTTCAAAGATCGAAAACTTGCTTGAAGCCTTGCATCAGAAACCCTTTGCGGTACTTGTTTTGAATGGATCAAACCCCGAACTTAAAGAAATTGAAGGAGCCGAACCCATGGGTGGCCGGGCGCCACGAAAGCGATCGAACCTATAGTGCTTTAGCAACTGCAGGTCCAAAGCTTGCATTTCTTCTTGCAACAAAGAACCAACATTCACCTTTTCCAACAGACTGTACAGGAGACTGGCTGCTTCCCGAATTTCGTCCAGGGATTCGTGCTTTATCGTGAATGACAGTCCTTCTTTTATGTTTGCTTTTCTTGGTTTCATAGTTACAGACGCACCACTAGATTCCTTGATGTAGTTCAGATGTTGTCCCTAAAAGGAGAGCTTTCTTGCAACAATTTGTGTGTGACACGAAGAGGCAACCCCAGTTTTGTGGGACTTGACGGATTGACGAGGAAAAAACGAGGATGTTTCAAGCCAAAGTGTCTCTCTGCATGTTCAGCAATGTGCACCCATTTGGACACAGATGAGCACATTCTTTGTTTGCAACAAAAGAACTGCACAAAGTGATTGCTTGGCAGCGTACGTAGTGGACAAGAACATGCACAGTGACACTTTGACTTGAAACATCCCAGTAAATCACCAACAAAAACCTTACTTGTTTTCCTGCAACTTCTTGCACAAAACCGAAAGCTCTGAGGTGATCCCATGCCTTTTCGTTGGCCAAAGTAAAATTGAAGTCAGCAACAAGTTCCATTGTGGGAAACAGCTTCTGAAAGGAATTGCACTTCGATCTGGATCTGTGCATTTCGTCGAAATTCAACAGAATCCATTTGTGGTGATATCGCACCCTTCTTATTTTTAAATCTTCTTTTTATTGGCCGAATTTTCGGACAATATTGTTTTCAGACGTGTCCGTTTATTTATTTATTTATTATAGGCCGATTTCTCTGAAAATCGGACTATATTGTTTTCACCTCTGTCGGTTTTTTTATTTGTTGCTTTTTTATTGGCCGAATTTTCGGACAATATTGTTTTCAGACGTGTCAGTTTATTATTGGCCGAATTTTCAGACAATATTGTTTTCAG
>JAAUXT010057068.1_pt1 | contig 23630 bp, 30 predicted proteins | sample 7278171 | NCBI WGS metagenome assembly JAAUXT01 (sample SAMN14350112, study PRJNA611818) | marine sediment metagenome | isolation source: surface marine sediment (1.8m) | place: French Polynesia: Moorea | collected 2018-08
ATTTCCCACCTTATCTACTCTTTATAGTTTTATATACTTATAGTTTTTTATATATCTATCGAGCGAGATAGAGAGAGAGAGAGAGAGAGAGAGAGAGAGAGAGAGAGAGAGAGAGAGAGAGAGAGAGAGAGAGATCTGACATCGACTCAACCCAACACACACGCACAAGGTGAGTAACGAACACAGAGTTTTTCTGTTGATTGTTCCGAGAAAAACTTCATCTCGTCTGTATCTCTTCGCTCAGGTGAATGCGTACTGCAGATCTATTCGAATGGAATCACCATCCGCAAAAAAGAGCTGAGAATTTTGGTTCTCAAACACCCCCGATTGATACTCGGACTCTCAGAACTTTAGAGTTTTGGACACCCTGCATCAAAACACGCGACGAAATCAACCCTGGGTCAATCCCTTCGTTGAGACTCAAGGCTGCATGTGTCACCCCCAGAAATGTCACGTGTTCTCCGTTCATTTGCGCGCAGTAGACAGATACAGCTGTATGATGAGCTTGTTCACGCGTGCTGAAGCTGTCAGTTGAACAACCCAATTGGTTCGGTCTGCCTGACCACGTGTTGGATCGACCCATTGAAAGGATCGCCTGCCCGCCCCCCCCCCCCAACCTCAGCTTGGTTTCGTTGTCGCGCAGAGATCGCGCGCGATGTTGCGGGTGGTGACGGCTGTGCGCGTCGCGCTCTGCGTCGCGTCGGCGTGGGCGTGTCAACCTGAAGTGTGCGACTGTGAGTCCATCAGAATCGCTTCTGTAACCGGAAAAAAGCAAGCATTTGATTGAAGCGTGCAATGTTGCAGAATTTTTGGAAAATTTGCTGTGGAAGTGATGAGTGTGCGAAATGCTGCTGAAATTTTGGTACCGAAACCTGACACGTGATTGTCTGTGCCGAAGTCGCGCACGTTTCGGTTCATTCTGCAGTGATCTCGTGCACGGAGGTAGAAGAGAGCGCCTGTGAAGGAGTCTACAGCGCCAACGGCGGGCTGTGCGGCTGCTGCCCGCGGTGCGAACCGTACAAAGGTAACGTCTGATGAGCAGCATCTGAGCAACTCTGTCTGTCTGTCTGTCTGTCTGTCTGTCTGCCTGTCTCACTGTCTTTCTGTATGTTTATCTGTCTGCCTGTCTCTCACTCTCTTCTACCCCTCTCCTCCCCCTCTCTCTCTCCCCCCTCTCTCTCTCTCTCTCCCCCCCTCTCTCTCACTTCAACGTGACTGATCTGGGTCATGATTTTGCTGTTCTTGGTTTGGAGCGTGTGCCCATCTTGCACTCTTCCATCTCTCTCCCCTTTTTTCCTTGCCCCTCCTTTGCTTTCTCTCTGCCTCTCTCTCCGCTCCCTCAGTACTCTAGCTCTATGCTTGTGACCTGCAGTGGCGGGTGAGTACTGCGGGAGGCTGTCTCTCGGGCGGATGCAGCCGCAGTGCGCGCCGGGGCTCGTGTGTCGGGAGAGCGACCAGACGTGCCGCCCCGCCGGCACCAGTCGACACGGGCCCGTCACCGACCTCCGTGAGCGTTCAACCCCATTTTGTACCACGCACAATCAAATTCTGAAGCTTCAGTAGAACACGAAATTCTGCTCATGAAACACAAGTTCCCTCTCTGGTGGATCCAATAGCGGGGAAGGGGGATTCAGAGGGATCCAGAGGAGGGGTTTTGTCTCAGCTGGTGCCTGACCCTCGGAAACTTGAAATTGGAGCAGCATTGTTTGGTGTCACGGAAGCCTGGCCCCGAGACCCCTTGGATCCGCTGGGGCTCCTTGTGCTAAACCAGAAGCAGCACAAAAGAACAAATGCTTTCCGGTTGCAGGGGCGGGAGAGTACTGCGGCCCCCTCATCTCCGTCAGTCTGCGCTCCTGTGAACCGGGCCTCGAGTGCGTCAGCAACTTCTGCAAACCTCCGCCCAGAGGTGCGACGAAGCTCTTTGTACAAGAACCTCCTCAGATTTCTTGCGTCCCAGCTGACAAACACAAATGCCTCACATTACAATAAGCACCAGTCACTCAGGGCACGTTTTCAAACCAGAAGTCCCGCGTGGGATGAAGCATGTTTATTGCATGTTTGATGACCACCCTGCATCTTCTTGTGATTCACTATGTTTCAGGACCTGGAGCCAACTGCGCGGACATGCTGTTTGAGCCCAAGTGCGTGGAGGGCCACAGATGTGTGGACTCCCTCTGTGTCGCCATCACACCTGACACGTGTGAGTCGAGTTTCAACAAACCTCAGCGGAACAAGTCAACGACCCCAAAATTCCTTTGCTGCCTCGCGCCAAGCTTGGAACGTTGGAAAACACCTGATTCATTTCTTTGTTGAAATTGCAGTGGGATCTCAGGGTCAGTCGTGCAGCTCCACCTACCCATGCGCCGAAGGCTTGTCCTGCCGAGACGGCATCTGCAAAGTCCGACTGCTCAGTAAGCCTTCATTCCTCAGCGGCCTGCAAGTTGTGGCGCCATCCGTGGCACTGAACAACATTACAATGTGTTGTCAGCCCTGGCCAAATGTGGCTGGGTTGTCCTTCAAGGGATATGTGATGTACACAAGGATCAGTCACGCACCATGTGTATCTGGTGTGCCTTTGCCCTTCCCCTTCCCCAGGGGAGAACGAGCGTTGCGGGACGACTGTGGGTTCGGTGACGCCGCGCTGCGCCCCGGGGCTGCAGTGTCTGCAGAGCGTGTGCGCGAGGCCCGACGCCTTCACTCCCGTCCAGCTCAAGGGAACACTCGGTACACACACACACACACGCACACACGCACACACGGTTGTCTCAACCAATGCACGCAGACATGCACGCATTCACACATGCACACACACAGAGAAAGTTTTACCAACCAATGCCTGCTCGTGTACCTGACACACACACACACACACACACACACGCACACACACACACACACACACACACTCACACACATACATACACACCAGAGTTTTCAACCCAGGCTTGCTCTTGTGGACAACCTGACACGCTGAAAGGGCACAATCACGGAAATTTACACAGGCTGCCAGCAGATTTGGCCCCATGGAAAATAACATTCCGTGCACTTTCACCACAGGGGCGCAAACAATTCAAGTTCCCTCGTCAAATTTGCAAACTTGTTGGGACCCCGTGCAATGAGGTTCAAAGCAGGATGTTCACTGTCTCCGCCATCGGAGAGAAAACCAAAGCGCGTGGCTTTATGACTGAAACGATGATGGTTTTGCCTATTCGCTTTTCATCCAGGGATTGGTCGGTTCTGCGGCATCTTCTCGTCCCTGTCCTGCGGTCCCGGACTGCAGTGCGTCGCCAATGTGTGCAGGTTCGCTCTTCAAGGTAACCACGCAGGTGCTTCTATACTGTGGCTCACCACTCGTCAAACAGCAGGTCAAGTCATCAGCAAAACCTGAATTGCACCTGTAGACACGCCGTCTGACCCTGAACATCCAAACCACGCTGCATGCAGGCACCACACCAGGTGTCAGAAGGGCGCACAACGTCATTTTTGAATTTTGGTTCAAAGCGTGATTTTCTGACGCGTGTGGTTCAGGGGCAGCCTGGTTGTTTCACCAACTACAATGTTGTGAGACTCGGGGCTGTTTCAGGAATGGACCTGGGGAGCGGGCAGTCTGGCTGTCTATTCGGGCGGCGGTGTCGACAGGGCCTCATCTGCGACCTCAACGTGTGTCAGCAGCCGCGGAGCACCGTCATCGGTGAGTGGGGTCAGGTCCGGTGTGCCGGTGTGGCCCGACACCCCGAACCAGGAGACACGGGTGTCTGGTCGAGTCAAGGACCACTTGACCACAAGTTTGAAAGAACCAGGCAAGGATTTCGGCTCCAAGTGCCATTGTTGGGAGTGCCTGACCATTTCAAGTTGTGTGGGCCCAGATGTTTCAGGTTCAACCTGAAATTGCTGAACAGTTCTCAAGGCTCCAAGTTGCCTGTGTCTCGTACGTTTGTCTTGTCAGTTCATCCCACCCGTGTCGCTCCATCAGGTTTCAGCAAACCCACCTGAAGCCAACGAATGCAACTCAGAACAAAACGGCAACTGCGGGTGCTGGCAGCGTGGAGATGTTTTTCTTTTGATGAGTGCTCAAAGTTCAGGCTCAGGTTGTGCTGGGGTTTGGGACAGGAGGGACCTCAGGGAGAAAACACCCAAACACGAGTACTTTTTACAACCAGCAACGTCCTTCGCCTTGACAGACGTGACAGGCACCCTGCGAGTTTGCGCTTTGGAATCAAAAGTACCCGACACACATCAAACTTTTGTGAGGGTGATCCACTCCTTTCCGCGACTCATCCTCGCTGTTCTAACTTTGCAAGCGGAAGTTGACCCTCGGCGTCGTGTCTGCTCCAGGTTTGGGAGAGTACTGCGATCTCGACTCCCCGGGCCGGGTCTGCGCTGTCGGGACAGAGTGCATCGACCGCGTCTGCGTCGCCAACGACAACACTATCCCGGCGGTTCAGCCAGGCACAGGTGAGACGCCGCCCAGGGACAGGTGAGACACCGCCCAGGGACAAGTGAGATGCCGCCCAGGGACAGGTGAGATGCCGCCCAGGGACAGGTGAGATGCCGCCCAGCCAGGGACAGGTGAGATGCCGCACAGGGACAGGTGAGATACAGCCCAGGCAGGGACAGGTGAGACACCGACCAGGGACAGGTGAGATGCCGCCCAGGCACAGGTGAGATGCCGCCCAGCCAGGGACAGGTGAGATACCACCCAGCCAGGAACAGGGACACCGCCCAGCCAGAGGTAGGTGAGACACCGCCCAGCCAGGCACAGGTGAGACACTGCCCAGCCAGGCACAGGAGAGATGCCGCCCAGCCAGGGATAGGTGAGACACCACAAGAGATGCCGCCCAGCTTTGACAGGTGAGGGACACTGAAAACTACGCTCAGCACAAAGCACACGTGTCAACAACGCTTGCTTTGGGAGAAATGGCTGCGATCTTTGACAAGGACTGATAACTGAGCTACCATGTGAGTATTCACAAGGAATCTTGTGGAGGCGAAAGGGAATTCTCAACACACAGCAACTTTCATCGTTGAACTGTGTTTCAACACCGCTGAACGTCGACGTTTGCAGAGGGTCACTACTGCGTCCCGGACGGAACGCCGACGTGTAACCATGGCTTCAGCTGCGTCGACAACCGCTGCCGGATCGACCCCCTGGTTCCGGAGCAGCGACGTGAGTCTCACTCCTTTCGTGCACGGTTCAAACACTCCCTCATCAAAAGGGTCACATTGCCTGCTGAATGAGTGTTGCATTTGCAGATGTCAGGTTCTCTTGTTCTCCTTTGCCAACGAGCCTGACATGGACATTGTTACAACACGGCCCACAAAGCTATTGACCAGGTTCAGCAAGTGCTCAATTTCCAAGCGCGCGGTGCCCCAATTGCCAGATTGGTGGTCCAGAAAGCTCAATTGTACACTGAAAGCCAATGACCAGTGACTAAATGGTATCTGTGTGACTGGTCTGGCAAGTGGGGCACATCAGAATACGACCGGATGTATTTGCTAAACCTCCGTATTTTCACACAACTTGTTCATTCCAAGTTTCACGGATTGTGTGACCGTCCTGATTCGTTTGCTACAGCTGCGCGTGTCCCAGTACACTGTACTCACTGAGCGGAGGTTTCTCTCCCTGCAGCGGAGAACTGCGTGCAGCACCAGATGATGGTGGCAGAGACGGCGCCGAATCAGGAGCAGCTCGAGACGCCGCACTGCAACCCGGACGGGACCTGGTCTCCCGTCCAGTGCGACCGATTCACGTGAGCAGCGCAGTCCTGAGAGGGGGGGGGGTGGTGGTCTCGACACTGGAGGAAGGTGGTCTCGACACTGGGTGTCCTCCTGGTCACGCCGCACTGCAGTCCTGACGGGGGGTCGCGACACTGGGGGGTGTCCTGGAGATGCCTCGAGATGCAACCCGGACTGAGTGGCGAACATGGCTCACTTTGCCCAATCCCCAACCCAGGGGCGAAGTCACGCGACTTCGGCGCCAGCTGCCTGGCCAGGCACGCAATTGGAACGCGCCCAGTGAGCCGGTTTCTTGACCGGCAGCGTTTCTCTGCAGGTGTTTCTGCGTCGACTCGACCGGGACCCGGCTGGACGCGTACTTCAGCGGACGGGCTGAGCTCAACAGCGCCAAGGAGTACATGAACTGCAGTGCGTGTCACACCTCAGCCAAACCGCGCGGGGCCTGCAGAAAATCTCAAAGTCGGAATCTCAGACCATGGTGCCCAGGCGAAGAATAGTTTCTCGGCAGGTTTTACTGAAGTTGGGGACAGATCAGAATTGGTTGGTCTGAGGGTTCTGATTCCCTAGGAGTGGGGTGCATAGTCCACCACGATCATGGTTGTCGCGCCCTGGAGCTGCATGCTGGACACTGTGTCTGGGTTGCCTCCATCCCCTGCCGCATTTTGGCCCTCAAACTTGTAGTTGCACGACTGAGATCAACATCACTTTGGGCTGGAGTCCCTTTTCCTCAGGCTTTTCCCACTGGTCTTCAAAGTGAGTTGTTTGCGGCAGAATGCGCGCGGGACGAGGCCGAGTACAGCAAGCGCGGCCTGAACAACGACCGGTGGCTCTACCAGTGCGACCGCATCGGAAACTACGCCGCGCTGCAGTGTATGCACAGCTCGTAAGTGGAGACAGCGCGTGCGCGCGCCATCACAGAATCTGAGACGCATCGCAGCAGCAGATCTTCTGTGGCATGCAGTGTCATGCAACCAGGGCTGATCCAAAATCCACGGGGAAAATAACTTTCAACAACAAGAGTTGATAGCGTATCGTCCTGTCAAGGGAATAATTATTCTTGCGTCTCTCTTTCTCTCGGTGCGTTGTTTGTCTATACGAGGATCGTCCACAAAGAGGGGTCTGCTGCGGTTTTTCGGAGTGTGTCTGAGCAGACCGAACTTTCAGGACATGAGCCCAGTTAGGAGACCTCCTTGGCTGTTCTGTGACTATTTTTTGGAACAGGTCAGAAGCACTGATCGGCCAATATTGATCCATTTGTGTGCAGATTTAGAGTCAAGTGGGGATGCAACTGGCTGTTTTTGTCCAACAATGTTTTGAGTTTTGACAACTGGATTTCTGTGTGTCACTGCACTGCTCTCGTTGATTTGTTCGGATATGGAGTTGCACAAGGAGCAGCGGACTGTGCTGAAGTTCTTGGTCAGCACAGGAGCCACGCCTATCGAGTCATGGAGGAAGCTGCAAAGTGGATTTGGTGCAGAAACTGTGTCTCAAAAGACAGTGAGGAAATGGTATTGCCGCTTCAGAGAAGGTCAGACAACTGTTGCAGATCAAGCCAGAACTGGACATCCACGCACTGCCACCACTCCAGATCAAATCCAGAAATGTGTCAGACCTTGTGAGGACTGACTGTCATCAAACTGTGCGTCAAATGGCTGAAGAGCTGAACACCAGCAAAACTTCTGTCCACAAAGTGCTCAAGAAAGAACTGAATCTGTCAAAAGTGGCTCCAAAAGTGGTTCCAAAGTTACTCACTCCAGAACAGAAAGCCTTCCGTGTGTGCCTGTGTCAACTCAACCTGGATGCCCTCAAAGCTGATGACAACTACCTGAACAAGTTTGTTACTGGTGATGAATCTTGGGTGATCATTTTTGAGATGGAGACCAAACAGGGAAGCTGTGAATGGGTCCTCAAGGGCAACAGAGTTGTGCATCCGGTGAAGGCCAAGAGACAGAGATCAGAGTGCAAAGCCATGCTGACTGTCTTTTATGACCACAAAGGATGCATTTTCACACAGTTCAAACCTCCCACAGACACTGTCAATGCGGACACCTACTGCGAAGTACTCAGCTTAAAGAAAACATCAGGAGGAAGAGACCAGAGAAGTGGAGAGGAAGGAATTTCTACCTGCACTATGACAATGCGCCCACGCATACGGCAAACATCACTCTCACCCTCATTGGATCCAGTGACATTGACATGGCCCCCCACCCACCCTACAGCCCGGACTTGGCTCCTTGTGACTTTTTTCTTTTCCCGAGGCTAAAGTCTGAGCTGAGAGGCCATTGGTTCATGAGTGTTTCTGACATGCAAACTGCTGTTTTGAGGACTTTGAGAGAACAGGATTACCACGACTCCATCCACTCACTACCACTGCGCTGGATGAAGTGCATTAAGTCTGACGGAGAGTACTTTGAAGGCAGACAGACCCAGGTGGACTGTGCTGAATTTGGACTGGAATTGTTTGTCCCAGAAGATGGTGACAGCTCAGACAGTGACACAGAGTAACAGACTTGTTCCATCCAGTGTGCTTGCATTGCTGACATTTGCGCACAGCACCAACTTCAGACTGGATTTGACACTAACCTGATGTTCTTTGGCCATTACATTGTGCATTAAAGTGGCCATTATGTTGTTGTTGAAAGCATTTAAGTTGTGATTTTCAAGGGAAAAAAGTCTCTGACTCAGAATCACCGAGCAGACCCCTCTTTGTGGACGATCCTCATATATCACTCTCTCTCCTCTCTCTCATCTCTCTGTGTCTCCCTGTCTCTGTTCTGTCTGTCTCTCCCTCTCTCTGTCTGTCTCTCTGTCCCACCCTCTCACACTCTCTCTCTCTCCATCTCTCGCAAATCTATTTCTCTCTCCCTCTCAGGTGCTTCTGCTCGGACCACGACGGGAACCCACTGACCGGGACGTCCACCTTCCCCCCGGCTCCGAGCCACCAGGCCAACCCCGACTGCGGTGAGTTCACAGTGCCCGTGGCTCCACGCACAAATTCCGCCTTTGTGTCCTACTTTGCAACGGCATTGCTGGTGTTCTCAACACGTTTTATTTCATCGTACAGGTTGCGCCAGAGATAAATTCAACTTTGAAATGTACGGAGTTCAGCGCTTCCCGAGGTGAGTGGGTGAGATTGTGAAATCCAAGTCTGGCTCGCTCTCGGTCGCTTTCAACACTGCCCACGAACAAAAATCACCCCCAAAACGAAACAGAACCAAGCTCCTGCCAAGTTTCAGAAGACAGACCAAACATCTCAGGGTGGAACTTGAGGAGTTTTGCTTGAGACAAAATGCACCGTGTCAGTCTTGCCCTTCCAGCTTGAGTGAGAACATCTTTGTCTGCGAAAGCCGAGGACGCTACCGGATGCGCTGCGACATCGCCACCACCGGATGTGAGTGCAAAGCTCGTGTGGTACTTCCTGTTCGCATTCAGTGAGGTTTGTCGAAAACGCCACAGGTGTGGGTTTCGTCATTTTTGCACTTTTCTGACCAAAATGATCTGTGTTGATAACGAGTTTTACACGGGACGTGCACACCTCTTTTGCGCAGCCAAGTCAGTCCACCTTCCTCACACACTCCTGACAACCAACCCCCAAGAACCAACTCCCCTCCAACCCCTGCATATCAACCCCGCTCCCTTGGACGCAATACAGACAAAGGCCTGCAGCTCAGACTCTCCTTGTGTCAGAGGGCCATCGCACCCTTAGCTGCCCTGAGCGCTGCTTCTCTTGTTGCTGCAGTCGTGCCGCTGGTGAACCAGGTGTACGTCATGTGTTGCTGCGTGGACGCGCGCGGCGCTGTGCGCAGCCAGTTCGGACGCCGCCTCTGCTTTCGCAGCGTCGACATCAACAACGGAAACTGGTGCCAGTGACGTCACAAGCCTCCAATGAATTGAACCTCACGTCAAGCACTGTCTCTTTGATTCTATGTGTTGTAGTTCCATCATCCAAACTACAAAATTTTGGACTTCAGAGTTCCTGCACGTGAATCACGTGCAAGTTTTCACATGATACTGCATAAAACAGAGTACCATGGGGAAGGGGAACGCCGCTTTAACACTATATAGATGGAGAGTGAGCAACGCAAGAGCGGAGCCGAGAGTGTTCTTTTGATTTGATTTTCAAGTGTGCAAAAGAAAATTTTTGCTGGCACTCCAAAAACGCGAGGAACAACGCAGGATTTAATTTCACTCTTCGTGCGTCAAATTGGGAGAACAAAACAAGAACGTAAGCAAAGTGTTCTTTTTGTGAGAAATACAGACAAAACAACTCAACCACACGTGCAGCGCAGCAAACTGAAGAATCTCAATCTCGTCCTTTTCGTATCCGACGTCCTTTTCTTTGAAAACATTGGGATCAAGGACTTGAATGAACAGAGGTCACTCTGTACACAGGAAGAGTGCGTCAACAAGGATGAGATTTCGGCTTGTGCTCCATTCTTCCTCCAAGACAATTTCACACGCAACGCACAAAAAACCCCGGATGTGCCGTACTGACGTTTCTTCAAGGCCCTGACCACTGAAATTGGCACAAACTGGCAAATTCCAAAGGAACATCAGGTCTCACCTCTCCAAAGCTCAGACTTAGTCGGTCCGCAAATCGAGTGCGTGCTCGACACCTTTCGTGTCGCATCAATATTTACGAGAAGAGAGAATTGAATCATCCACTTCACAGATACTGCTAATGTCAACTTCACGTGTCAAGAGACTTGACGAACAAAGTTCCTTTCATATCAACAACCTGCTGCAGGTTTTCCAGTCATCAATTATGACTCGACCAACCAAACAGTCTCCCCAGCTCAGCTGCGCCCAAACTTTACTGCATCAACAGAGAGACCTCCAGATCCGTGGCACGAAGGAAAGGTTCGCGCACCCAAGGCCAAAAAGCCCAGTTCACGTTAAATCTCGTTGAATGAAGTGTGCACCAACTCGTTATGATTTCTCAAAACGAAGACTTGTCTTTGCTTCTTTTTCTAAAAATCACCACGTGAGACATTTGCCCAGATTTGTCGTAAACTGCCTCTCTGTCTGTGGCTGGAACAAGACTCGAACCCGCCACCTCAAATTCAACTGTCCACCGCTCAAACTCGTGAACAGAATTTCACGGATCCTGCAGTCTGCCCTCAAACAAACAAACAAACAAACAAACAAACACTGAGATGAATGCACACATGCGCGACAACGCACCTGAAGCAGAGACACATCAGATCAGAGACACGCACACACACACACACACGTACACGCACACACATACACACCGATTCTCACACACTAAGAAAGTCTTTCTACATATCCTTTTGTTTTCGTCTTTCTATTCAGCCTTGGCTCCAAAATCTGTATTTTCTCAAGAAAGCACAGTATTACAAGAAGAGCTCTCAAAGGAGACACTTCATCAAACACAAACACGGGGAAAAAGCTTTTTGCTGCATTTGCAAGCAACACATGCTGTTAGAATTTTTCTGATCGACGCGAAGTCTAAAAAAACAGAAAGAAAATTTGTCTTCCAGTCGCACCTGACAACTTGACAACTTGAAAACTGAAAAAAAAAGAAATTTTGTTGCCCGTCAAAACGAAAAGATGAAAAGTCACAAACATGGGAAAAAGAACTTGGGTGACATTCAATGAACTCGCACGTCAGGCAATTTTCATCTCGTGAGAAGTGCGTGGTGTCTTTTGAAGTGGCAATTTTGGCTGCGCAAAACATTGCAAAAGACACGACAATAACAGACTCTTCCATTTCCGCAGATATTTTTGCAGCTTTCTCCCTGCAAAGAGGGGAAATAAGACAGTGTTCACACTGATATGGCGCTAGAAGGTTGTCTTTCAAGGCACAATTCAGAGATTCCAAGTGGCCGAGGACACCGACGACATGGAAACCGACTTTCTGAGTGACCTGAGGTCCTTTTGAGAATCCGCAAAACAAACCCGGCAAATTACCAAGATGCTCTGATTTCAGAGCAGCTCCAACCCTTCATGCAGGTGGAGCGAAGATCATGTGTGCGAGAAACTGAGGCGGCGCATGAAAATCCTTCGGTGCGCGCACCACGCAAATGTGAAATTTGATGTCACTGCTCTTTCTCTGCTGCGAAAAAAATAATTTTCCACTTGAGCAAAAACGAGGCGTACGTGCAGAAACGTGCCAAACTTGATTGGATCACACAGACAGGAAAACGGCTTCACAGACACATGTTTACCTTCAGACAAACATAGAAATGAATGCGCAGATATTCTCATTAGCACACGTACAGACAATGAGCACAAACACATCTGCAGGAGCTTTCCATACTGAACAAAACTGAAAATAATTTTGTTTTCATCAAGAACTAAAAACTTGACTGTCGGCAAACGACGTGTCAGTCACAAGTGCCTGTGTGTGTGGTGTTGTGTGTGTGTGTGTGTGTGTGTGTGTGTGTGTGTGTGTGGTGTTGTGTGTGTGTACCTGTTGTGCTTCTGGTGTGTGTGTGTGTGTGTGTTTGTGGTGTGTGTGTGTCTTACATGAATGTTGAAGACCTGCAAAGAGCATTTGAAACCACCAGGAAATCAACTTCGCTTCACAGTGGAAAAGCAGCGTTGACCTTCGGAGAGTTTGGATCGAAACGCGCCGTCCGTGAGAATCTCGCTTCAAAGCCGCGGCCTGTCAAGGCTTTTCGCACGACGCTTTGTCTTTTCTCAGCAAGGACAATCGACCTGAAGGCAAAACCACAAAGCTCGTCTCGCGCTCTGGTTGTCAAATCCGAAATGTTCCATTCCAAGAAATTGACGATATGAGCAACACGTCAGCTTTCTTGTCTTTTGTAAGAATGTCCACCAGAGAATTTACGTATATGCACCAAACAGGAACCAGCAAACCAGCAGACATGAGCCAGTCCATCGGGAGATCTGCGCGTCTGTGACCATTACTGCTGATGGCACCAGGGAACACACGTAACGAAGGTAAATACGCTGAGTGCAGACGTGATGGGCTTTCACTGTAGGAGAGACAGCTTCACGGGGAAAAGGATACAGCCCATCGAGGAGGAGACTGAGCAGCTTGAAACCAAAGTCAAGAAAGCAAACACAGGTCGCTTTCCCACTCGGCCCAATTAGTTGCTCTGCGCACAGAAAAACACTGAACACCGCAGTTCTTCTGGACACATAGGGATTAAATTCACACGCAACGAACACACGGATATGAACAGTTCGGAGAGGATTCTGTACCTGTTGAGTTCCATGGCGGTGCTCACTTCCTGCTGGCTGCAAGAAAGGGTCAACTTGGGTGAGTCACTTTTGGGTTGTTCCTGTTGACGATCTTGTAGGTTTTGTCTTTTTCGTGATGCCTTAGGAAACCAAATCGAGTGGACCAAGGCCAGGAACCTTCTTCTGAAGAAACAACTCGCCCTTAATGTTGTGTCACTTGCTCACATCTGTTGTCACTTGCTCACATCTTTCGAGATAAGTTTCAGCCCCACAACCTTCGGTCAGATCCAAGAGTCCAGACAGGGTCAGGCCCTCAAGCCACACCCTGAACACGCCGGAACTGAACTCTTTTTTTTGCAGACTCGACCACCACCTGGTGACGGATTTCCGGTCCACCACGCCACCTGGTGGTGCCTTCGCGATTGCTTCTCACGATCATAATTTCACATATTGTGCAATCTGTTTGCTTTCACTCGCTCCGGACACTTTGATCTCAAAAAGGCTCCTCGCGCAGTTGATGTTTGTCTGGTTCAGTTGTTATCAGTGACGCCGAGGGACCAGCTCTGACCGCCGTGCTTCAGGCAGTGAGCAGCAGCAGCAGCAGCAGCAGCAGCAGCAGCAGCAGCACAGGGGACCAGCCCCGGGTCAACGTGCACTGGGTGGACCCTCGTCAACCGCGGTCCATCCAACTCAAACTCGCGCAAGGTACGAACCATCACTAAAAAATACCGCACACACGACGACTTCGTTCTCCACAGAGCACAGCAGATTGACCACGATTTCTCAAGTGCACCATTGAGGAAGTCCCAACGACTGTCGTTCTCGAGATTTCTTCTTCAAAAGGCATTTTCGCAGTTTTCTGGCTATTCCCGAAAGCTACTGGTTGAGATGAATCAACCTTGGTACAGTTTTGCTGGAAACCCTTGTTCCACACAAACGAGCTGGAAAGGCGGCAGAAGGCCTGCCATGGCAGAGTTCGTGAGCTCGCCTGGTGCCACCCAAGACAAAGAGATAATTGGAGGCTTTGTTCTGCGTCGGGTTTGGCCGATGATCTATCTGATCAAAGCATCGCTGGTACCGTATGCACTCGAGTATAAGACGCACCTTTTTGACCTAAAATTGAGCACTAAAACCGGGGGTGCATCTGAAACATGGGTATATATGAGGTTGCTATTATTTCATTATGATCCCATGCCAGAAAATCAAGGTAAAAGATGGCATGCGTCTTGTACTTCGGTTGGACTTGCACACGGGTGAATACGGGTGTGCTCAAAGGTTTAGATCACACAAAACACAGACCACCTTGATCAAAGAGTGTTCCTTGGAAGGCCTCAACCCAAATGTCAGAATTATTGGAGTCTGTCGAAAAGTCTCCACAAAGAGGAACCTCGCGGGGCCCCACGTGACAAGGGACAAAGAAGAAAAGCCTCAGGCAAGTTTGTGACCTCGTGTGCAAATCTCAGTTCACCTGACAAAGACTGGTCATGAACAAATGAAATATCAGTTCCACTCCAGGCGCATTCACAGTATTTCAAATGGAGTCCGGAGCTCAGCTTTGAGGCAGCAGATTTTTGTTGATACTGGAGCTATTGTTGGTTCCTGCAAAAACTGCGTGCGACTTGTCACGCCAACCTGTGGTGTTGCATTTGTGCAGCAATCACGTACGAGGAGGGGAATCTCGGGATGTGGTCCATGTTGACAAATTGGCGCTTACGGTAATAGCCGTCCAAATCAGCATGATCGTTCGTGCTGACAAATTGGTGCACAGGGGGTGTCCTAATTTCCAAAGATGAAAAAACAGGGTTTGCCGGAGCGCCGGCAATGAGATTCCGCTCGTATATTTGCCAAAGCCTTTCTCAAGTGAAGTCCCAGTCACACCCGTCTACGAAGTAAAACTCTGTGAAGAACGTCCGATCTGCTTTTTGTCCGCACGAGAAGACAAGTCTGCGTGTCCGTGCGACAGTTTTCATTCGTCACCTTTTGCCTGACAAACTGAAAAGTTAATCTGCAGCTCATGAACAGCTTCCAACTTGTAGATGATCATGAGCAGGGACCGAAGTCCGTGGGACGCAAGTTCAATGTCTTTGGCTCTGAAGCGTGCACTGGAGCTGTGAATCTGTTTTCTTTGACACAGAAATCCAAGCCAAGAATCAGACGATCTTGATCGCAGCAACAGAACACTGCCCCGCCGTGCTCGTTTCCGCCGTCCTCAGCCAGCTCCACCAGATGCCGCTGCTGCTGTACGCGCCGCTGCGCTGCGGGGGCGCCACCCGCGTGGGCGGGACCTTCTTCGTCTCCTCACACCGGACCCAGGAGATCCTGCTCCACACCGTGCTGCAGGCAATAGGGAACCAGACTGACGGAGAGATCGTGCTGTTCTACGACGAGATCATGGGTATGTGGGATAATTTGGGTCATTTCAAGGCACATGAAGCTGTTTCGTCAAGTGGAGTTCCAGACACCAATGTATCTGCGGTGATTTTGCTTGTTGCGGCTACCAGAAACTCCTTGGTTCTGGTGCCTTGAACTCCAGTTCTCGTTGTCCTCAGAGAATACAATGCAGAATGGCACTCACGACCAGGCGAACATTACTAACGCGACAACGCACATCTTGGCCATTCAGATTTGTCGCAGAAATATTTGAAGCAGCGTTCTGGAAAGTCACGTGTCTCTCACCAGAGAGCCTGGTGACCCGGGGTGTGCGGTCCGCCCGGCTGTCATGGCGGGTGCGCGCCTTCTCCAGCGAGTTCCTCCTGTCGGCGCAGCCGGCGCTCAGCCGCTGGCTCTACACGCACAGGAGGCGCTGCCGCTCCGTGGTCGCGCTGCTGTCCAACTCCACCCTCGGCGTCATCGAAAAGGTGCGACCTCTACCTGTGTCTGTCCATGTGTTTCCGCTGCATAACGGATCAGTTCCGTGCAAAATGACAGCAGGTATTTTGTTTCGCACCTGTCCTCAACTGGAAGCCACCAATGGTTTCTGTTGTCTTCACTTTGGCAAACCAAACAAACGAGATGACAAAAAACGCTCTTGATTCACCACACAGTCAAAATTGTGCATGAATGCACGAAAACACCAAATTGGTTCTTCGCGCCAAGGACCCGCAACTTCCGGAATAACAACGCATGTGCGAAACTACAATCTTGCTTCGTACATTCTGGACCAGAATAACATCCTCAAACTGGAGGAGGACCTCGGAGAGATTCCCGACGAAACTGAGTTGCTTTGCGCGTCCCCCAGGCGCGCGCGTCGGAGCTGGTGGGCGCCACGCACAGCTGGACGCTGCTGGGACGTGACGTCGACGTCGCGACGCTCAACGCGCATCTGCGTCCTGAGGATAACGTCGTCTTCGTGCCGCTCCCCAACCACACAGCCGTGCGTAACGCGCATGCGTGTAGATCTACTAGTAGACAAGAAGAATTGTGTTTGAAAGATCACACATTCCCCGGTAAACACAGCACCGAGCTCAGGTGGAGAAAACGTCTCCAGTTGATCCCAAGAAAGACTGCTAGAGACAGTATGCTGGCCAAAACACTTGTTTGTAATTGCACGGAGAGTCCCTAGGCATGGTCTGTTGTTCAGAAAACAATTGCCTGCTTGTTTTAGCACATCTGACACAAATTTCAAGTTTCCGTTTTTGTTTCTTCCCACCTTCAGGTGCACCCACCCCCTTTCGAATCGTCGTGTGCCAATTTGCTTCGGAATGATCAAACCTGTTCAGAATCAAAGCAAAAATCACAAACAGCGGAAACAAGACCCTGAACTGGGACAAGTGTTCATGTGCCTTGGTAACTTGGTTCTCTGTGGTGCATGGCTTTGTTCTTTGAGAGTCCCTTTGTTGTGCTCAGGTTATGGAGGCCCGGCTGCGTAGCGACATCGACGCCGCCGTGGAATCGTTGCGCGACCGAAGCGAGGCTCGCGTCACCGCGGCGGGGGCGACGAGCGACTCCGGCCCCGTGAGTGCGTCACACGACTCCCCCGCTCAGTGTTGACTGATATTTGATTCAGAGCTTTTGAGGCACAGTAGACCCCCATGTGTGTCAATAGAGAACCTACAACTATTGAGTTACAACTGAAGTCGTCACGTCTCCTGCCGACGAGTGTGTGCACAGTTCGGTTACGCAAGCAGAATCCAATACATTCCACTTCAAAACTGGAATGTTCGCCGTTCACAGAAGGATGTTTGGTCTGTTCGTTCAATCGATTCACGACAAAGTCTGAAAAGTCAGAACAAATTTGGGCCACGCTGGGCATGTTAAATAAAACAGCTTGTGCACGCACACGAAGAGACACATCACGCCAAACTCGAAAACAAAAATACCATTCTTCTTTTGTGAAAGCAGGACGAAAAGCGTCCACGTTTCATGCCACTTGAATGGAGAACTGGAACTGTTCATCAGGAACCTGAACTGTGGGGACACATACTCTGACAGTGCCCTCATCTCAAAAAGACACACCTTCAGCGGATCCAGGGAGCGCCCGTGGGGTTTGGGCTCTCTGACCATTCCCGTATTGCATTATTACTAACTTGGGCGCCCCTCGACCTCGGCCCTGGATCAGAACTCCTGAACACAAAACCATGTCATTCTCAGGCATTTCAGGTTCTGGAGCTGTTTTCGATTCCTTTCTGCATCAAGCTGCTTCGTTTCTCTCCGCAGCAGCAGCGAGTCGAGGTGTTCTGGACGGAGCGGTGCGGGGCGCTGGTCCCCGCTGGGAGTGTGGAGGTGGCGGCCGGAGCGCTGCTCCCCGTCCCGCTCGTGCGGCCCCTGACCGACTTCTGCGGGAGAGTGTTCAACATCACCACAGTGCCCGTGAGTACAGGGAACTTAGCATTGCCGTGGTGCCTGTGAGTACAGCGTTCTGGCGCCGCTTTGGACAAGATCTTTGGCAAAACCCGTTGGTCTTCATGGCAAAAAAGGTGTCAGTGGTTGAGTGCTCCACGCACTGAAGCTCTTGTGCCAATGGCTCTCTGATCCGTCATATGAAGTTTCACAAGAAAAAGTTTCGTCGTCCAAGTGAAGGTTCTGGTGCAGGTACTTCCTTCCAAACCCCAAGGAAAACAGTTTTTGTTCAGAAGATGTGCAGCCTTCTCACATCTTGCGTGGAATCCAATTCTTCGTTGCAGAATAAAATCTTCCAAGTGCTGCTGAGTAACGGAACGTTCACGGGTCTCGCCTTCGACATCCTCAACGAACTCGCGTCCGTCTTGAACTTCAGGTGACCACGAGCAGTTGTCTGTCATTTCTTTCCTTCTTGGGTGGACCTCGATGATTGCTGGTGATTTCTACGAGTGTGCCGTCTCGATACGGGCATATCCTATTGAGCGAAGCGTGTGAGAGGACAGGGTTCTCACACTGTACAAAAATGGTGCTTCGCGGCCGGACGTGTTCAGCGTGAGGACCGCTACTTTAGACGAGTTCGCTCAAAGACGGCACGAACGGGTCTCGTCGCTCCAATTCGATGAGAACAGCTTTGTGCCGCTGTCAAAAGAATCCATCTGCACAGGCACGCGAGAAAAGAGGCACAGAGCAAAGCGTGTGCACGTAGCAGTTGGTTTGGTAGATTTGTCACCCACGCGGCACAGTTTGAAATCTGACTGACAGCAGTGGCAGGTGTTCTCACAGTGGAACCCAACACATGTTGCGTCTCTGTATGATCCCCTCTCACTTGTCCACAAGTTGCATGGACACCTGCAGGGAGCGTGCGTCCTGCAAAACCCGAAACCGTGGGGTCATCTCCAAACACGTGACTTCTGAGCTGGATCAAGGACAGTTTAATCACACGGTTGGAAAGACAGTAAATCTTGGACAGATATTGAACCTTCCTTTGTCTCCCGACACGGCGGCTGCTCCAGCTACGTGATCACGCGCCCCCCGGACGGACAGTGGGGCGTCGAGCTGCGGGGCACGGGCGGAGACTGGAACGGCATGATCGGCCTCGTCCTCAGGAGGGTAGGTCCCTGCAACAGTCACATCCACAGGAGGGTAGGTCCCTGCAACAGCCTGGTCCACAGGAGGGTAGCTCCCTGGAACAGCCTCTTCCATGGGAGGGTAGGTCCCTGGAACAGCCTCTTCCATGGGAGGGTAGGTCCCTGCAACAGCCTCATCCACAGGAAGATTGGTCAGGTTCGGGAGGGTTGGTCTCACAACCAGCATGGTCCTCATGAGAGTAGATCTAGGTCCCTGTAGCGGCTGGTTTTTCGAAACAGCCGCGCCTTTGGGTATGTCCGTGAAGTTGCTGTGCAATTCCCAAGTCATCGCAGAACATCTTGGAACATCTCTATTTCGATCATTTGCGTGCTGGAAGACTTGGGTCAGCCAGCAGATAAAAGTGCCTGGAGGTGTTCCAGGTGCCCCAAGCAATTGACTTTGATGGACGAAGACAAATGTTGATGCCGCTCATGTTGCGTCGTCTCTTGGCAGGAGGTGGACTTCGGCGTCGCGTCCTTCACGATGACGCAGCAGCGCGAGGGCGTCATCGACTTCACCGTGCCCGTGTGGTCGGGCGCCAACGCCATGGTGATGCGCACCGGCCGGGGCTTCGACCGCTACCTCGTGCACGTCAAGCCGCTCAGGTTATCAGCACACACACACACACACACACACACACACATACACACACACAGCAACTCTGCACTTTGAGACGCTTCCCATGTGACTCAGAAGAAAGCTCACGCGCGCACAGTCTGAGCAAGGATGGGGCCGTTGAGGGTCTGTTTTCAAAGGCACGACACACTGGCCCAACATTCTCACAACCTAATTGAACCTCTATTCTTGACTTGAAGGTTCAGTCATGTTTCAGCACTGAATTTGCAAATGTTCGCGAACTGGGTTCCTTCGAGCCACGTCAAGCACACTTATGTTTCCTTGGTTCATCTTTTGAGGAAAATAACCACTGGATACCCCAAAGCACCAACGACACCTTCCTCGCGTTTCAGCACAACGGCGTGGCTGGCCGTCGGCGCGACGCTGCCGGTCGTGTGCGCGTCGCTGTGGTTCGTCATCACGCGGAACCCGCTGTACGCGGACCCACGGCTCGCCTCCCCGCGCCGCCGCCGCCAGCTGCGCGCCCTCGGCGGGGAGCAGCTCTGGCCGTCGCTCCTCCCCGCGCCCCGCGTGGAAAACATCTCGCTGCAGGTGCTGGGATCTCTCTGCAGCAAGGGTGCGAACATTGGTCATTGTTCTGACAACAGCGCGTCATCAAAGACAACAGCGAGGTTTCGCAAATTGAAAACGTAGACGTGCACGTGAACGCAGAAGCTCACACAGGGTGAGACACAGTACTCCAAGGATATTTCAGCAAAATTTGTACTTGTGGCCTTCATTTTGATTTCCTTGTCATTTTTCAAGAATTTCCTTGGATAGGTGAAATACATTTGTTGTTTTTTTGCTTTGGACTTTTTGAAACTCTGTGGTGTGAAATACCCCACAGGGTGATATTCTACATCCACATTCCCGTGTGCGTCTACGTTTTCAATTTGCGAAAACTCCCTTTATTTGTTCTGGTTGTGTCGTTATTGCCTGATCGCATTTGTGCGTCTGCACTACCAGCGCCAAAGCGATGCATCGACTTGGGCATTGTTCACGCGAATAAATGCGGTGATCACCGTTCCGCGTGTTCGATCCCACCACCCCCTGGCGGTGGTTTTTCAGTCGGGGTATCTTCACCACGCCAACTGGTGGTGCGCGAAACCACGCCAGCGTGTGGTGCAAAACCAAACATTTGGGACATCTCCCTGTTTCAGCGATGCACTGGCGCGCGCAGTGTCTCTCGGACCGAGTCATCGTCGGCGTCATGTGGATCTTCTCTGTCGTGCTCATCACGACCTACACAGGTCAGTCAGGTGAAACACAGGTCAGTCAGGTGAAACACAGGTCAGTCAGGGGTCAAGCACAGGTCAGTCAGGTGAAACACAGGTCAGTCAGGAGTCAGACACAGGTCAGTCGGGTCAAACACAGGTCAGTCAGGAGTCAGACGCAGGTCAGTCGGGTCAAATACAGGTCAGTCAGGTGAAACACAGGTCAGTCAGGGGTCAAGCACAGGTCAGTCAGGTGAAACACAGGCCAGTCATGGGTCAAGCACAGGTCAGTCAGGGCTCAAACATGCAACAGTATAGACCTATGGCTCATCATCCAACGAGAAACGAGAAGCAGTGTTCAATGGGAAGATAGATGCCTTGAGTGCGCGGGGCGTGGCTTGTGGCCGACCTTCCTTCCACCGCACTGCTACTCCACCCTCAGGGGACCCAGCGCAATGATGTGAACAATCGCTTCTTGCCGTTCCCGAAGAGTTTGACTCATACGCACCACGGTGGTGAAGACGGAGTCAAGGATGTCACGATTCTCCGCGACCCCACACGGCCCCGATCTCACTGTCTGCTGCTGTTTGCTTCCAGGGAACCTCATCGCGAGCCTCACAGTTCAAAAGCGAACGCACCCCGTCGACTCACTACAGGTTGGTGCAACGTCTACACAGCAGTTTTCAACAGGGTTCTCAGAACTGAGAGCTCCAAAACACCATGCAATGTTTCATTGTCTTCCATGCTCTTTTTGACGCGGCCCCTGTGTAGTTGTTTTAGCCAGGGCCGGTCAACTTTCTCCTGAAACACTTTCCTTGCATCTTGATCAAGTTGCTTCAGAAGACCCGAAACTTCCAGTGCTCTTCTACTTGCTCTGCTTGACAGGATCTTGCCGATCAAACTTCGTACGACGCCGGTTTGGTGCGAGGCCAGGCCATGATGCAGGTCCTTCAGGTAGAGCGACACACATCACACGCCATCCCACCTGAAAACCCACGTTTCGTTGGGGAACCGCGGCTCTCTAATTCCAGCACAGCCCAACGCGTTCATCCATGGCCCAATGAAATATCAAGAACAGACATGCACGCCAACTCTGAATTTGATGAGAATGCCAACACCGAAATGGAGGCCACAGTCCCTTTTGACCGGAAGTCACGTGACCTCACGTCCCTCACGCAGGAGGCGACGTCAGGCGTGTACTCGCGGATCTGGAGACGCGTGTCCGCCAAGAGGTCCAACCTCGTCTCCAGTCTCCAGGAAGGCTTCCAGAAAATGCTGCGCGAAGACTACATCTTCATGGATGACTACAAGGTGAACCACTTCTTCACTGACAAAACACAAATCCAAGTTCAGACACACAAGACATGCAGTCTCCGAATTTCCAGCTTTTGGCTGTTTGTCACCCTTCCGTTGGGCCAAGAGCTCAGAGACACATTTGTCCCCCCACCTCGGAAAACAAAACAGCAAGACTCGGGACCAAGAGAACGTGCAACCAAATCTGACGCTTTTGTCAAATAGCATAGAAGCCATGTTTTCTCCCCGTTGTATCCAGAACCTGGTGGCGATGGTGGCGGAGCAGGGCGACTGTTCGCTGCACATCGCGCGGGAGAAGTTCCTGCAGACGGGGTATGGCTTCCCGCTGCAGCAGGGCAGCGCCTACCTCGACTCCTTCAACTCCCGGTGAGTGCGGCGCAGGCAGTTGGTGGTCTCTTCACCACACCAACTGGTGAAGCCACATTCACCCCACCAACTGGTGGGGCCAGATTCACCACACCAACTGGGGGGGGGGGGCGCGATTCACTTCACCAACTCAACTGGTCGGGCCAGAATCACCACATCAACTGGTGAGGCCAGACCCCACACCAACTGGTGGAGCCAGATTTACTACAACTTGTCAGATTTACCACACCAAAGAGAGAGGCTTGGACCCACCACACCAACTGGTGGGATCCACCAAACCAACTGGTGAGGTCGGGTCCACCACACTGACTGGTTTCACCACACCAACTGGGGGCCAGATTCACCACACCAACTGGTGGGGTCAGATTCACCACAGCGACTTGGAGGGCCAGATTCACCACACCCATGGCACACACACGCACACACACACCCTGACCACTCAAATGTGAACAACACATTTTTCTGACCTTTCCAAAACCACCCACGTTACTTGTCTGCGCCAGCATCCCACACTTGTTTCCAGAATCAGGATGATGATCGAGGGAGGCCTGATCCAGAAGTGGATCTCGCGCTACTGGCCGCAGACCCCGTGCGACGCGGGGGCGGGGACGCTGAGCGCGTCCCACGCCATCACCCTCGAGGAGACGGCCGGCGCCTTCCTCGTGCTCCTCACCGGCGTCGCCGTCGCGTCTCTTCTGCTGCTCATCGAAAACAAGAGTCACGTGATGAGGCAGATCGTCCTCAGACTGGGAGCTGTGGACCGGTGGTTTGTGAGCAGACATTCTCGCCAGCCACACCCCACTCCGAGGATAAGCATCAAGGGGAAGCTCGGGTGACCTCAATCACTTGACCCCGTCAGGTCACTCGCTAATTGGCTTGATGGCTCGTTAACTCAGTGATGGCTGCAGTTTTGAGCAGGGTTCATCGTATGAACGCGACGAACTGATGACTCGATGATTGGGAATCGATTGTTGAGTTGAATTTCTAATGAACATCGAGTAGATCTACAAGAACAGATCAGCACTCGACACGCAAAACATTGCGGGTGGGCCGTCTACAACGCTCCGCTGTGGAGAAACGCTGAAACTCCCTGCGGACCAAGAACACACTTGACTCCTGATGTGGCTTGTGCTCCTCCTCCTCCCCCCACCCCACACAGCCGCAGTCTCCAAGAGCAAAACTTTCAACAGTGGAACAGCCTCAACCGTGACCAAATCATTTGCTCAATTTTCAAACGTCTGCACTCAG
>JAAUXT010027231.1_pt1 | contig 23616 bp, 15 predicted proteins | sample 7278171 | NCBI WGS metagenome assembly JAAUXT01 (sample SAMN14350112, study PRJNA611818) | marine sediment metagenome | isolation source: surface marine sediment (1.8m) | place: French Polynesia: Moorea | collected 2018-08
CTACATTTCATCAATATACTTCTTTCACCGAAAATTTGTACCTTCTGAGATACAGAGACATTTCTACATTCACACCCCATTTTTTTCCACACTTCCAAATTTGACCTTTTTGACCTCAGAAACCTCAAAAATTCAAAATTGACAAATTCCTTCCTCGTGCATTATCCCCAACCCAAAGTGAACCAAAAGAGCCCAAAAGATCCCAAATTAATCCTCATCTTGACCATGAAACTGCTGTAGACATACTTTTGGAAGAGGCTGCCTTTAGGTGCTTTGATTTGGCTCGCACCGATTTGGCTCACTTGAGCCCAAATCGCGCGACCCACCTCAAATCACCTAACAACCAGTCAAAAGCATATTTTTTTTCAACTTTAAGCCTGATTTGGACTGCACAAAATTTCGGATGGGGTGGACGGAAGTCAGCTCCTGGCATCTTTTTAGAGAACAGTTTACTGGAGTTGTCATTGGAAACTGAAGTTCCTTCAGGTGGCCATCCACAAAAATGTCCACATACGAGTATTCCTGACAAAGTCTGGGTTGCTCTGAATGGATAATTTCATGTCTATTGTGATTGATTTGATTTGAAATATTTGTTTATTGACGATTTTGGAATACATCGATCTCTTTTATTTCTGGCAAGCCTCAGGACACATTCACAGGATCCCCTCAAGGAGACGAAGAGGCCAAAATAGGCAACATGTTTCGTAAAAGACGCACTGGACAAAAGAACAAAACAGGTTGGCAGAACCCTCAGAAATATCTTTCACAGGCATGAAAGCGGTGGAACCCCTTGCCCACGTATCGGAAGGTTGGTGGAACCCCCCGTGAATGCATGCAAATGGTTGGTGGTGAATTAACCCGCCCGCGCCACCGGGTGGTTGGTAGACCCCCCCCCCCCCATCAGATGATTCTGCCACGAGTGACACTGTGGCTGCACCAGCAGATGGTTCTTTTTTTGGATCGACAGCCAACTGGTGGAGTGAGAGTTCGCCGTCAAAGTTCCCAGCTTCAATCTCTCGAACACTGTGTTGCAAATGGGGTCAAATAGCGAGACAAGATGCCACATTGTAGAACTCTCTTTATTCTTTTCTCGAAACATTGGTAGTTCCTTCAAAATGCAAGTACTTCGTGAACATTGCGTGGTACATGCATATGGTTGGACATTTGTACGAGTACACACCCTGCACATATATCTCTGTTGACATCCATGACAAATTGCGGGGGACATCCACAAAGTCCCTGTTTCTCATTCATGCAGATTTCTGCATGGGTGCATGGAGATTGTTGAATGTACATTCCTATGCTGGGATAAATCCTAAAATGGTCAGACACTCATAAAAGTCTCAATAAATTGAAGTTCGATTTTGATTTTCCGAAAAACAGGGTATTTTTCAAAACAAGTTGACTTTTTTTTTCACAAATTGAAAATAGCAGCACCTGGATGTTTTAGGGGTCATCCTGGCAGTGAACATGCAGTCGGTGAACTTGGCGTACAAGGTTTCACCACCAACATATTCAAAATTGGCATGACCTGGGGCTTCCTGGATGTCCCTCAAGCACGCGTGCAGCAAAGTTCGTCTCATTCTTTGTCGAAGCGGATCTAAGTCCAATTTCGGACAAACGTCGATTTCGGCATTGCAGAACGCGCAGCTTGGAGTGCAAAGTCCTTGTTCGCCGAAAATAATCCCAGAAGTACCTGTTGGGAAAGACAGCAAGACACCAGTTCCTAAAGTTGTAGAATTGCTCAATGTGATTGCTGGCAAAGTTTGCAAGCTTTGTAGCGTGTACGTTGCTGACATTTATGTGTGGAGCCTGCTTCAGTGAACAATGTATGTTGCAGGTGGTGTATGTTTTCTGTTTTCCCTGCACAGGTCAGAAAGACTTTTACCAAATTGCCAATTGACCCTTCCCGTGCGATCTGGTGGACATTTCTTTCCCTTGCTGTTTGTCAGTGAGCTATGCAGGTGTGCAACTCACCGTGCGCGGAGTGCGGGTGTCTCGTCTACGTCCGACTCGTCCGTCTGGTTTGTATCGGTGTGGAGGACTCCGCTTCCAAGTCTTCATTTTAATGCTTTTGGCAGCTTCGGTTTTTTTGGCTTCGTCAGTTTTGGTTTTGGCACATTGGGAGTTTTCTTGCGTCTGCACTTCAAACAGCAGAGCAAGCAGCACAGCTTACATTTGCCCATGACGTGCACCTGAACACGGGGCCGGCCTTGTCCGCGGATGTACGTTGGGGTTCGCCAGTGACAGGTGACAACCACAATCAGTCAGCCCCAAACAGAAATTGTCAGGAACGTTTGTGGTGATTTCTCAGTGTATTTGCGCAGTCCTTTATTGGCTCATTGGGTGCCTATCTCTTCAAACACACTCGAGGCAGTTACACGTACAAAATGCCTTTTCAGTCAAGGCGCGACAGTTCCTCTTGTTTACGACTCATAAACCTTCAGATTACCTTACAAGTGCTGAGCTCCACGCTGGCTGGCCCGTCTTCCTGAAAGCGGAAGATGGCTGCAGCACCTGGCGCTGCATGAGCGTGCAGCGGCGCAGCAGCGACAGAGCACAGGGATCAATACACTGATTCGACTGACATGCTCGTCTTCGGAAACAGTGACTGGCTTCAGTTAATGTTTTTTCCTTTGAAATGTTACATATTTGATTTTTTCAACAGGGAACTTCAACGTGAAAGGCGAGTCTCAACTCTGGACAGATTCGTAAACATCTACCGTAGGTCTCTTTGGCATGTCAAAATGTTCATCTCTTCCATCCAACTACAGCAGCGGTTCATTCCCTCACGTAACGAGAAGTCGCAGTTTGCTTTCTTTCGTTGTGTGCATGCATTTCAAATTTGCCGCGTCTGACCGTTGTTCTGAGTCATTTTGACACCACACAACACCAGAAAATTGATCAAATCTTATTCTGTACATGGCAAGGGAATGAAAATTGTCCTCAGCAAGTTCGTACAAAGTTGCCTTGACTCGCTGACCATCCTTGCCGTTGCTACTGTACGGGTCAGCAGCGGTGCGATTCAGCGCGTGGCGCAGCGCTGGCGACACGCCTCCTCCGACCGGAACTTATTCGCGTTGCCGCCGCAGCCGCCGTAGGTGAAAGTCTCGCACCGCCTCGACGCCGCGTCGTAGTACCTCAAGAGTCAAGAAACACACATTACCACAGACAACTGCAATTCATAAAAAGCAATCAAACAACAATTGACACGTTATGGGAAGAACCAGGTTTGTTGGTACAAGTACGTACCAAAGTTGAATGGCCGCACGGCATCTTCCTACTTCAGCCGGGAGATTGCACGCTTCCTATACAAAAAGGTGCAAACCAAACTGTCAAACAGAGCAAGATCATCCAGAATTAAGTCATAAAAATCGGTCACCAAAGAGACGGAACCTGATTTCGGCGGCCCGGTCTCCGGCGTCGTGATTTGCGGCCGGGTCGGCCGATGCGGATGAAGCCTTCAGGCGCCTGCGCCCCGGCAGGTGCGTCCGCAGCGAACGCTCCCACCGCTTGACCTGCAGATCAGTCTCACTTCAGTGCACGCACGTCTTTGGAATTTGCAGTTTCCGTTTGCGTATTTTGTCCAACGGGCGCGTGCGAAAGCAAGATACGGTCCATCAGGACACCGTGTCAAACGGGCTTGAGCACGAGTTCCACTTCTACCAGGAAGTTCCACCCGACGTATCAGGGAAACATCAGAAGACAGACTTGCAGAGCCTATGGCAAAGGCCGGTCGAGACACTCAACCAAGGAGGAATCTTCACTTTCACCTGACCACCCGATTCTTTCACAACCCGAGAGTCATTACACAAATTTACACTCCACCTTTTCTACCCTCTCATTCAGCACACAACGTTTCGTGAGCAGTCTCAAGAGCCGTGGACACTGGAACCCAGTCTTGTCAACTTGAAACAAAAGGAAACTCTCAGACTTAGAGAGTGGGTCCCGCCCGGTGAGCGGGAGTTTTCGTGAGTGTCCAGTGTCCAGTGTGCGTGTGCAGATATTGATGATGTTTTTGCCCAAAGAAAGACTTGGGAGAAGCCTCAGCAACTGAGAGGATTTCTGAAACATGTTTCCCCGCAGCAGGCGCAAAAATTCAGAAGATTCGTGTTGAAAATCCTGAGGTCACAGGTGCGTACAGTGTACTGCGTACTGCAAATGCACTCCAAACGGCAGGATTCAATTCTGTCACACAGCCCAAGTAGATTTTGCTCTTACATGCTTTCTCGCATTCGTGCCGAGAGTCGAAATTGTTGAACACCGTTGAGGGACAACCCCGTAGACTGCGACAAGAACCACGGATGACGTCGTACACCCATCTCTTCCGTCTGGAAACACGCAAAGGAGTATGCCCATGCACAACAAAAATTTGACCCATTTGACCCTTTAAAAATTAGTTTGTTTGAAAATAGTTTGCTTTTGGAGAGGCCCCACTGACTTCAAAATTTTGTTTATTTGACTTTTCAAAAGTCTGTCTCCTGGACTTGAACATGAAAATGCCTCAGACGCGCACGTCAAGATCCAAGGAAACAAGCCAACGATCCATCAGTGCACGGACTCCTTGAAGGTACCTTCTTGGAAACTTCCAACGGTGGCGTCCGCAACAGGTTTATTCCAATTTACCCACGAAATCTACACAGGTCAACGCAGTGTCTTCCGAACCTCTCCCTCCACCCTGACCCAGAGCAAAGCCTATTACCCGCAGCTGCCCAGGGAAACGCCTCGGTTGCATTTCGGCTCCTTTGAGAGGATCATGCCATCCACTGCAGCGACGAGGATCAAGAGAGAAACAAGGACCAGACTCCGTCGCATCTGTGAGAGCGCACAAAAATTAAAAAGGAAAGATAAAGCACAGAGACTTTTGAAACATGCAGAGCAATTAAATCTGTCTCAAAACACAAAAGGATCACTGAAGACCACGCAGTCAAGGGTCATCGCTTCTGGCTTTGTCTTTGAGCAACAAGCTTCTGCTAAACGAGCACAGTTGGGCGAGCAAGGACAACTTCTCTTCCAATGCATATACTGGTGAGAAGTAAATCAAAATTCTCATTCAGGAAATTGGATCAGCTTCTTTGTAGGCATCGCTCGAGCTTGAAAAAATTCACAAAGCACGCATACTTCGGTCCGCAGCGAAAGAAATGCACAAGATTTGTACTCACCTTGAAGTTTCTGCAAATTGCCAAGATTCGCAAGTTGAAGTGTTTTAGGGTTGAACCCGAATCGAAAGTTTTCGGGACACTCAGAAGAATGTTTGTTGTCATGTGTCAGCGAGAGCTGCGCAGTTGTCGATTTCTGTTTTCAATTGAGTGTTTTTTGCGCCACAGAGCCCGATGTCGCGTCAACAACATTTTCGGTGGAAGAATAGACGAGAACGAACAAACTTCTTTCTTCAATTTGTAGTGTTCTCTGGAGCGACGAAAATTCCTCAACAGCCGTGAAAGCAGCTTGATTGCCTTCAGTGTCATATTTACGAGTTGTTGTGTCAACGCAAATTTTTTTTCGAACAAACGGCATGCACACAGGGTGCTTTGTCGCACGGGGAGCTGTGTTTTGAGCGCGCTTACGTTGCGCTAAACGACATAGCTCTGCAAAATGAACACAGGACAAAATAGTCTGACACCGGAGACGTTGGAGAATCCAGTCTGTCAAAAGTAATTTTACACTTCACTGCCGGCTGTCATGAAAAAGCGGGTTTCATTCAGTCAGCTTTGTTTTTCAACGGTTTTTTCTGGGCCAACTCCTCAAATGCAGACTCATTCGTCCACACGTGCACCGCGCAACTGGAATCAACCGACGTCTGCATCGGCACAATGATAGAAATGCAGGTGTACCACTTGGTTCCAAACATGTCAGCAAAATTCTTGAGTATATCAGACGTTGACCTGGGACGTCTCGGGAGACTGCGGGTCCTGAGCGCGAGCTTCAGCTCGTGCGTCGTAGTCCCCGTCAACAGCAGCGCCATCTCCCACAGCAAGAAGCCGAGCGCGCACAGCGCCGCCAGGGTCACGACAGCGAGCAGGCTCACCAGCAGAAACTGCCGCTGCGACGTCGCTCGCCTGCGTGCCAAGGAAACACAAGCGAGACGAAATGTTCAATTCTCAGTGACACACTAACAACCTTGGAAGAATTCCTTGCAAAATCCTCATGCTCATTTCTGAAACATGTGTGCACAAACATGAACGCCAACATGTACTGGTGCAACGAAAACCCGACATACAATGTACTCGTGTGTCTTTGAAATCACCTCACCATCTTGCCATTGCCACATGGAAGCAGGAAATCCAGTTGTAGAGGCTACTCAGCTGCATCCCATAGACTTGGTTCAGGTGCACACTGCATTGAAATATTGCGTAGATGCCTGCTGCGGTCTGCCAGAAGCAGAAAAGAATGAAGTGTTTTTGGTTGCGATGTCCAATGCAGGTGCACATGAAGAAGCAGTGGTGGTCACGTCGCAGCACGCACACGTCACACAACGCGCAATGGTGGCTTCCAGGCGGAACCAGCGTCACGCATCTCCTGCACCGAATCTTCACCTTCTGCCGTCCCAGGTGTTCCTCCAGTTCCGCCGTTATCGATGTGGGAAGGGTTGCCAGCACCGCTTCCAACGACGAATTGGTGCCCATAGCAAGAAAGAAGTTCCCAAGGGTATTCAGCACCAAGAATATGCTGAGCAAACGATGACAAACTAAAGGCATGGAAGGTCCATCGCCATACAGGGAAGGCAAAACTGAAAATAACCCCACATAATTCACGATTGAATTCATCACCACGAAATAGCAAAATCCAAAGATGTTGATCATTGCCATGATTCTGTGTTTTCTGGCAGCATTTGGATTTTTGAGCACACGAAACATGCGTTGAATGTTGGTCCCAACAAATTTCATTTTCGTGCTGGTTTGCAGGTTGTGTGTGTCCTTACTCTGGCAAAGAAGTGAATATGGCTAAATCCCAATTGTGCTTTTTCCAACAATGCAGTTGCTGAATTGCTTTATTGAAACATTGCGAAGTTGTCACTGAAGTCATGACTGTGTGAACCTCAATTCCGTGACTCTCACGCCGGGAGGATCGCGTTTCTCTCAGGTAGAAAAGGCTTCCCTCAACCTTTGTCACACGTTTTTGTATTATTTCAATGCTTTTCAGAAAATTACACGTGGTGCCTTTGCTGTGATGCTTTCACTGTTATGTTACACACCGCACGAGGGAATGCCAAAGTTTGTCTTCGAAATACAGAAACCAGATCTGTAGTGCTGGCCGTAAAGTGCTGCAATTGTTGTTCGGAAACATAAATTCAGGTCGAAAAAGATGGCTCACAAATTACTTGTGGGGTGCCGTCAGAGGACTTTCAGGCAAGCGAATAACATCACGAGCGTTCGATTGCGCTTGCAACTGAATTCTTGCGAGTGACGGAATGGCGGGAATGGTTTTGTTTCGGATTCCGTTCTGTCTGGCGAATAGAAATTAGTTTCAGTTTTAGCAAATTGCAAAATGGCAGCGCCCATGTCACCATGACAGAAATGTAAACCGACTGCACAAAAGTGGAAAGTGCTTCGAATAAATGACCCACTCTTGGATTTATTTGTCCTTAGTTGTTCTTCTCAACATCTTTGCTCAATTGTCGTGCAGCTGGTATGTTGCATTCTGTGATCTCACTGCGTGTAGATTCTAAACACTGAATTCTATCCACCCGTCATCAGCCAGCTTCATTTGACTCTCTTTGCAGTTTCAAGAAATCAGCATTGTTTTGTTTTGTTTTTGTGGTTTATTTCACTGAAACAGTGAAAACAACACACCGAGTCACCACATTGCATTGGTGTCGATGACTCATGTCATATATATTTTCAGACATTTGACTCCATCGTGAAAAATATGGGGTCGAGGGAAACGTTGTTGCGCTTCGCCCAAGTTCGTGCGTGACCGGTTGCTTGCTGTGCAGTTGATATCCAATGGAATTGGATCTGTCAGAATTTTATGGCGGGAGGAGCGATATTCCTGAGTGAACGAGATGGCAGTAGTTCACGAGCACACAGTTCGGACGTCGTGCACGACCTCACAACTGCCGCTCGCTAGTGACGGAGCGGTGGTTGCACTTCCACACGGTCGCTCTTCCATCGCAATCTACAGTCTCCAAGATGTCACATGCAAGGTAAACTCTTGTTGCTGCACTCCCATTGGTTTTGCCTATTTTTCCACTTTCAGGGTTTGTTTCGGAGCAATTTTCAATTGAAAATGTGTCCTTCCAGCCACTGTTGCTCGAAGGCCACCACAAGGCGGTGAATGCGTTGAATCTGAGTTGGGGGAAGAAGCCGTCGCTGTTATGCAGCTGCTCCGACGACTGTGTCATTGTGTGGGACGTTATCAGAGCGAGAACTGCTGTTGAAAATGGTAGGAAAGTCTGTTTCCTTTTTCTCTTCTTTTTTGTTTTGTTTTCTGCAAAGGGGCTGAAAGGAGACTTGTTTGGTGTGTTGCACACGAAACGTGCACGTGATCGTCGTCTCTATTTTCTGAGAGTTCAACATTTCAGGAGAAACAGCGAAAGGTTTCGTGATTGGGACTTCACTCGGACGAGCGCAACATTGCTCCTTCAGCACAGACGATCTTCTGGTGGCAGTGTGTGTCGGCAAAAATGTTCTGATACTCGACTCAACGGTCAGTGTCACGAATGAAGTGGAGAATTGCTCATCCTGTGTATTCTGAAGCAATCTCTTGTCTTTGTTTCTTGGCACACTATTTTGGACAATTTCAGAAAGAACAAATAAACGCGACTCTTGAAGGCCACAATGCAGTTGTCAACTGTGCCGGGTTTTGTCCTCACTACTCCTCAACACTGGTTACGGCTTCCGACGATCGAACCTTCAAGGCAAGTTGTCATCAAACACCTGAATGGCTGAGCGAGGACAGAAAGCTTGATGTTGATTTCATTTTTGTCGTTCTGATGAATTCAGATTTGGGACATCAGCAATAGTTTGATGGTGTATCAGTCTTCCATCATATCTCCGTCTCCTTTCATCACATTGACCATGGATTCTGTGAACGAAACTTTTGCTTTGGGAACTGTTGATGGACAGGTATGAAAATTGTCACACACGAAAGTGGTTCGCTTTTTGATGAGATGTCAAAATTTCTTTGATTACCAACTTTTGCGGGGCCTCATTTTGACCTTTCAGGTCCGGGTCTACGACTTGACAGACGGAAATGGATTCAGATGCCTCCAAAATCTTGACATTCACAAGTTGTTGCGCAAACTTCGAGACACCAAAGAACGTGAAGAGCAAACTGCACCTGAAAAGGACCATGGTGAGAAGAATATCCCGTCGAGCAAAACGTGCAAAAGTGTGTGTGTGTGTGTGTGTGTGTGTGTGTGTGTGTGTATATATATATATAAAAGGACATTGGCACGTTGCTTGTCTTGCAGTCCCGAAAATAGTGAGCAGTCGACCCTTGTGGCAGCGAGCAGAGTCGTGTCCGCATCTGTACGAGGAGGTGGAGGAGGAGACGGAGGAGTCGGAGGCGGGCTCGGCCATCATCGGACTCCTGTATGTCTACAAGAACAGTCAGAGCGCAGCCGCCCCTGTGACTCCACTGCCTTTCCTCTTGCAGAGGGATAATTCCTTGTTGAGGTACTTTTTCATTGGCGAATGTACTGTCGTTACATTTTCGGAATTTTGCGCTGTTCAAAACAACAAAAATCGCAAATTTTGTTCTCACAGCGAGCTGCTTCAGGACGCTCCGATGCTGATCGTTGTAACAACAGGTGCTATCATTCAGGTCAATGCCAAAACCCTGGAGCCGTGCTCTTACCACGATCTGTTGGGTATGTTTCTGTTGTTTGTTTTTCCTTTGTCATGAATGCGTCTTGAACAATGAAACAATTGCCAGCACACCAGACATCTCACCGTTTTCAGAGTCCCTTCTTTCGAGCAGTGTGATGGAGAGCAGGAAGGTCATAAATTTGGCCGGATCCTGTGCTTTGGCTTCCAGTGCAGACACTGAGGTCAGTTGTCGTACTTTCATGTAATTGTGTCTGACAACCTACGGACAACCTAGACCTACGCTTGATGATCGTACTCGACACTTTTGCAGGTGAAATGTGTGTTGAGCAACATTTTTGGCATCGAGATCAACATTTTGAATCTGAGTCACCCGACAGAGCTGAATCAAAACGAACTCAAGATGCGCCTGGCCACTTATCGCTTGTCTCAGGCTGTGATACAGGAACGTTCTTCCACGCAAGTGACCGGCGACACTTCGACGGATCTCAACCTTACAGTATTGTCCTGGTATAATTTCCTGTGCTAACACAAATGGTCATTCTGGAAGCTGTTCTCACAGGTTGTTGAATTGTAGCGTCCGACTGGTACCACGTTCTGTGTTCCTTGCAGTACACCTTTGCTGCCTGGATCCCCACTGCGAGCTGAGCTGACTTTGAAACCAAAAGAGATTCCAGTGAGGTCAAAGTTGAAAGGTGGGGCCTTTCTTCGACGTGACGATTTGAGAGTGCAACAGAGCAACGCAAAGAACTCTCGATCGAGCAGACGCAAGCTACAGCATTGTGGGTCTGTACATTTCAGGTGGTGTGAGTAAAAGTACGGGCGTTGAGGATAAACCGATAACTTTTCGTTGTCAAGTGAAATCTTCCGGCTACACAGAAAAACCAAGAACAACCATGTTCAAACCACAAACCAACTCCCCGAAATCTCCCGCATCTGGAAGAACAACGAGATCCAGCTCTCTGACTGGGTATGATGAACAACAAAAATACAAAGCCTTTGATGACTGGCAAGCATCATTTGGTCAAAAATCGTTTCCCAACGCTGTCCCGTTTTGCACTTTAGTGAGTGGCGAAAGAGCAACATTTCTTCCTCGCTGGATATTTTGACCAAGAAGCAGTATCCACTGAACAGTGGCCCTCCGAATACGATACACGCGAGGCTGGATGTGGCCGACAGACCGACTGCCATCACCTGTGTCACGTTTTCAGGTAAATTACGGGTGTCATGCTAAAATCGAACGAATTGTCGCCACCCGGGATGATCCTACGTCAATCGACAGGCAACTGATCTCAAGTCAATCACGACTACCAAGTTTCTCTTCAAACATGCACTCTTCGCACGTTGCAGAGGATGGACAACATCTTGCCTGCAGTTTGGCGAACACATCCACACAAGTCTTCAAAATGCCACTGACTGGCAAAGGCTGCGCATTTACTGGTGTGTCAACTCAACACGTATGATTTCACCGTGAATCGGCAAAGAAAACCAGGATGATGAAAGTTTGTACTTTGTACAGGTCACGACGCGAGTGTAACGAGTGTCCGATGGAGCCGCGACAACCGGTGGCTGCTCTCGTCGTGTGACGACAAGACGGCGTGCGTGTGGTCACTCGGCCTGCCCGACCCAGTCATGACTCTCAACATGGTTCACAACAACTTCGGAGCTGACAAGGAAGGCGGAGTGAAACCAACTCAGGTAGAAACGAGTCCCAAGTCGTGGCGTTATGTCCTGAAGTGATGTCGTTCCCAAACTTGACGATATAAAAGCCTTGATTTATTTCCAGGACAACCCAAAGTTTTCCAAGGCAGTGAAATTTGCTCAGTTCTACTACATGGACAAATTCATACTTCTGGCGCACGGAAATGCGTTCAACTTGTACAAGTATCACCTGGACACGTCCAAGTCAGATATAAAGAGGTGCGTTTGGTAACAAGCAACGTGCAAGATATCACTCATTTCGTTTTGTTCTGCGCGTAAACGGAAAATTTCAGGATATGCATAAAGATATTTTTGATCGAAGGACTTGTGTTTCCACGCACAGGGAAAAGTACACGTGGTACTTCGCAGCGTGACCTATGTTTTCACGTTTCATCGTTGTTCGCAGGTACTTGAGCAGCAACCGATACAAACTCGTGCGCTCTTTTGGGACTGCACAGACGCAGCAAATCACAGCCTTTTCGGCTGTCAATGGCTTCCACTCATGTATCCTTGGAAAATTTGTTTTTGTCCCAAATAAACATGCGGAATGGTGTTTCTAATTTGACAAGTTGTCAAACATTTTCCCATGAACTGATGTCTTTGGAACAATTCATTCAAATCGACTTGACAAGCAAAAGATATTGTCTTGTGTGCAGCTTCCAACAGGTGTCTCGACGTCTTCGACATGAATGCTGGAAAATGTCTTCGGACCATTCCTGATGTTCATTCGAGAACTGTTCACACAATTTGTCAAAACGCGGTGCGATGTGTTTCTTTCTTTCGAAACTGTTGTTCAAGAAAGCGGAAGTATTCACGATTCCATTTCGGTACTGCTCTCTCCACATCTTCGGTTTGACGGTTTTCTTGGTGTCACTGCCTGAAGGTTTTGTGACATTATCGTGTGTCCGTATCACTTGCGGGTCGGGTCTTGCCTAATACGTATGTTCTGAAATGTACAAAAACATGTGACATTTTTTGGGGCTCAGGGCTCGTCGTACGTCAGTCACCCCAGCAGCTCGTACGACCTGTTCGTCACAGCAGCCGCGTCGGACTGCATAAAGCTCTGGGATCTCAGGACAAGCAGGTTGCAACTCCTTCATTTCCAGCCAGTTGTGCAAATCGCTTTGTGTCAAGTGTCTTCAGACTCAGCGGCCACGCCAACGAATTGCATAGGAACTGTTTCGTGCTGTGTCTTGCAGGTGTGTTCGCAGATACGAGGGTCACTCAAACAGAATTCACCCGTGCGGCGTATCTATCAGTCCCTGCTCCCGCTTTATTGCCACCGGATCCGAGGACAGATCGGTGAGTACTCTTTGCAAAATGTTTCTGACCGATATAGTTGTTGACCTGATGTCGCAAAAATGAGGCTTCTGTCTCCAAACCATTCGCATTGCTTTGTTCTGCAGGCATACATCTACGACATACGGTCTGGCACCTACGTGCAGAAACTGACTGGTCACACGGAAACCGTCGGCGACGTCACGTTCCACCCGCTCTACCCGCAGCTGGTGACCGCAAGCTTGGATGGCAAGATTCGACTTTTCACGACTTCCTAATGTTCACAACGTCATTCCTGTCCGCGATATTGGGACAGAAACAGATACAGCTGCCCCGAGCTCGTTCAAGTGAACCCAACTGCACGTTCGGTTCTCGTTTCAAAAAGACGTCGGTTGTAGACGCAGCTTCAGAAAATCAAGAAAATTGATGAGAAGTTATTTCCTTGGGCACAAGACGACAAGTTTGAACTCGCAAACAAACAAACGTTGAACATTGTTGTTGTTGTCTGAATATCCGCACACACTGCCAAACTACACAGTAACATTGTTGACATTTTATTTCTTGATTGGCATTCAAGAGATCAGATTGGCCACATGAAGTAGGCTTTCTGGACTGCACCGCGTTGTGTGCAAAGCGCATCTAGTCACCAGTTGTGTTTTTTTCGACTTGTTTGCACGTTCATTCCAGTGTTTGTACTTGATGTGTCAATGAAGCCAGGGAGGAACAGCAGGTGTGCAAGTTCTCTGCTGGTTGTCGTTGTGAGATACTCGTTTTCCAAGTTTCGGAGGTGTTCCATGCTTCCGTGAAATAAACTTATTTCCGCAGAATCTGTTGCAAGGCTTTCAAGAATAAAGACCTCTTCTGTTTGAAAGTCTGCAAGTGACATCACAGATTCACAGATTGAACAGCTGCTCAGCTGCCACACTGCACAAGCGTACACCACGTGACATTCGCGTGAAGTCTGTGAGCCCAACATCGATGCTCCCTGCTCCGACGTCACGTGTTGGCGACAATTTTTTCCGCTAAGAATCAGGCGACCGAACTCCTTCACTTCTGGGTCGCAGTCTGTACGTGGAAAGTTCCAATGCAACGTATCCAAACGGTGCCAGCAGAGCCATGAAGGCGAATAAGCCGAGGGAGGCGTTCCACTGGAAAATGATACATTCACAGTGTAATGAGGTCCTCATCAAGGCGAGTCAAGGAAGGTTTTGTTAACGATTCGAGGAAACTGACCACTCTCCAGTTGTTGTTTTGCGTCTGATCTGTGCAGTTCACACAGACTCTGTATCTGGTTCAACCGCCCAGGCATATGCTCCATAACGTTCACAAATTCAGCAAAATTCATCGGATAAACAGCGGAAGAGGTGAAAAACCCTCTGCGAGACACAGTTGGTCTGGAAGTATCAATCTTGATCGCAGCTGAAACCCTGCAACTAGAGTCTACGAGGTGGTATCTCAAAGTTCGTATCGTTAACATGTTCAGGCCGAGCGGTGTGTGTGGTGCGTAGGTCAATAGTCACAGGTCAATTGGCTTGACTGATTGGTTCCAATGAGTTCAAGTCATCCTTTTGGCACCAGGCATCGACAGGGATGGTCCTCCAAGCGCGCAAAGCTGATGTTCCTGCGGGAGATGTGGAGTGGAAGGTCCGGATGAGGGTGTGTGCCTGGTACTCATGGCTCTCTGGCACACCTCCTGCAGTTACCGCATGCAACTTTGAAGCAGTTTTTGGACCAGATGCCATCAAGGCACCTGCAATCAGAAGCCTCTTCAGACAATTCAGGGATGGGCACAAGGAAATGTGTGACTTGAAGAGGAGTGGCCGCCCAGCTGTGTCAACAAGTGCCAACAAGATTCAGGAAGTCAAGACTGTTGTGACTGACCAACCCAGATCTACAATTGCCTCCTTGGCCAGGCGCACTGGACTCAAGTACAGCTCCGCAAACGCAGCTGCAAGCTGGTGCCTCACCAGCTGACTGACCTACAGAAAGCCACCAGGGTCTCTATGGCCATCAACTTCCTGCAGAACTGTGACCATCCTGGCTGGCTTGAACATGTCATCACAGCTGATGAGAGCTGATTTCACACATGTAATCCTAATCCAAAGTGTGCCAACATGTTCTGGAGCCTTCCTGGTTCTGAGCGCCTGCAAGTGGCATGTCAACCCATGAATACCAAGAAGGCAATGGTGATTCCTTTCTTTGACTGGAGAGGCCTAATCTATTGTCACTGGGTGGTGAATGGAACTGTGACAGGTCAGGAGCACCAGAGAGCCTTGTGCCAACTCCGGCATCACATCAGACTCAAGAGGCCTCATCTCTGGCGCCGGCGCAGGGCATTGCCTTTTTTACTCCATGATGACAATGCCTCACCTCATACCTGCCAGCCCACCATCCGATTTGAGCAGATAACCAACATCAAACAGGTGCAGCATCCACCCTATTCACCTGACCTTAGTCCTTGCGATTTTTTTCTTTTTCCTCTTGTGAAATGTGCTTTGCGCGGTCGCAATGTTTACCTCTTGATGGCAGAAGTTGACAAACTTTTTGGAGAAATACCCACATGGAAGTGGAAGCAGTGCTTCAGGGAGTGGAAGTGGAGAGCTCTGCGGTGTGTCCATCATGATGGGAACTACTTTGAGGGCATGAAGGAGCCGCCCCCAGTGGTTTGAGACATTGACAGTGACTGCCATGTGCTCTTGTGCTGACCCAACCTGTACACAATGTTTGTAAATAGATTTGACCCAGTACTTGTCTTGTTTGTTGACATTCTTCCACCACATTGAGTCATCTGTGTCAATGGCTTCAGTACACGACTCATCGCCGCAAAACATGTTAACGATACGAACTTTGAGATACCACCTCGTACCCATGCGGGCATCGCGCACAACTCACCACGTAATCTTTGAAAGTCCAGGGCCGCTTCGGATGTTGCTGAGCAATGGTTCTGGTGAATTTCTGCTGCACGAGTGAGCCTCTAACTGCTGGGAATGCCACTATTCTGCGTAACAACAGCGACATTTCGGCCGCAAACACGAAGGTGAAGTGCGGGTTTGTTTTTTTGTAGCAGACGACCGGAAGTTCCTGTTCCGAGGTTTCCTCGGGCAGTTCCGGGAGCCGCTCGGCAGAAGCATTTCACAATTTTTATGACATGTGAATGTCAAATGTGCATGATATTACGCAAATGTTTGATTTTAAGGAATTTTTACCTGCGGTCTGGTGAGAAAAGTGGTTTTTGTTGTGAAATATTTTTCTGAGTTTTGGTCCGCACTTTTCTACCCATCATGCATCATGTCATGTGTAGATCTTTGCTTGGAAGGAAGTGTATCGTCGAGCTGAATGCAAAATATCGGAATTGACGGGTTTCGTGGAGTCTGTACCGCTACGTTTTCTGGTAAGTAGTTTGCAGTGGCAGTGTGCATTCAGTGATCGATCTTTGTATTGCCAGAGAATTCCTGAAGTGTTGCAAAGTCACAGAGACGATGAGGCTTCTTGCAGATCTTGTGTCCACATCCCCCAATATCATGTGCTGACAACCCTGCGTTGAACGTTTCTGACCTGAGCAGACTTTTGTCCTCATTCTTTGGAAGGCTTGCCTTGTGCAAAACAAAATTTGCAACTTTTTCCACCACCTTTGGACGTTCGTGAAAGGAATCCAGACTGCCAGGCAAATGCCTGTCGAGGGGTGTGCGTGACCCACACCCACCCTGGTGAAATGTGGTTTGTGCATGGTCATCAATCGTTAGATCGTTTTCAGTCAAAATGTCATTCGCAGTCTTTTCAAGTGAAGTGTATCGGCACCTGTCGTCGAGCAGGACACAAGTTCTTCCTCTTCTTGAAGTGTGGAGTTTGTTGTCGACGTACGTATCCAATAGTCAAATACTCGTTTCACGACTCTCACTACTTCTTGACATCGACGTCTGTAGCCACTTTAGCAGATCCAGGACAAAGTCAAAGTTCCCAAACCTGGGGGACGGGGTAAACATCAACTTGAAAGAGGGATTCATTGGGTGGGCCAGGTGTCATTGCTTGTCATTGTGTCAACTTGAATCCGCCAGTTGCTGTAGTTAATTAACAGAATACGAAATTGGCAAAGACAGCCGCACGATGGCCATCAACTTGTACTTGCCAGTTTGTTCCATTGTGGGAGCTGGTTGAATTTGGTCCGTCGTTTTCCTCACCGCATCACTGGAATTAGCAAAGACCCGGACTTTTGCACCTACATTTTCGTGCGGGTTTGCAAAAATTAAACGGCTGGCCTTGTGCGAGTGATTGCTCTTTGCTAACTTTTGCAGTCCCAGTATATTTTTTGCAACATTAGGCGTCCTGAAAAATTCAATCAAACGTCAAAACCAGTGTCGTCAGCACATCATAAAAACATAGCAAAATTCTGGTCACGATTTTGGCAATTGCCTCTGTGTGTTCTTTCCTATCGTTTCCAAAGATTCTGTCAAAAAACTTGTAATCGGTGAAAGTTTTTGTTCTGAAACACTGTACGTTGGCACTCAGCTTGTTGCTGTTCCAGTGAGACTTCGCAAATGCACAACTTCCTCAATTTTAATCATAAAAAGCTTTCTCACACGGAAGCCACAGCGTACGGATGGATTGCGTCTCTAGGCACTGGTGATAAATTATGAATCATCATCGCGCGTAATCTGCAGATGCTACCTGACTTATTTCTGTCCCGTGAAGCTGCATTCATTTGTCCGACTCACAAAAGGCTTCACCGAGCACCAAGTTCACAACGGGGGTTTACTCACCGTTTGACGAGATATGGTCGAGAAAAGAGCACCCTTTTTGCGGGCATTTTCCAATGGACTTAGGTCGATCGTGTCCACATTTGACGAGGGGCAGAGAAAGACTGGTTGCGTCCATTATTCATGTGTAACAGCAGAAACACATGGGCTTATCACTAATTCAAAAGTTGCGTTTCGTGGGTTGCCTGTGTGAGTAGTGGAAGCCTGCATGTGTCACCGTGGATTACAGACAAAACCACAGTGCAAGAAGAAATCGATTGATGTTGCATGTTGACACAGTTTCTGAAAGACACAAGGGCATATTTGGGCTGTTTGGTTGTGCCGACAGACCTGCAGTTCCATGTAAGCACAACAGTTGACGATTGCGAAGAACGTGGGTTCAAAAGCTTTCGATCAGTTTCTGTTTGAAAGGCAAATGAACTGGTAATCTGTGTCACACGATCAAATCCAGCTTCCTCACTCACATTTGACAGCCAGTCTTGTGAGAAGTGATCCAGTTGAGAATTTGACAAACGTGGAAGAAGCTCCGTGTTTTAACAGCAGTGGAACATTGGCTGCGACAAATGTCAAGTACAGGTCTGATTCTGAGTGGATTTGAATCTGATCACACATTGAGCAATGAACGAGAGCATTTCCGCTTTGCCACTGAGGCCCGTGAGCAATTTCATTTGTTTGCACTTTGAGAACGATGCATTGTTTTGGGGAAAGTGATAAAATTTCTGTCAAGATAATGGGATTGTAACGCGAGGTGTATTGCGCTCTCCTCCTCCGCTGTGGAGAGGTCTAATTATGCGCACCAAATTCTCTCGACTAATGAGCAATTCAAGGCACAGTTGCGCTAAATTGTCTCCAATTAGGAAAGAGTTTGGATTGAATCAGGCATGAATTCATGGTTGAACACCTTGAGTCCGCGTGATCCAAAGATCGAGTCCAGTGTTGTCCACCTTGTCAGAGGGAGAACTTGCTTTGCGGTCGCTTTTCCGTGAAGGAAGAGGCTTTTTGATTGCCAACTTCATTGGGCCAAAATCATCAAAAAACTATTTTTCTGAACAAATGGGCTTGACATGTGCATGTTGGCGGGTACACATGTTGGTAATAATGTGTACATCAGTATGTGTGGTCACAGATTGGTTGCGATCTTTGCACTACAAGAAAAATAGCCGTGATACACCTTCTGTTTTGTGAGTAATAACAGATATCATAGCAGTAATAAACAGACTTTTGTTGTGCGCAAGATGAGCCGCTCAGCAGTGCCACGATTTGTGCGACGCTGCTGTTCTGGATGCAGCCAGGAGAGAAGAAGCGAGTGTTGCAACGAGCGGATGAGAGATTCACCTGGATGAAAAAACGAGAAATGTTACCTGTTGCATCATCCAGGTACCCCATCGATAACAATACCTGCTTTTGAATTTGAAAGAGCTTCAGTTCTTTTTGATTGTTTCACACTGTATGCAACGAAAAAGGAAGTTTGCACAGGAACAGATGCGTCACCCAAAGGCAGCTTCGAGTTTCACTCTTGAAGAATTAAAGCTTGGATACAATTTCAAACGGCTGAGATGTGCTGGGAAAAGTTGTCATGGATATGTACAGTGTAGCAGTATCGTGCTGCAAACTGAACGAACATTCTTGCTGTCAGCTGGTAACGAAAGGCCAAACTTGTGAAATTGAGGCGATGAAACAGCACATATTTGTCTGACAGTCTTATTACTGTGTTACCTTTGAGGAAATGAGAAGGAAAACACTGTGTGAAAGGTGCTCGGGGCATTTCTTTTTCCTTTCCCCATTTGCTGCCAAAGAAATGCTGCTGATGCACTCGAATCAAACTTTGCTTTGGAAAAATAACGGTTATTTTTCCAGTGGCGAAATCAATGCCAAGCGACCCGACGTCGACGCCGTGCATGACGGAGGGAAAATCTGAATGACAGTGAACAAAGCTCAACAGAAAGTGTTTGTTTGCTGATTGCAAGTAGAAAGAGGAACAAAGGTGAAGTGGAGATTTTGCGTGATGGTTCGTTCGTTGAGCGAGGTTCGCGCTCCCGACTCCCGCGCCTCAGTGGGAAGCTGCACTTCCAGATGGTAAACGCACCGTCTGGTTCAATCTGGATCCCCTCGAAGCAGGTAGTCTATCGTGTGGCTTCAGCTGCTGCGAAAAAGGGTCAGAGAGCAAGGATTTGGGCAAGAAAATAGCACAAAGTTGAGCAGGTTGAAAATTGAGTGTGGTTCCCGCTTTCGTTTGTCGTCAACTGGGACTGTCTGGAAGAGTTTTCGTTCAATGGCCAAGAAAGAATGGTTGTTTGCGCGGCAAGTTTGACATTTCTGGCCAGTTTCCTTTCTCTGCAGAAAGGCCACCTGGACGGATTCAACGGGGTTTTTGCGGCGATTTCACTCAGATCTGGTTTGGCTCAGAAAACACAACTTCTGGAAAGCAATGGGCACCCAGCTGCGGATGGAGACTCCAGATCGCACCAGGAGAAAAGTGCTCGGCTGAACGACACGATCCGGCTGAAGCGGCGTTACCTGGAGAGGTGCTGCTCGGGTTTCGCTGCGTGGAAAGAAGGAAGCGCTCCGCACGCGTTTCGATGCGTGTGGCTTCACGCGTTGGCGTACAGGTACTTTCCTGTCAGGCGATTCGGCGAGGTGTTCTCGAGAAAACCCGCGAACATATGTTCGGCCCGAGACAGCGTATGTCACGTCACAGAAAGTAAGTCTGGTTCGCAGCACAGGAGTTTTTCAAGGATGAACAGAAGAAATGTCCGATCAATTCTTTTCGTGATTTGTCGAAAGAAATGGTCTTCTGGGACCAACACTCCACACCCTCTCACAGTGTTGAGAGACATTGGTTGTTCTTCGACGCGCGACTGCTCAGTGGCATTGCGTCTGTTCTGATCTTGCGTTGTCGATGCGTGTGAGGAGGCACTCGCATCTCTTCAAAACTTGTCACGGGCCACCAGTTGCCCAAGCTAGACCCCCATCGGCAGTTTAGGTTCCAGGGGTTTGTAAGGCGGGCTGTAGTGCGGCAATGCCCAACCGCGTGGAACCGCACTTCTTCTTGGCGAAGCCTTCTTGTACTGACCTCTGTCCTCAGGATGGTTGACCTTTGGGGCAACCCCCAACTGGAGGTGAGGCACGCAGACATACTTGTAGACACACACACACACTCACACACTCACTCTCTCTCTCTCTCTCTCTCTCTCTCTCTCTCTCTCTCTCTCTCTCACTCTCACTCTCTCACACACACATACACACACACACACACCACAGATGGGTGTACACGTGCCATGGCGGATAATATTTACGCAATCAAGTATTCATATTCAGGCCCCCGAAATCTACAAATTGTCTTTCGGTTGTGTCAATCTCATAAGTAGAAACACTCAGCCCCAGGTTTGGTTTCGTCTGGAATGGTTTGTCTCGTACATGTGTCTCAGATACGAGTAGTACAAGACTGACCACTCAGTCTCCTGCCCCTGGTCATCTCTGTGAATGCCTCACCACGCGACTTGGGCGACTCCGCAAGTCAAGGATCCGTTATGTTCAGGGTCCCACAGTCCTGAGGCAGCTTTCACCGTGAAGCAGAGAAACCACAAACTCATTGATGGTTCTCGTCGATGAATCGTATGCTTCGCGAGACATTGTCATTCCAAATTATCTGAGTTCTTTCACTCCTGAAATGTTGAGATAGATTTCACGCCAGTGAGTCCCGCCTTCAGGAAGCCTGGTCCGTCAGCATTGCGTGTTTGTACGTAGGAGTTTTCATATGAAACGGTTCCTCGCCAAGAAAAAGGAGACTATATTTGCGGGCCTTCTGATTGGGTCATGGGATTGGCACAGATAGATGATCCTCTGGTCATGAGGATCACATTTGAGGCAGTGATGATGTACTCGTAACTAAATGTCAACATTCTCCATTGCAAGAGTTGGTACTTGTGGGAAAGAAACCGTTTCATTGGAGAACTCCCTCGTACGTACTCATTCCACATCAATTTCTGGGGAGAAAAGCCTCGTGTGGCGAGGCAGCGGCTCTGCTGCAGGAGCTAAATCTGCAGTTTGATATGATTTGCAACGGTAAAGTGACCATCATCCTTCACACTGACGCTTGTCACCTGAACCGTCAATTCGCCCAGCAGAATAGAACCGGACAGCAGAGAATCAATAGCAACATGATTGGATGATTGATTCACGTCTCAAAACCCCATTGATCGCAGACGCCAAATCACAAGAAGGCTCTGGGATTGCAGTAGAATTTCTCTCGGGGAATTTGGTCAGATTTCTTCCTCTGCAGATGTAAGACCAAGGCCCGACAAGTGTGCGAATGTCTGTCAGTGGTTTTGTCTGTGAATACACGCTGCAGAGTTGTGCAGGTTTGGAGGTCTTTGCGTTGCGTAGGGGCAGCGCTACACTTGATAGGTATCGTGGCAACTCAGCTGGTGTTGAAATATTTACAGCATTATGATTGATGTTCGCTGCACTGGGAGCAGCTGCAGCATTGTTCGGTTCTTGGCAGGGACGTCTAATGTTTCCGTGACCACCCTCTATTGGACAGTGTCTTCGTGCTGTGGTTCAGGTGACCTACAAGTGGACATGTCATGGATTTTGGACTGTTCAGTGCTGTACAGAGACAGGGAAAATGATTCTGGTTTGTCACCAAACGCCATTTCCTTTCAAGAGAAGTGGCCACCGTAAATGGCAGCAAGTACGACCATGTTTCAGCGCTTTGTTAATTTCATGGCTGCGGAGTTTGTCAAAGGGCATGACCATGGGTGTAAAAAGTGGAACGAACCATGTCAAAGTGCTTTCCGTGTTTGTCTTGTTTATGTCTGGAGTGGAAAAATAAGCAAGAACTTGGCTGTGTCGTGTTTGGGGTGAACGTGCAATTTCTGTCTCAAGCGTTGCTGTGCATCTTTGTCTCGTCTGGTTGTGTGTGTGTGTGTGTGTGTGTGTGTGTGTGTGTGTGTGTGTGTGTGTGTGTGACATGTTTGCAATCGCTGAGCCCAACTAAATTTTCAAGCCCGCGTTTCGCCGATAGGTGCCACTTCTGCGGTCTTTGTGGAATCACGTGTGTGTGTATGTGTGCATGTGTGTATTGGGTTTGAGGGAGGAGGGGGGAACCCACTGGTGTACCACAAGGGGCTTATCCTCCCCCTTGATTTTTTTTGTCGCCGATGTGGGTTTGGGGGTGGACAACCCCTCTGTTCTACCCTTTGCTCAAAGATGGCCTTTGTTTCATGTTGGTCAAGCTGGCGTGGATGAACCGCGGGCTTTTTGGGCATGACCTTCTTGTACGATGGAGACGCTCTCGCAAATGACAATCTGTGCACACCGCACAGGGCGACCACCCTGGATGCAAATTTTAGCTGGACACAACCTTTTCAGAAGATGGCAATGCTGAGGCCAGGCGCGTGTCCACATCGACACGTGTTCTGGTTTGTTTTTTGCACATGGCAGGCTGCAAGAGTCTGCATCATTGTTGTTGGGAGTGCAAATGTGACGTGATCAGCATCACCCGATTGAATCTTTGTCACACTGCGACGGTGGTTATGCTGATCATCAAGGACTTTTGCATTTATCATTGACTGTTGAACAATCTCGTCAACTTTGAAATGAAAAATCAATGAATTTGCTTTTTCCAGTATTGATACGTATTGGAACCGAAAACTCGAAACAGTTCGTTTTTTGTTGGTTTCAGATAGAGTTGCAAATGATTTTCAATGTTGGAAGAGAATACATGTTCTTCCCTTTCTGCGGAAAGGCGAGAGGGTGCTCATTCAAATACACACGGTTCCAATGTCATTTCTGGAGCTTGTCAAAATTGCAGCTCATATCTGTATCTGTTCAAGAGTGGAAACGGAGTGTCGAAAAGGGGTTTTCAAACAGATTCTGCACCCAAATGGAAGTAGACGCAAAGAACAATCCCCCTTTGTTTTTCGCGTGTGGTCCCGAAGGGTGTTACCACACGCTTAATGTAATCACCATCAGTCTGTATGTCCGTCCATCCATCTGTGTGTGTAAAGTGGGTCTAACCGGGGGGGGGAGTTGGACCCACTTTCGGGAAAATGATCAGTGAGCATCACTGATCAATTAAAAAAAAAAAAATTTCGAAAGTGGGTCTAACC
>JAAUXT010063395.1_pt1:0-2500 | contig 23613 bp, 27 predicted proteins | sample 7278171 | NCBI WGS metagenome assembly JAAUXT01 (sample SAMN14350112, study PRJNA611818) | marine sediment metagenome | isolation source: surface marine sediment (1.8m) | place: French Polynesia: Moorea | collected 2018-08
GGGGTTTTGGGCCCCCCACCCATCCTGTTACCCCCGTCACTTGCCCCCCACCGGTGTTGGGCCCCCCCCCAGACCAAACCCAGTTACCCCTGGAAGTGTTCCTGTGCCCACGCCCTGAAGACTGGAATCACTGAACCACACACACTCGCGGTGAGGTGAAGAGGAAGTGTCACTTGTGATGTGTTCGATCCCGATGGAGACATGGCGGAGTCGACAGTCGACAGACGGGTAGAGCTGTCCGATTAAGGGTTTTAACATTGGTGACGCAGCGACAAAAAAATTGACGCCCGCGTCAAAAATTTGTGATCGGTCTGGACTGATAATTTGATGCTCTCCATTGGGCGTCATGTTGACTTTGAAGGCCGCGTGTCAAAAATTCTGACGCCACCTAGCCAATGTGAAAACCCATATTTGGGGTTTTTGCGTTGGTGACGCGCGGTTGGGCGGCGTCAGAATTTTTGACGCGCGCATCAAAATTCAACATGATGCCCAATGGAGCGTTTTGATGCGGGCGTCAATTTTTTGACGCACGCGTCACCAACGTGAAAACCCTTAATCTCACTGGCGCGACGCTGAGCAGATCACAGCCCTGCAGGGGCGGGAACACCGAGGGGGGGGGGGGAAAGGCCAAGTTCTCGCTTGTAAATCCAAGGGGTCCAGGCACCCCCAACACGCACACACACACGAACCACACACTCAAACCACACACGCGCGCGGCCGCACACACACTTAAGACCACACGTGCACTCAAACCACACACACACACTCAAGCACAACGCACACGCTCAATCAAACACCACACACACACACTCAATACCACACACACACACTCAAGCACTTCACACACACACTCAAAACCACACACACTCTCAAGCACAACACACACATTCAAAACTGCACACACACACGAAGAACACCACACCTCTTGTCATTTGCTCTCACTTCAAATTTGGTCACCGATCTGGTAATTGGCGCACCGTACGCAACAAACGTCGGTGTTTGCTGAAACTCACCGCTCCCCCCCCCCCGTGATCCCACGAATTGCTGCACCCAGCAGCGCTTCAGTGTGCACGGGGCTTTGGGCCCCAGAACCCAGAGCCAAGGACCCAGGACCCAGGACCCAGGACCCAGGACCCAGGACCCAGACCTGGATCTGATTGGTCTACAGTTGGTCAGACACACTCGGTGCATTTCATTGTGCTCTGCCGAAACAATTAAGCCGTGGTTTGAGTTTCTTCTCTTGACCTTTGACAGAGCGTATTGTGTCTATTCAGATTCAGCAGATTAAGAAGCAGAAACTGGAATTGAAAAGTTTCAGGTTTCCGTTTCTCATCCGTTTTGCGCAAGACACACAATGAGCATCTCCATTTTTCTTCATCACAAAAGTTTTGTCCTTGTATCATGATTCATTTGGATGGCAAGTTTTTTGCCGGACTAATATGTTTTATTTTTTTCTGTGTGGTGCTCCAGTTTGTGGAGGTGCCCGACATTGTGGGTGTGTTGGGTACGTTGTGGGGCAAGTGGCGAGAACAGGCCAGGGAGGCCCAGGTTGTTTCTGCGTGAGCCTCGGTTTCGACACGGGGTGACGGCTTTGGAGGCCCAGCTCCAGCACTGTCGGGCCCAGAGCCCTGGTGGGCCCTCCTGGGTCTGTGGCACAGAGGTTGGGGCTGGACGTACCCAGTACAGACACACCCAGAGTGCACCCAGTGTGAGTGCTTGTTTTGTGAGTGCACCCAGTGTGAGCGCACTTAGTGTGCGCACCCAGTGTGAGTGCACCTAGTATGTGCGCACCCAGTGTGAGTGCACCCTGTGTGAGTGCACCCTGTATGGACGCAGCCAGTGAGAGCTCAAGCCTCGGCAGCAGAGCTCCCTCCATCACCCCAGCGAGAGGTGTTATTTTTCTGCCCAAAGGCCCATTAGCAAAAATGAATCGAGGCTGCGCTGAAACTTTGCACTGCTCGGCGGGCCCGGGGGAGGGCGCTGCGCGCTATAATTACATTAGTCGGCGCGGTTGGCGGGAGTCTGGTGGGTCCCGCGCCTTTTCCCTGATTCCACGGCCACACGCGCCGAGCATGCTCAGCAATAGACTCACAAATAGGCGGTTTTAGCCGTGGCATTTTGTGTTCTGCCGCAGCCATTGAGCCGTGGCGAGGGTGTGGTCCTTGTTGTTTGACGCAAGGACGGAACAGTGCAGATGAGATCAAACATTTCCCAACGTATGCGGTGCAAAATGGGGGAGCAAGGAATTTTCCCCATGGATCCAGGGCCCCTGGATCCGGATCCAGCGTGGCTTCAGATGTGGTAACTGGAACAGGGTGGACTGCGTCACAAACAAAGCTTACCACGCAGAAGTTCAGTTATTGATCAATCATAGATTTTTATCTGGAGTAAAATGTTTTCAATACTGTTCCCCACCACGTGGTTTTGACAGGTCATCAGGGGCGGACCCAGGGTCCGGGCCACGTGTCCTCAACCACGCTTGAAACAATGTATTTGCCCC
>JAAUXT010063395.1_pt1:7500-23613 | contig 23613 bp, 27 predicted proteins | sample 7278171 | NCBI WGS metagenome assembly JAAUXT01 (sample SAMN14350112, study PRJNA611818) | marine sediment metagenome | isolation source: surface marine sediment (1.8m) | place: French Polynesia: Moorea | collected 2018-08
GTTGGGTAGACTGAGGATATGGCGAAAGCTGTGGGATTTTACTCGTGGTCCAAGGGAACGGACTCCGAGTTTGATCAAAATCGCCGGACTCCCAATGGAGCACCAACTTGAAAAGGGACAAAAACACGCACGCAAGACAGGACATAATCTTGTAGGGGAGGGGGGTGTTTCAGGTCGTCGGACCCTTGAGCCCCCGGGATCCGCCCCTGGCTCCTGCTGATTCTAACTCCTCCAATTGCGGTCGATTCGCCCAAATTTATTTCCCTAAAGGTTTGTTTCATTCTTGATTTGCCATAATATGAAAATCCCTTTCCATTCACATCTTGGTGCAAACGGATTCACTCGGGAACGTCTCGGCGTGTGTCAAACTGTTTCACACTGGACGCGTCACGTCACGTCACGCCCTGTGGGTGCTGCGTCGTGTTTGTTGACGCCCAGCCTGCTGACTCGAGCAGTGACGTATCCAGTGATGCAGGACGCATTGGAGTCAAAGCAGCGCCCGTTTGGGACTTTGAGATCCAAGCAATCAGTGCGACTCTTCATCAGGTCCTGTGCGACTGGACTTCACGTGGTGCCATCGCATCGGCTCAAGGGTTCCAACAGTGTGGTCCAAGGCCTGTGCACCAGACTTCTGACCGGACCAGCAGGACAAAACCTCTCTGTTGAAGTGCAAACGGCAGACACAGCGAGTGATGCACCCTCCAGAAGGACAAAGGCCTGAGAGACAGGCCACCTTCCCCACTGGGGACCGGGGCTAGGGGTTAGGAGGGGGGCTGAGACCCAGGGCTTGGGGGCTGGGGCTGGGGCTGGAGGCCAGGGGTCAGTGGCCATGGGCTGGGGGTCGGGAGCCAGGGACCAGGGGCCAGAGGTCAGGGGCTGGAAGCCTGGTAGCCATGGGCTGGGGCCCAGGGTCCAGGGGCTGGGGGCCGGGGGTCAGGGGGCCAGGGTGTTGGGACCAGGATCTGGAGGTGGAGCCGTGGCTGGGGGCCAGGGACCAAGGGAGCAAGGGGCGGGGCGACGGTAACGATCGTTTTTTGTCCCCGTCGCTTCGCGTGCGTCAGGCCGGACCTGCAGCTGCCGGGCGACCTCGCCCATCGCGTGTGGCCTCCCTGCTGCTGCAGAAGGACGAAGACCTGCAGGAGACGCCAAGGACGGGGCGGCGACTTGTCGCGTGCTGCTGTGAGAATCGGAAATAGGCGGGGGGCGTCAAGGACGGATCCTTCCTCAGGGGGGGGGGAGGGGCCCGGACCCTCTGACCATGGAAAAAAATCAGTTCCTTACCAATTTTTGTGTAATAGACGTGAGTTTTTTGTGGTTCAAAATGGGCTCTCTGGATTTGAACACAGGTGTCCAAATCCTGGCTGCATTCCTGTGTATGAACTGTACAGTTTCACGACGGATGCGTCACGCGGTGCGTTGCGTGGACTGGACAAAAGGTGACGATTTAATTGGCAAGCGGTTTTGACATTGGTGACGCGATGTGTTTTTTGACGTCAGCGTCTATATTTAACAGTGAATGCAATGGTGGAGTTTTGACGTCAGTGCAAAAAGTGACCACGCGTCACCCAATGTGAAACCCCGGTGACGCTACATTGACCCTTTGCAATGCAATTAGCGTGTTCAGGGACGCACGCGTGACACATGCAGTACAAAAAAGCTTGTTTTTTTCCGTACATGGTATGGACTGTGGAGCGTCTGTGACCTCGCGGTGTCGCGAACTCCAGTCTGGGGGGGGGGGGCAGGAATTCGACCGCAGCTGCTGACGTAAGACCAGAACTAGAACTTGTTCGCAGAACCAAGTTTGGATGGTTTCAATACTCGAGATCTAACTCTCTGTTTTCACCTGTCATGTGGTTCTGCACAGACCTGTCATTCTACCACACTGCGCCGTCACAGAGCCTCTCGTACGTGACCTCATTGTGGTAGACGTGAGTTCACCCACTGCAAAAATGGTTACTGTTCAATCATACAACTCTTTTCTCGACCAAAGGTCTTGAAAAATCATTGTATGATTTCACAGGAACCATTTTGCAGCGTGGGTGAACCCTTACATAACAGGTCCGCAAGGGTCACCGGGAAACAAATATTTTGCACTGAGTCCACCAGAGACAACAGTGAATCGTTTGCTGCACAGAGACCTCGTCTGTGTCCACGTTGCAATGAGCGTGTGGTGGTTTTCACATTGGGTGACGCGCGGTCATTTTTTCAGCTGACGTCAGAATTCCACATGGATTGGGTGCAATGTTTTATTTGACGCTGACGTCAAGAAAACGACAGCGCGTCACCAATGTGAACACCGCTTATCTCACGCCTCTCTCCCCTACTCGCAATGCATTATGTTGTCCAGTCCGTAAAGTGGCATTTTCCACGTCTCTTTATGGATATCGCGCACAGTAACCCCCGCGCGCCCATGTTTCTCCTCTTTATTAGCACTCAGCAAAAGCCGCGCTATGATTGGACGATAATGATGGGACAATTATCCAATAAATTGTGTGTTTATGGAACTGTGGGGCGGTTAGCGGACTGCCTGGTGCCCGCGGGGACCCGCTTATTTATCTGCTCCATGCGCTCGCGTATCACATGCTCGTGTGATTTGCGCGCCGCGTAGTCGCTCGGTCCTCCATCATCGGCCGCGAGGCCACCAGGGGGCCTCCGGGTCGCGTCATGTGAGGCGCGCTGAGGCCCCATGGCGGATCCACGATTGGAGTGGGAGGGGATCTTGGTCTGGGCTGCGTGATGGTTGACCTTCACAGCTCAGAACAGGAGGGGGTGATTTCTTCCTTTTTGGGGGTGGGGGGTCAGGGCCCCAAGACCTCAACCTGAACGAGTCTTTTTTCGTGAGAGTATAAGCTGGGGGCCCGTTGCTCTGGAACCGCTGCAGTGGGGCTACCTGCACACAGAGAATGGGGGACGAGACTTGCAGACGCTCTCGTGACTGCAGGACGCACTATTCCCCCAGAACATGACTCCACCTGCCAATTTGGTGTCGCGGACGCTTCAGGTTTTGGTCTGTGTGACACAAATCTGAAGTCAGTGTTTCAACTTTTGCATGTTCTTTGTCTCAACGTTAGGATTGGCCCACACAGGGGGTCGGGCCACTTGGCTGAACCACGCACCCGTCATTGTGCATGTTTTGGAGCGACTGAACACCTGGACAAGCACCGTCAAGTCAAAGTCAAGCATTGCGTTCTTCTCCAACATTTTCCGACGAGGACGACTTGGTCTCTGGACAGGAATGCTGTCCATCAATCTGCCTCGCAACGAATGGGACAAGTTGAACATGTTGGTGCACATGTTGAAGTTCAATTTGCCGTCACCGTGGTTTCTTGAACACAGGGCACCCCATGAAGACTTGGCGTTGCATGGATTGGAGTCTGTCCAGAGACTCAGGAATCAGGTTGGCTGTTGTGGTTGTGGCTCCAGGAGAACATGGAGCCAGACCTCCTCTGACTTGAGAAAAATTAATTGACCTCCAAACTTTGCGTCACATGTCAAGGTTGAATGAAGTTTGGGCCCCTCCCAACGTTGGCACACTGGTCACAGTTCTGGATACGCTGGAGGACCTTCAGGACCTCTTTGTTGTGAAATGGGCCCCAAACCACTCATGATTTTATGTTCCTCAGGCTGCACTCAACACGGAGTTAGAATCAAGCAAATTTTTCTGGGAGATTTCAAACGAGTGGGAAGAAGAGACAAAGAGAGCGGAGACTGACCTGAGATCGGAGCCCGGTGCGGCGGGGAGCGCGGCCGAGGCTCCGGCGGCCCGCGCCGCTTCCGCCGCCGCCGAGAGGTTCGCAGCGCCGGCCATGCACGTGCGCCCTACCGCGGGGGCTGCTGCTGCTGCTGGCCCCGCTCCAGGGGGAAGCGCATGGGATCCGGGGCCCGGGCAGATCTAATCCAGGACGAGAGTGCCTTTTCACTGTCAGGTCCGCCTTCCCGTCTAATCCGTTTCTGCTAAATCCATGTTGTACCCAGAAAGCCGCGGTGTGAGGCTGTATCCACGATCCAGAACACGAGAATCTCAGGGACACAGAACAGTTGATTTTCAGGGGCCCAGAACAATGAATCCTTTGTGACGTTCAATGCGCAGTAGTGACTGGGTGCGCGGGATACAGTGTCGTCACTGATCCCGCTAATCTGTCGTTAATCTGCTCTTAATCTGCTCTGATCTCCGTGTGTGGAGGGGATTAATTGGTCACGTGTCTTCTTCTCCTGCACCGCGCTCCGTTCTCCCTTCAATGAAACAGAACGAAAAGTGTAAATCCAGAGTCAAGTTTCTTTGTCACAGGAGGTTATGTTGACGCTATGGCTTCTGCAACAATTTTCCACCCTTTTCTAATTTTGAACACTTCCTGCACCTGAAATGCAGAAGTTCACACAAGGCTTTGTCAACTTAGGCCTTGAAACGTGTCCGTATTGCAGCTGTGTTTTTCCGCGCTGTGACAGTTCATTCCCCAATGTAAGTTTCGCGGTAACGCGAGGCCGCATATTTCGTCACTTTATCTCACACCTCTTTTGTCCATCATTGAAGAAAGTGGTTTTGATCCATTTCCTGAACCTGTCCTGCAGTGAAATGAGTAAATGAGTTTGGGAACTCAGCCCTGCTGACTAAGTGCAGGCTCTGTCCCTACTGCATGCCTCCCTGCCTGCCTGCTGCCTGCACCTCCTGCTGACTGACTGCAGCTTCCTCACCTGCGGAGTCGTGTCGCCAGCGCTGACTGCCTCCCTGCCGGGCTCTTCTGGTGCTCCAGTATCAATTATACAGCTCCGCCAGCCTCACTCCCTCCCCACCTATACCTGCTCACTTCCTAACCTGTCGTACATACAGCTTCATTATAGGGGTTCACACCGGCTGCGTCATGTGGTACGTCCTTGGGGGCGTTGGGTTGCCATGGACATCGCAGCGTGCGTTGATTTCGGCAAGGACACACCGCGCAACGCACCCGGCGTGAACCAGAGCTCCAGGGCCTCTTCAAACAAGGATCGATCGCAAATCATTGCAAAGACTCTATTTTAAACGTTTTGTCAAGGGGTGTGTTGCATTGTGCGGAGGCTGCCGCTTTGTGCAGGGTGCACGCGGCACAAGACAGAGGCGCTCTTCTTCTTCTTCCGTTTTCTTTATCACTTTGATGATGTTGCGCCGTCACTGCAGCAAAGACAACATCACACACCCACATACCTACACACACACATACCAGCACACACACTAACACACGCACATGCGTCCGTACAAACACGCACACATACACACACACAGACACACACATACACACACACACACACACACACACACACACACACACACACACACACACACACGACTTGACAGAATGCTGCGTACACGAAAAAAATTTCTTGTGAAGGGGTGGGGGAGATCAGCCAAGGTGGACCTGAGAGGGCACTGATGTGTGAACCTCTGGGGATCTTCCCTGGAATCTCGAACACAAATGACATCTTGTTCCTGCGAACACTGCTGGATCCAATGGACCTCAGCCTGTCCCACCTGTTTAGACTTTCCAGCCGATAAAGAAAACAAGAAAAAGACAATGTTAGACCACTCATTGAGGGGTTCCAGGATTGAGGTCAGGACTTTTTTTTGTGTGCAAAAGATCAGCATGATGTGTGTGTGTGTGTGTGTGTGTGTGTGTGTGTGCGTGTTTGTGTTTTACTGTGTTGCGGGTTATTTTCCCCAGCCCCAATGGACGCCCCCTTGATCCACCGCAGAAGACCGACCCTGCAGGAAATGAATCTGAAATGGACCCGGACCCGAAGCGCATTCGCAGCCCAGGGCCACGCCCCTCATATCCTAACTTTTCGAGGAATGAAATGCGTGAAATACTCCACCTCAGAAAGACCTGACAATATCAATTTCCCGACACTGATTTGTTGTTTTCATACTTGCTGTCACAATAGATGTCGTTGTTGTGAATTTAGCAGTGCCGCATTTGTTTCTGGTAATACGCAGGGAATCCGCACATCTTTTTGTGGGCGGATCCAGAACCTGGTCAGGGGGCCTGTACCCCTGGGTAGGGGGGCTTGGGTTCTACTTTCAAACAATAAAAAACGTTTACTCCTGTGGGGTGAACATCGGGGGGCTTTGGGGGAGTGTGGAGGGGGGAAGGCTGCCCACCCCTTTTGACTCAATCCCCAGAAGCTTTGTCTCCGTGGTGTCCAAGCCAACCAGGAGAAATATTTCCCACGCCATTGTTTGGGAAATTAATATCAACACTAAAAGTGCTACGAGCTACTATAGTAGCTTTCAGTGTGTGGTAATTACAGCAGCAGTGCACTGTAATTAATTGGGCCTGGGGCGTGGCACCCGCAGCGGAGATGCTATTCCACTGTGCCAACTGATGATTTCCCGCACTCATTTTGATTGACAGCACAATTGACCACTTGACCAGATCTTCATACTCATTGCAGCAGTCGGTGTGTCTTGAATTCAATTTGCACTCTTTTTGCACTCTTTTTGTGCTAAAGATGTGAAACCATACCTCTTCAGTGTATGAACAGCGCTGACATTGGTGTCATATCCTCTAAGACGCATCGCACACGCCACAGAATTGCAAAGTTCTGCATTGTTTCGAATTTTAGACTCTTGAGAATGCATGCCGCACGACGTGCATGTCGGTGTAATTCACGTTGTCTCTCAGCCGTGACATGTAGGCGGTAACTATGACACCGTATCCTCAGTCGCAACCCACGTCGGCGGGCTGATGCAGAAAGAACACGTATCTCCAGCATGTTTGATACATTTATTCTGAATGATACTGACATTGCAGGAAGTCCCTTTATACAACTCGCAACGGAAATGATCATTCTGCGATTTCGCAAATTACCAGGATTATGGCAAGCTATGGTAAACTGTGACCGACTTCTGAATCAAGTGAGGAACGCACGCGGAGGCGTTGGTGGCGTGAAACCGCAGAAAAAACGTCCGTTTCCAAGAACAAAAAAAAATTTCAATCACGGACAGGAAGATCTGGCTCTTAAGATATAATTGTTTTCGTCTCAGCAGGGCTCGGATGATAAGTGTCCTTCCTCTATCAAGGTCATTGTGTTTTGTTCCTGCAGGACGAGGTTGAAGGGCGTTCTCCAACGGGTTCAGTGACCAGGCGTTGAGCGCGGGACACCGCAAACCGTGGGAGGGGCCTCACAGAGGTTCTGGCCGCCCCACTCCAGAACCCCCGTCCCCAGGTGAATTGAATTGATTTGGGTTGCGGAATTGGTGGTTGCCGGAATTGGTGTTGTGTCGGGGAACCCGTGGTGGGGAGATCTGTTGGTACGTGAACCACGTGGGAACAGGTGCAACAGGGAGGAAGTACGCTTTTTGTGCTACAGGCCATTGCTACCTGCAGAAATCGGGTGGTGTTTGTTTCAGTCGCCTCGGTTTGTTTTCATTTTTCCCTTTGTATCTATGTGTGTGTGTCTGTGTGTGTGTCTGTGTGTGTGTCTGTGTGTGTATGTGTGTGCGTTGGCACCAAGTTTTGACAAACTTCCAATTTGATCCAAAATTTTAAGTTGTCTCGCAAAGTTTTGGTAACTTGGTGTGGCGGCAAAACATCATCTTGATCCTGGATGCCCCTCCCCTTCGACAACATTTTGTTTGTGATTTCATACGAAGTACACAAAACACGCACTGACTCCACATCAAGGGGAAAACGAGGAAGGTCCTTTTCGTCAGCAGGGAACGGAGCCACCTGATTTCGTCCCCTATCAGGGCACCAAGCGGAGCACGTCATTGTGCAGGTAAGGACCCGGCAAGGGGCGTCTCAAGACAGAGGGGGGGGGGCGTGGCCTCTGACCTTCCAGAAGCAGACACAATTTGTTTGTTAGAGGCACACCTTTGTTTGATGTTTGATGTTTAATGTTTCAGGACGGTGAAATCCCAAGGAAGGATGTCTCCCTCATGACCAGGACCCGAGAACCTTGGATTTCAGCCCTCTGATCCAGGGGCCAGGCCTTCTTGCTCCTTCCCTCACATTTTTGTTTCTTTGTCTTCCAGAACATTTTTGTGTTTGCCTGCAACAGTTGTGGTTACAACCCGCTCGCCACACAGTACAGACTCGGGTCCTCTGGACCACACCCTGGGTCTGCCTCTGGACCACACCCTGGGTCCGCTTCTGGACTGTGTTTTTCTTCTCCCTCCTCCTCCCACACCGATAAATGGGCGAACAAAAGGCCTCGGATTCGCCACTCGAGCCGTTAAAAGCCCGGCAGTTGGTCCGGTGTATTGAGTGAGTCCGGGGCTGGAGGCGTCCCCCTCCCTCCCGCCTCTTCCCATCAACAACTCCCGCATCCGGGAGAGGCAGATCCAGGTGGCCTTGGACCCTGAGCGACAGGCAGATCCAGGAGGACTTTGACCCTGAGAGAGAGGCAGATCTGGGGGGACTTTGACCCTGATAGAGAGCCAGATTCAGGGGGACTTTGACCCTGAGGGAGAGGCAGATCTGGGGGGACTTTGACCCTGAGGGACAGGCAGATCCAGGAGGACTTCGACCCTAACCCATGGGCAGATCCAGGGGGCACAAAGCCATGGACCCATAATAGCACCCACTTTTGCACCCCAAGGCGTAACAAAAGCTTCTGCAACATATATTCCAGCACAGGCAGGCCCAGAGAACACAGACCTGGAGACCTCGATCCCCAGGCCAGTTTGAGATCTACCGCCTTGCATCCTAAGGCGCAAATTCATCTGTGACAGGTTTAGGCAGAGACAAAACCAGGGATCTCGTGTTTGGGTTTTGAAATCCACATCACAAAAGTTTGCACTCCGAATGCCAGAAGCGACAACTCCAACATGCCCTTCCAGACCACAATGCCTGAGTTCGAGTGCAAAATATTTGAAAATTATCAAGACGCCCTGGGGGATCCCTGGCTCCACCCCTGGACCCACCCGCGGGTGCGTTACCCGCTGTGTCTACTCAGATGGACCGCAGTGGCAACCCTACCCCCGGGCCTGGACCAGCGCGGCCTCAGGGAGGGAGCCTGGTCCGATGTGACGGATCCAGGGGCTGGGGCTGGAGATGCACCACAAGCCACGAAAACAAGACCCCCACCCTCGATTGTTCAATTGTATACGCAGGCCACAAGGTACGAGGTTGTGTCAAAATATCCTGTCACTCTGCATGTTCAGCGTGTTTGGCAACCGACATGGGTGGTTGATCAGAGACAATGTCAGACAAGCTGATTCTTTCGTCATTCTCAGTGCAGACTAGTCAAGTGACTTCGCTACTGGCCATTTGTTTTCTTTCAAAAGCAATTTTATTTTTGACCCCCTCCTAGTGGAGTTGACTCCCCTGTGACCGTGTCCCTGTTGGTCATGCACTTTACGCTAAGCTCTTTGGGCATGGATCTCCCCCCCCACACCTTGCTCACGCTTGTTTCGCTCGTACCCGAGATGCACCTGCCATATCGGGCTGTTTTTCACATCGGACTGCAGCTGACACTGAGCCCATCCCGTCCTGCAGAACTTCGCTCAGCTTCGCTCCCATCTCCGCTGCGCAAATTGACCTCGATGCTACTCGCTCCACGTGGGGATTCCCATCCGGGTCTCAATTAACATCGGGGCGCGTTCGTTTCGTGCGTCGAGATCACCGCGAGCCTCGTGCGCACTGCGGCCCTCACGCAAATAGGGAGGTTTAGCACGACGTCAATGTCCAAACGTGTGGTGCCAGATGGGTGGTTAAGAAAACTCAACTGTATGCACAGAGCCAATGACAAGTGACCAAATGGTTATCTGCGTCAATGATGTGGCAATTGGGGCACGTGGGAAAAGGACCGGACGTGTGTGCTAAACCTCGCTAACAGCGCACGAACTGTCCAGGCGTTTCGTCTCAGGTAACACGGCGTGCTGAATGCTGAGCTGGGCAGTAGAAACTCGATGTGGCTGTTTCCAGGAAACAGAGGGACCTGGGCAGCGCTGCGTCCCGGAGTGCACGGAACCCGAGAAGTTCAGCGCGTCACGAAACGCGAGTTGTTTTTCCTGAGACTTTAAGTGCGTTGCACCGGGTCAGTGTGGATCCAAGGTTTGGTCAGACAGGCCTGCCTTCCGTCCTGGCGAGGAAGTTTTGAGGACATACCAGCACACACACCTTCACACGCACATGCGTCCGTACAAACACACACACACACGCGCACACACACACACACACACACGTAAATAGGGAAGGAATTTACGCGTGCAGCAGCACACTTGTTTAGCAGGGAGAACTTTCGTTTTCAGACGTTTCGAGTGAGGCCCATTCGGGCTTCCTTCCCGGGGAGGGGGGAGCAGCTGCGTTTCATCCTTGTACATTCAGCGTGAAACAGACCTCAGCCTCAGGCCTCAGCCACTGACGCTCACAGGATTGCAACTTGTGATGACGCATCCTGTGTGAATCAGGGACAATGGAGTCTCCAACATGGAGCCTGTGAAGATGCGTGGGTCAACGCCCAATATTAGGGGTTTTAACACAGGCAGATTTTTTGACGCTGGCGTCAAAAAAATTTGATGCATGGGCATCAAATTTAACATGACGCCCAATGGACAGCCCACAAAAATTGGTTCAGTCCGTTCCTGGCATCGCGTCAAAATTTTGACGCCGCGTCATCTGTGTAAAAAACACAACTTAAGAAGCGCCCTGCGCGAAATGGGCCTCGTGAAATCGAGCACGACATCCGGTCACGTGATGCCTCACAACACGATGACGTCACACATCACTAACCCTGCCCTTAAACACTCCCCCCAGCGTAAACATGTCACAACGCCACACAGTCAGTGTCACACAAATTAGTGACTTTAAAATTTGATGCGCTCTGTCAGGAAGCCGAAGAACTTGATGCCTCCCCACAACAGCCACACAGGTGTGTGAATAATTCAAACGTGTCGCTAATTGCCTCTAATTTGTATGTCACTTCGCCCACTCATATCTGATACACGAGTCCTACTGATGTGAACACAAGGAGAAGATCACACATCAGGCGCGGAGCCAGGATGGGGGAGACAGGGTCTGCTCCATCAACCTCGTTTATTGCCTCGTTGTTGAAGTTGGAGTCTACACCGCTGGTCGACTCACAATTCACGTTGCTTAGGTTTTTTTTGCTTTGGTCGACTGGTCAGTTGTCCACTGTTGTCGATCACTGTTGTCGGTGCAATGACTACAAGTGCTCTTTTGCTGCAAACATGTCAAACTTTAATGTCAAAAAAACATGTCAAAAAATCAATACAAATCATTGGTCGTCGTGAAATTCGACCTCAAACTTCACGGACTTAACCTTCGGTGCGCTTGGATCGACACAACTCAGAACTTTGCACAGTTTCTCACATGTCGACACTTGTGGGTTGCCAACTAGACTGACATGCTGTGTCCCCTGAAAACCTGGATCGATGTCAAATTTGCCTGGGAGAAGTTTAGCAACCTTTGAACCAATTGTGGCTGACTCTGCGTCGACAAGCAAATTTTCGTTTGTGCGCTTGTATGCCTGGACAGCCTCACTACGATGGCCTGTCCTTTCTTTTACAACCTGCTCTTCAATGCCTGATTGGAACATGCGGGTGGCCACACTCACCCTCAAACTGTGGTTGGTAAAGCGACCTGCAAACCCTCCTTCTTTCATCAAACGTGCAACTGTCTTGCTCAAGGCATTTATCCCTACTGGCTTGTCGACATACCAACACGCTACTGATCGACGAGTCTTCACCATTGAGTATTTATACAGTGCATCACTCTTGGGATTTGAGGGCAGCAGCATCACATACTTGTGATACAAGTAAACAATGTTTCTACTTTGCTGTTTGTGACCATATGCACGGACAATCTTTGGCTCAAATTTGCACAATGACAAGCCTCCTTGGTTGCTCTTTGATTGGGGGTCTTCACGATACTCAAGGTACTTTTGGCCTGAAGAAGTTTGCAACACTCTTATTTGTGGGTTGAATGGAGGACAACATAGTGCTCGATGTTCCTTTCCGCCGCACAGGGCAAATGTCAACCCGATCAAATAAAGTACCGTGTCACGGAGCTGGTCGGGGTCATCACTACCCAGGATGTTTTGTCTCCAAAGTTCCTCTTCTGCCTGAACAGAAATTGGGTTGGCAGCTTTGGTGGTCTCTGAAATTCTGTCTGCTGCTCACTTTTTCATCAAATTGTCCAAAGTGTTTTTCACCTTGACAAATTCTGGATCGTCGATCAGTTTCAACATCTGACCTTTCTTTTTAAAATGGAGTTGGAGCATTACCACAATACTGTACAATGTGTTTCCTGGATAGTCATGACCATCAGCTCGTCGAACCTCAGCAAGAAATTGACACAAAGCAGTGGAAAGTTTGGACTTATCCACGACATCGGAGTCTAAGTCGACACGAATTGACCCACATTCATTGAACTCATTTCACTCATGTTTCCAGTCATCAAAAAGCTTCTTTGCCCATGCTATCTTCCTGTCAGTAGAAGCAGTGAACGTCTTACCTCCAAGACTCTTCAATTCTGTCTCACTGACTGGTGTTTTGAAGCGTGTGTTGCTGTCTGAAGAAACACCCATAATGTCAACAATGTCCGGTTCATCATCCAGAGAGTCACAATAGTCCACCAAACTGTTCAGTTTAGAGTTCTTCTTCTCTTCTCCACTGGTGGCTGGAGTTGGAGATGGTTTCGGAGAATGGGGTGGTCTTGAAATTGTCACACTTGGTTGTCGCTTGACCTTGAAAATTGGAGACATCGACGCGGGGTACTCAGTGGAGCGGTCGTCATCACTGTCCTCAGAGTCAGATGAGATGAGGTGAAAGTTGGCAGTGCCACTTCATTGCGTACACTGCATTGAAGTGAAGGCCTCGCTGAAAACAGAGTTTCCTTGGTGTTTAGTCATGTTTTAGAAGCCGATATCGTGAATTTGCAATGTTTTTTCATCATTCTTTGTTTACTTTTGGGGGGAATTCCCTGTTTTACATAGATGACGCAGTGTAATGACATCATAGGAGGGGCTTCCCCCATCAACCAAAAGTCATATTTTCACATTTTGCAAATTGAAAAATCATTCTTACTCATGATGAGGGTTGAAGTTGATGTTGGCAATCGTCTCATTCAAGCCTGTGTCTTCATTTTCACATGATTCAGTGTCGCTGGAAACATCTATTGCTCATGAGTCTTCCATTTTGGTCATCGACATGGTCAGTGGACACAAATTTATGTTCAACACACAGACAAACACTACAAAAATGTGCAGGAACAATTTTCTCATTTCTTCAACTGCAAAAAACACATCCGAACATGGCTTCTCATTTCGCAGAACTGAAAAAGTGTGTCAAAATGTCATACCACTTCCTGACACAAAAAGCACTGAAGCATGTGGATGACCTAAATGTTGTGCAAGCAAACCCTGTCAAAAAAAAACACTCACTCATGAATCGTTTGCAACGTGATTTGTGAGTCGATCATTGGTGAAGACATCAGTTCTACCACTCTACATGACTCATGATCATGGCCTGTCGCAACACTTGTGTGTCGACTTGAGATTTCAGGTCAAATAAACATCACTCACAATTTGCGCAAGTTTGACTTGAGTAACATGTCGCGAGCGTGGAGCACTCTTGACATGCTACTCTCGTCAAAACATGCGCAAATTGTCGTAATATTCATGAATTTGACCTGAAATCACTCGTCGACACATGCGTGGTGTGACTGGCCTCTCTCACTTGTCTCAGAGTGGTAGAACCCTAACCTCTGTCACACTTCAGGACAACACACAGGTCTGCCCTAGATCTCCCAAATTGGGCCTCCTCACACCAGGCTCGGATCCTGAGACAAGCTCTCACCCATCCCCGGCGACTGTTACTCTGGCTTGTCACTACCCCCCGCAACATCCTACCAGACAGGTGTACCACTCTCGGGCACGGTCCCCAGTCCCAAGCTGAGGCCGTTCCTTGCCCAAGTCTGGGACCACTCCTGCCACCCCCACCCCAGAGACCTGAGCCTCCCCTGGCACCCCGTACCCCTCGGGTTGGGGTCACCTCTGAACCTTCCCCCCAGGATAGGACCACCCTCAAGTACGTACCTGGTTCAGGAATGAAAACTCCAGCAGTGGTAGAAATCTCAGCTGTCCTCAGGTTCCAGTGTCACTGACGGGGGTCTGGTGGAGCGGTCTTTTTCACACGTGAATCCAGACTTCGCTTCTGGTTCCTCCTCCCACAACCAGAGCTGAGTGATGATGTCAATTGAGTTTCTCATTCACTGCCAGTAAAATTCAGAATTTTTTTTTAATTTCCCAAAGTGCATCAGGCGTCAGCAGAAGACTGAGCGTTTTTCCTCCTCATCAGGTCCCCAACGCTCGGCACAACTTCACAGCTCCTTGATTCAATTTCATCAGCGTTTGTAACGTGACGCGTCCTCCTGCGGGGCGGAGGGAACCTACTCCCCTGGTTTCCGCGTCGCTTCCTATGAAGGGTCCTGGTCCCCCATTCGAAGCCGTGTCCTTCAGAGTACAATACGCAAAATAGCGCACACCTTCAGTTCTCAGTGTGCGTGCGGTGTTCCACTGCAGCAAACGAACTCAGCAAGGTTTGGACGCCAGCAGATACGATTGATTGTGTGTGTGGAGGTGTGTGTATGTTGCTCGCTGGTTCCAATGCTCCATGCATCATCAAAATGAATCCATCCAACATTGAGTACGTATCACTGTGCATTTAATTTCATTTGTGGCTTTGTGTGTGTGGAGAGCATCCACGTGTGAATCCTGGGTGATTGTTCCCGTGGCTTTTATTCCATCCAGGGAAGTGGTGCTCTCACACCGGAAATGCGTTCAAATTGTTGTTTCCATTTAAATTCCACGTGGTTTCCACGTGTTTTGATCCTCAGCAGGATAGATCTAATCCCATTGTTTTCACACTTTGTTCAGTACATCCAGGTGAAGGAGATAAATCTGTACAAAGCTTGAACACGATGTCCACAACAGCTGTTATACACTGGAAGTTTCCCTGTGTAAGTGAATAGGAAAACTTCATCAAGACCCGTTTCGTCCGAACTGTGTTTGGAAATTTCGCCTTGTATGGTAAAATGACCAAATTTGGTAAAGATACACAGAAAAAACAGTGATATTCAGAAGAGTGAAGCGACGCTAGAGGGCGTGGCTTATGCTGTACAGGGACCGGGCTGGTCCAGTGGGTGGGCGGCACGCTGGGTGTGACCCGTGGGCGACTGTAGCGACGTTCTGCACACACAACATGGCTCGTGTTCTGTCTTAACGTTACGTCGTGCACGTCATCACGTTTCACTGAAAAGAGAAAAAGAATGAGCGTGGATCAGTTGGAAATAGGAGGTCTGTTGCAGAATGGCGCATTTTTGAGCTTCACAAACTGCTTTGGTTCCTTGAACAGGTGTTCATGTCGAAATGTTGAGTCGAGAATGATCAGAGGCGGATGCTGGACGGGGTGGAAACCCAGACCCCCACCCATCCGAAACTCACTCACTCACTCACCCACCCATCCAAACCCAAACCCGGCCAAACACGCACACGTTCACCCACACCTACACCCACCTACACCCACACACTCACCCACACACACACACACACCTACACCCACACACTCACCCACACACACACCCAGCAAACGCTCACGCTCACACCCATACACACTCGGTCACCCAACGGCACTCACATTCACCCCACCCGCTTTCCCCCACATGCACGCACATACACACACACACGCGCGCCCGTCCCCACGAATCACCCGGTGTGAGGTCCCCTGGTCCCGCCCCCCGTCCTGATCTTGGCTCCGCCCCCCCGCTCGCGGGGTGGCGCGTCCCTCAGGTGCGACGTGCAGAGACGCGCCGCGACCTGGCAGCGACACAAAGCCCCAGATGGCCCCGCGGCCTTGAGGTGGGCGCGCCGCGAGGCAGGGCGCCGACGCCCGGGGAGAGGGGACAGGGGACGGGGCATAGGGGAGAGAGGGGGCGGGGCCCAGGGGAGAGAGAGGGGGCGGGGCCCGGTGGAGAGAGGGGGCGGGGCCCGGGGGAGAGAGGGGGCATGAGATGGGGTCCAGGGGAGAGAGGGGGAAGGGGGATGGGCCCAGGGGAGAGAGGGGGAAGGGGGTTGGGACCAGGGGAGAGAGGGGACGGGGCTCAGGGGAGAGAGGGGAGA
>JAAUXT010024179.1_pt1 | contig 23605 bp, 25 predicted proteins | sample 7278171 | NCBI WGS metagenome assembly JAAUXT01 (sample SAMN14350112, study PRJNA611818) | marine sediment metagenome | isolation source: surface marine sediment (1.8m) | place: French Polynesia: Moorea | collected 2018-08
CCACCCCCTGCGCTTCCGCGACCATCAGGGTTCCCGCCTCGGAACTTCTTGTTCATTTTGTGTGGATTTCCTTGTCTCGAAAGTTTAGTCTCACCCGTATTTAGCGAAATCCGTCCATTTCTGCATGATCTTTTTTGAGAATAGTTTGTCTTCTTCTTCATATCCCTTTTCGTCGCGCAGAGGCGCTCCGAACACCCACTGGAAGAAAGAATGTTCCGAGAGCAGTTTTGGTCAGTCAATTCGAAAATTTTCCCCGGACCCTTTGGTTTGGACTGCCTTCTTTTGCACAAGGGCAAACATTCCGTGTAGGAGATGACTACACATGACTAAACATCCTTTTCACTTGAAAAAAAAACTTGAGTGACACTTTTTCATTGAACACTTTTTGAAAGTTTTCGGTCTCTACAAACTGTTGATGATGTCATTTCAGCTGCTCAAATTACTGCTGAAAATCCATGTGTCTGACATGCAATGTGACTCACGGATACAGCAAAACCAAACAAAATGGGCACTGCAAAGGATGGCAAGTCAGTGTTTTTTCAAAGATTTTGTGGACTTGCATTTTTTCGCCTGCTCATAGAATGCATTTCTGATGGAAGGTTGTTTGATTCTTTCGAGTCTGAATTCAGAAGACCACGAAAGGTCTCTGAAATGCGCTCGAGAGGGATCCCGCTTTGTTTGCTCAGCAGCCTCTCTTCTTTCCAAAGTTATTCACTTTCAGCCCAAAAGATTGCTGTGTGAAACGAATAGTTAACGGTGAATACCTGAATGTCATCGAAATGCACAACTTCTTTCCACTCAGGGACAGGACTGTTGGTCGCTCTGTGGGACAAGAAGTACTGGAACACCTTAATTCCATGGGCGTCTAACAACTGAAACGAAGGCCAATGCACTCATTTGCAAGCACTGAAACAGAAATTTTTCTGACCTTCTTGCAGGAGACCATTGTTTTCTGCAAGTGAACAGCTGCAATTTTTATACTTTCTGGTGTTGCAACTGCGATGCGATAGACCTGAATGTTTCTGGTACGAGCACTGACCCTGGCGGCCTGCTGGATGAAACAGACGTACACCACGTCGCCATACATGTTTGCAATTGCTATCTTGCCCCGGTTGATTCCGTCTTCATCCAGAGGCGCGTACGCTGCCAACACAGCGTCCAGCTCCGCAGAACTCAGGTTCTGCAGCAAAAGTAAAACGCGATGTTTCACCATCCAGTGCCATTGTGTGAAGAAATCTTTGGGTACGAGTGTGGCAAAAAAAGATTCACGTCAGCTCACAAAGAAACCGCAGTGCACGACAGCCAAATAGGGTTGAAGCTGCGCGACACCAAACATGGATGGGGAAAAGCTTCCACACATGAAGGTGAGTCTGCACAGAGTACAGGAGCAGTCACAGGAAAAACACAAGAAACCGCAACTGAGACCCGACGCGAAAAGGAAAAACTCAGTGAAGTCACTGAACACAGAAATCTGCAAAAATGAGAATTGGAATCAAAACAAGAAAATTGGCCCCTGTGCCTCGCGTGTTGATTTGAACCTATTCTGATTGCTCATTCGGCCGCCCATTCCGGTCGCTTTTTTGCACAAAACATGGACTTACCCCCCTCCCCCAATACTGAATGCAAATGGCACCTTCCAAAACTCTTCAGTGCCATCAATTATTCCAACCACCACAAACAGCATGAAACAATTCCAGCTGTTTTTTACAATGAGGAAGGCCACCAACACAATGTGCGTACTTTTGCCCATTTCTGAAAATCCTCAAACAACCTGGGATGAAGGCCTTGACCAATTCACAAGACCTGAATTCCAAAATGATTGTCTCCATAAAAAAACTTCCAAATGAGTGCAAAAAAGTCAATTCCAAGCCCTGACAAAATTTTCAACAAAATTCCAAACTTTGACTCTGACCCCGAGCCCAAACAAGCAGTGCAAGAAAGCTTTCAATATCTTGGGCAGTATTCCCAACCAACTCCTTTTCCCTTTTCTCTTCTGTACTATTTTTGAAGGCAAATGGCTGGTGCAATTTTTCTCCCCCTTGAGTGTCATTTCAGGACGAAAGACACAACAGACCAATGAACCACACATTTGTACCGAAAACATTCCAGTCACCCATTCCAGTCGCTTTGGCCAAACCCACCGGAACGTGCACCGTTCAAATAATCAAGAAACGTGGCCAGATTCAGCAGGAGAAAACAAGAACCTCGTGAGGAAAAAAGATGACAAAGAAACGGAAAGCACACTTGCAGGGACTGCAGACTTGAGCGTCAAGCTCGTACTGCCTCAAAGATAGAAGCGCCGTACCCTGTAGACACTGAAGTATCGCTCAGTCACCATCTCGAACGTCTCCGTCGGGTTCTCGACGACGTTCACCTCATCAACACCGGGAAAACTGAACACGTAGCTCGCTCCCTCCTTGCTATTGAAGCCTGAAAGGAAATCATGAAATCAGACTGAAGACGACGGACTTTCTCAGAGATGTTTCTTGATGTGCCACAGTGTTGTGAATCCACACATCGCAATTTGGGTGTCTTGTTGCTTACAATCTGGTTCGAGTGAGCACTCACCAAGCAGCGTGTCACGGTTTGCCGCCCGACCCGTCTGCATCATGCGCAGTGGAGTGTCCGGCACCACGACTCCGTCAACCACCGGTGCGTACATGTTGTGCAGAGCCCTCTTTTGCTCTTGGGTTGTTAGCTGTGGGGAAAATGGTGAACGTCTGTGAAAATGTCGGAGAGAACGATCTGCGCGTCAACCATCGCGCTGGCATTCTCAAATTATGCCACAAAATCCCGATAACCAACACAACATGCTCAGCTGATCGTTTGTTGAACTCTGCATTGTTGTCGTTCTGGTACATGTGTCACAAAACTGGGGAAGAATGGAATTTACAAAACACATAAATTGGGCAAGCAGGTGAAAGTGAAAGTCAGTTTCATTGTGTTGGCATGAATTCTGGTGCAACAGAAGATGACTGTCGTGTGTTGTGTTGATGGAGCGTGTCGTTTCCAAAAGTGTGTGACCCCGAAACAGGACTCAAAGAAGAAAAGGCCCGAGCTTACGTACATCCTGCAGTTCAAAAGCAGGGATGTCACGCAGACAGTCAAGAAGTGAGGCATCATTGACGCAACCAGTTCGGTTGGCGATGTGTTCTGTAACTGTGGCAGCCATCTCCAAGGACTGAACAGCAAAGGAGGTTGTTGCTGTACCACTCTGCACAAAAGAAAAAAGTCATTGATTCTAATTTTGATTCTTGGGAAAACCTAGAAAGAGCGTTGCTATGTTTTTTGTTGCTCACTTTTCGAGCTGACCTGCATGATGGCTCTGTTGAAGTAGCGCTCACTGCCCAAGATCATCATATGGTAATGAACACTAGAAGCTCCTGCACTTTGTCCGAAGATGGTCACTTGCTGAGGGTCACCTCCGAAATCGGCGATGTTTTCGTGAACCCAGCGGAGAGCCATCTGCTGGTCGAGGAGGCCGAAGTTACCTGCAGACAGTGTGGTTGCCAAAAAATTGTTTATGAACATAAATGTGCAATGCAGTACATTCAAACATGTTTGCAGGAAAATCGAAGGCAATGGTTGTTCCCAGCTTGATGCATTCAGTCGCCAAAATGTCAAGCCACCCACCATTGTCCATTCTCGCGTCTCCCGTGTGAAGAAATCCGAAGATGTTGAGTCGATAATCCACAGTGACGATGATGACGTCACCCGAGGCAGCGAGCACGCTTCCTTCAAATTCCGGTTGATTGGAGCTGTCCTCAGTGAACCCACCTCCGTGAAACCACACCTGCACGGCAGTTCACGCATTTCGTCACAACAGGGGTTCCAACATCAAAGACAATTATCATTTGAAGAGAGGGGGGTTTTGTTTCGAATGCGGGAATGCAAGAGACACAATTTAATCAGATACTCACCATAACGGCCCGATTGTTGCTGCGCTGACTGGGTCTCCACACGTTGAGGTAGAGACAGTCTTCTCCCATAGGATTCAGTGCTGGGTTTGCTCTCTGCACACACGAGTTGCCAAACTTGTCAGCAAACCAGAGTCCTGCAGTTGAAACGAAGTGGTGTTGAGTGAATCAAGTTTGAATTTCCTCAACCGAGACCAAACATCACATTTTGCTGTAGATGTGGAGTTCACAGAATTTGGTTTTGGCAACACATTCTGCGTGAGTGCCTTCACCCTTGTATTCAACAAGCCTTCTCGGAACGGACGTGTCCCACGCAACTTGCAGAAACAAAAAGGTGTCACCATCCCAACTTGTGAGGCAGGCAACCAACCTTGCGTGAGCCACTGGCGAGTTTTAGCAACTGCAATGTGTGCGGTGCCCCAATTGGTAGATCGGTGGCACAGAGTACCAAATTTGCACTTGAGAGCCAATGGCAGGTTACCAAAGTGATTATGTGTCACCGATCTGGCAATTAGGGCACGTCGAAAAATGACCGGACGTATTTACTGAAATTCCCCATTCCGTCTTTTCTCTGCGCTTTTGACATAAAAACTTGGGAACCAATTCATGGCCATGTTCCAAGGATCACGTCTAAGACTTGCTGTGTTGTTGAAACACCTTTGCACCTTTGGGGAATTGTCCGTAGAACTGCGGATTGGTGAATCTTCTGGCTCCAACAGGAGGAACCGCGAAAGGGATTCCCCTGAACACGTCCACGTCTTCTCCAAGTGGAGTGCGTTCGATGAGCCCTTCTACACGGCCGTGCTGTGTGTCTACCACTGGATTTTGAGCTGAAAGTAAAAGTCGTAGACGAAATTTTCGTCAAAGGATTGTTACTTTGTGCTGCAGACACGGTTCTGAACTCGCACACGCATATGTTGTTCCTTCTGACACAAATAAAACAAGAGATAACAAACGGATGTGAACTTGAGAACAAAAAGATTACCTTTGGCTCCATTCTTCCAACAGACCGCGAGCGTCATCAACACACCGAGGAAAATTAGAGATGCAACCATTCCGGCGACCATTGCATGTTTCCCCGTGCGACAGTCAAGCAATGAGGAGTTCGCCACACTGCAGCTGACGCTCAGCGTGCAGTTGTGAGCATTCAGAAACATTCACCTGTCATTGCTTCTCTTTGTGTTTTGGCAACGCTGTCACTCAAATGGTGTGTGACACGTGGAGGATTCATGCGTTTTCCACACAAAACAGACTGACCAAAACGAGCCACCGCTTCATGCAATGAAATTTGGTGGCGAAGCCCTTGTCAACTTGCCAAGTTTCTGCACAGAAGTTGGTGAAAAAAATGTGCCCGTGTATGGTGATCACTTGCACCCGATGTGCTGCCCAAAGTAAAGGATTTGGGTTTTGGTAATTGCAATCTGAAAGACGACAAACGCAAGCGTTGAGCAAAATTGGTCGAGATAGTTTGAACCTGAAATGGAAAACTTCCCATGGTTGTCTGAAGAGAACAAGGAAACGAGCCAGAGGGAACTCGTCCTGACTTGTCACTGGCTCCGCTCGAACTCAGCTCGCAGCTGTTCAAAGGACAAAGGGCCGCACACACTGCATGGAAGCAGTTCTGCAATGTTTGCCTCAACGTCAACTCAACGGGTGCACTTTTTGCATGCAGACACTATCTACTTCTCTTCCGTCTTTTCCTGAATGCCTCTGCCAAATTGTTTTCTTTTCAGAGCGTTTTCAGACTCACCGGACACAGGCAACCGACATGATGCAATGACATTTATTTCAAATCAGAACGGAGATTCGACGGAATTTCCTGACGTTTTATTCACTTTTGCCCATTCCACGCTATTCATATTTCCACAGAACACAGAACTGACTCCTGACGTCGTTTCCGCTCACAAACCGGAAGTCGCTTGGACCTCGGAGCTCGGCGTAAGCAGCGCCACCTGCTGACGAGTAGGGCGGCCATGCAGGGTCGGGTGAGCTGAAACAGAGAGGAACCTTGGCGAGTGCTGCAGTCATGATAAAACATAAAAACATATTTCCAGCCACTCACATTGCACTGTGCCTCAGTCCGCTGAAATCTACCGGGCAGACCTTCCGAAGCTCAGTGCGAATCCCAAACGTTTCAGGGCGTTTTCAGCTCTCACCCATATTTGGCGAAGTCTGTCCACATGGTCATCAGCTCAATGGAAAACAGCCGCTCATCGTCAGTGTAGTTGTCTTCCTCCAAGAAAGGCACCCCCAGCACCCACTGAAATGCAGAATGGGTTTTGCTGTTCCACAATATTGCACTTAATAGCGAGAATTTCGCAAAACCACAAAACGAAGGGTTCTCGGGCCAAGGTGCACCATAGAAGGCAACACGGGTGTTGCGATGTCACCTGGTTTCTGTGAGATTCTGCTCTGGTTCTCACCTGAACGTCGTCCCCGTGAACCACTCCCTGCCACTCTTCATACGGACTGCTCTCCGCCCTGTAGATCAGGTAGTATTCGTGCACCTTCAATCCGTGGGAATCTAAAATCTGAACACGGAACATTTTATTGCGCAAACCATCAGAAGTGATAAGGAACATTACAAAATGTTGGGTGTTTGTAAATTTTGAGTGCATTGTTTTGCACGTGAAGAACATCACAAATTTCAGTCTGTTTTCGACAATGCACTTCACTCACTCTGGCAACCCGCTCAATTGGACATGCAAAGCTGACGTCCCCGTACACGTCTGAGATTGCGATTCGTCCCTTGTCGTCTCCATTTTCATCCAGCGGTTCGTAGGCGACCAACACAGCATCGATCTCATTATCACTCAGGTTCTGCAGAAAATTATTGCTGCGGCAAGAAAGGAACTTCAAATGCTTAGCAGACACAAGTTGAGTTGTGCAAATAAGTTGACGTTTTCGTTGTTTTGTACCCGAAGTGGCGCAAAGTATTCTTCTACGGCCAGAGCGAGGGTACCAGTGGGGTCTTCCACTGTGTTGTTTTCGTCGACGCCGGATAGTGAGTAGATGAAGAGCGAACCTTCGTCCTTGTTGAAGCCTGAAACAAGGGTGTGCACTGCTTTCCTTGCGACTAATTTTACACAAATAGGAGTTCAAGTCCCGATTTTCAAAGAGACAGGTTTCAAGCCCAGGGCAGCGGTTTCGACTCAAAGGACGCTGGTCCACAGAGCTGAATTTCCTTTCACTCAGAAGACTGCGCCCATTTGCAACAATTGCTGCTCGTTGTGCTGTGGGTTTCTTGGGTATGAACAGACAGTGGGAACTGACCGAGCAGGACGTCTCTCTGCAGCACTTGTCCGGATTGCATCATCCGGAGCGGCGAATCCGGAATTGTCACTCCGTCCACCACAGGCGCGTACATGTTGTACAGGGTGATGACCTCGAAGTTCTGCTCTGTGACCTGGGACAAGCAAGGGCTCGATTTTGGAAGACATTCTGACATTATCTTCAGGAAAAACACAAGATGACATGTTTGTTTGTGTGTCCTGTAACGTGCAAAGCTGAAAGTTTTTGAACTTACATTTTGCAGCAACAGCGCAGGGATGTCCCGTAGACAGTCGAGGAACGTCTCATCATTGACGCAGCCGGTCTGGTCGGCGATCCACTGAGCCGCCACGGCCGCGGTCTCCAAGGACTGCACGCCCCAATACGCCGTCGAGTCTCCACTCTGGAGAGCAACAAGACACACTGAAGTCATTTCATGCGAGAATGTTGTGGTGAGGATTCCAACCCATGCAGTTTGCTGGTCCGCACCTGCATAATCCCCCTCTTGAAGTTGTTCTCGTTGCCAGGCATCAAGAGCTGATAGTTGACGGAAGCCCCTCCTGCGCTTTCGCCGAAGATGGTCACATGCCGAGGGTCACCTCCGAAATCGGCAATGTTTTCCTGAACCCAGCGGAGAGCCATCTGCTGGTCGAGGAGGCCGAAGTTGGCTGCATGTGACGAAGCGGCAATTTTTTCACCAAAAGCGCTTGTCGCTTCTGTTTCTCTTGAGATGAAGAGATTTGACAAGACAGTTGTGATCATCTGTCGCAGCCACTCGGGGGATACTTGCTGTTGTTCATCCTCTCGTCTCCCGTGTGCAGATGACTGAAGATGTTCACTCTGTAGTTCATAGAGACGACGATCACATCTCCGTTGGCGGCCAAGTGCTTCATGTCGTACCATTCAAAAGATGTGTAGCCGATGACGAATCCGCCACCGTAAATCCACACCTGTCGTGTAGAGTCCGACAAGAACTTTCGTCACGACCGAAACAAGACGTGGGTCCATCGGGGCAGGAAAGGACCCTGAAAAGCCTCGTGCCCAACACTTTAATTATTGAGAAATTAAACATGGAAAATTATAACACGTCGTCCTTCGAGGTGCACAAATGAGATCAGAGGGGGGCAAGAAGGTCCGGTGGAATGAAATGAGGAGGCACTTGTGTTTCCAGGCACAGGAACTGGGACCTGAAATGACCAGACACTTGTGTCTCTGGGTTTCAGGTTCTACCTGAAATGACCAGACATTCATATCATGTGGTTTTGGAGTATGACCATTTCATTACACCGGACCCCCGGAGTCCCGCTGGATTCGCTGAGACAAAAATGTCAGACTGAAGAGTTGAACAGAAAATTTGTCTTTGTTTGAACGGTTGAGATGTCCCCTTGTTTGTTTTTTTTTTCCATCGCTTGCAACTGACAGTGGGTGTGAGGTCGCACGTGGGCACACGAGCTCACCATGACGGGTCTGTTGTTGCCCGCTACGCTGGGCCTCCACACGTTCAGGTGGAGACAGTCTTCACTCATGCCGCTCGGCGACTCCCCGAAATCGGTGTCCTGCACACAGGCCGGGCCGAAGGCGTCCGCGACCCACGTACCTGTTTGTTGGCAGGGTGAATGCATCGAAACAAACACTTTGTTTACACAAACACAAACCACAACTGTCGTGGTTCTTAGGCGACAACACAAACATCTTGTGACGTTCTTGTCATCGCCTGGTAGTTGGACATGCCCACTCGGTACCGGGGCTTGCATCTTTTGATAGAATCAAGCGAAAGAGCCCACAAAGACCTCCTCAGGCAAGGGGCTTTCTGTTTTCCATACCACATTTGTGTCAAGACCACATTTTGACACGCGCACTAAGATTGAGAATCCGTGGAAAACAACGGACCGAACACCACTGAACCTGTTCTGTTTGAAACAGATTTTCACTGCCCCTGGTTGAATCAAAACTTCTTCTGAAAATTACAAGACTTGATCCAGCCTTGAAGCCTGTTGTTACCACTTGGAAAGTCTCCGTAGAACTCAGGATTGGTGAATCTCCTTTCTCCAACCGGGGCCACTGCAAAAGGGATTCCCCTGAACACGTCCACGTCAATCCCAAAGTAGGTGGACTCCACCAGCCCCTCTATGCTGCCGTGTTGCGTCTCAACCACTGGGTTTTGAGCTGTTCAAAGTTGTGAAAAAACGTTTGTGTAGCGTTTTACGAGCATTATGTCACAGACGGAGAAGAGACTTTTGGAAGAAAGAAAGCATGAAAAAGTCCGAACTCGACCAAAATGAAAGATGTACCTCTGGCCAGTTGCAAAATTATTGCCATAGCACAGCTCCAGAACCCTTTCATGGTGGAAAACTTTGTCAAGCTGAACAATGCGGTGCCCTTGATGTGCGCAGTGTTGGGGATAATGTGTGAATTGTGTCTGTGTACTCGTACGCACTGAGAACTCGATGTATCTTTTTCTCTCATCAACAGCTGATGTTAGAAGTTGATAAGGATCGTTATCAAATTCTAACTCAGCTGTTGATCCGAGAAAATTTGTCCACGAACCACTCAGTGGTGTCCCACCAAAATAGTCACACACCATCAAACTTCTGACACCATTTTGGTCCATTCGCACGTGATGCGACACGAGATAAGTTCTCCCGAAGACGAAGTTCCCAAGGGGAACTTCACGTGAGAGTCCAGTTGGATGGACTTTGAAGGGTTGGGTAAATTCCACCAGTTATTTCAACCACGCGGGAAGAAAAACGACATCCAGAACACAGCTGAACACGCTGCACTTAGTTGGTGTGTGTGTGTGTGTGTGTGTGTGTGTGTGTGCGTGTATGTGTCGGTGTATGTGTGTGTTTGTGGACATCATTTTCTCGAGTCTTACATAGATCTGCGAAACGCGTGCCAGGCCCCGCACTCACTGCGCCCCGTCTCGCTCGCACTGCGTCCCGCAGCCGCCGCGGCTCATCGGACGCGAATGAACGCGCTGGGGCCGGTGAGGATGACAGATGAGGCTCTCTCAGGTGACAACGCGCATTTGTCCCCATAGAAACTAACGAGCCGACGCTATTTGCGCCTGTCAATTACGCTCTAAGGAATCGGGGACTTTCTTGGGACAATCTTTGTCTCAACCTGTTTGAATTGGCTAGTTTTTTGTCCACTTTGTGCTTCATCACACAATTCTACTTCGAAGGACCAAACAGTGTTGTTTCACGTTTCACGCTCGCGCGCCAAGTGTTCACGCCTACAGCGTGGCTTGAACCGCCCGAATGAAAGAGCATCCTGAACCGAGAGCAAAATGTGCGTGATGGTCCCGAGGTCTGAAGGTTTACCCACAGACACACAAGCAGACAGAACGGGAAGCAATGGCCTGCACGCAAGAAAGGAAGAGACCGCGTGAACGCAATAAAAACTACCTGTACTCGTATGAACCACATTGTTGATCCTTGATGAACAAAATTGAACGACAATTGTCGGCACATGCATGTGCATCGGACTCTCGTTGTGGTGCACACTGCGCGCACGAAAGCTCTTTCAGCAGATCAGCAACAAATAATAAACTGGAAAAATGGAAAGCAGTTTGAGAGTGTAAAAAAGCGGAATGAATAGGACATCTTCCAATGCATGGATGATGATCTGCGCTCATTCAGAGAAAAAGCACGAAAAATTAATTGCGGCGCTTCATACAGAAGGGAAGTGTCGAGGGAGAGATTCGCCGACTCAGCGCGGCTGCTTCAGTCTCGCTGCACAATGTCCTTTGTTTTGCCGTATTCAACCCAAACTTGATGGTTCCCTGCGAGATATTGTTTTGGCAAACAGGAAAAAGAGACCTGTGAGTCTCAACAGTCATTGAATAGACACAGGAAAAAGCAAATGGAAAAGTTTCACAGTTGAAGATTGTTTTCGGTTTGTGCTCTTGTCGGCACGAAGAAAATTTTTGTGCGTTCCCAGTTCGGCAAAGAGATCCAGTTGATGGAGCCACCCTGTTGTCCACTGCGACTCCGACCATAAGTCTTGCCCCACGTTTTCAATGTTTAATTAGTTTTGGCAACAAGCTACAAGGGAGACGCAGTTGAAGGTGCGTGTCACTTCAGGTGCAGGGGACTGGCCGGCCTCGTGAATAAGTGAAGCGCTGTGGATCGCCGACAATTGTCACTCTAATTGCGACTGATGTATGCAAGGCGCGACAGCAGATCCAGGGTGACGTATTCAGGCGAAACGCTTCTCCTCCGAGATCTATCTGAATCTTGTTGGTCCACATTCAAAGGAAAGAAGTTGACCATGAAAACTCGAAGAACAACGTTCCTGCCATCAATAACACCAAAGTCAATCAACTTGCGCTTGAGATCTGCCCCAATCTGAAACCTTCTTCAAAAGACTCAAAGAGACCGGTGTCCACTTTCAAAGCGTTGCTGCTCACTGTATGGCCATTTGAGCTTCTCGCCCGTGCGAGCGTTATCAATCAGAACACCCTCACATCTGGGAGCTTCAAGCCGCTTTTGTTTTGAAAAGCAAATTAAATGGCAAGAAATGAAGTAACGGTATTCAAACCAAGCATACTGCTTTTGTCTTTCAGTAAAACTAGTGTGTGAAGTTGCCAAAATTTTCACTAATTTTTGTGCGCAGTCGTTTGCCTCCAAGTGTTACCTCCGTCCTTTCGTTCGGATTTTTGATCAATCGCGGAAAACAAAAATCGTGCGTGAAAAAAGAAAAGCTTGCCAGACAGACTTTTGCAAAAAAAAAGGTGAACATGATAAGTGCGCCAGAAGCTTCTTTGTTTGGAAAAACCATTCTGCAAATGGCGCTGGTCGTCACCCCAGCTCCCCAGTGAAGCTGCATAAAATGTGACAAAACTTTGTCATTTTGCCCGTGCCAGTCACACCGCGCTCAGAACAGCTTCAGTACCTCACAGCGATCAGTCCACATCAGAAAGGCGGAATCACCCCAGTCAAAAATTTTCAGCGCCCGTCTGAAGAGAGACTTGCGTCAATGGCAACGATTGGCGTTCTGCAGCTTGTTGTGTGGATCGGAATAGCGTTCGCAGGCGGTAAGTCTCCTTCTTCTTCTGAAAGAACATGTCACACTTGGAATCGTTTGTTGAACAGAAGTTCGCGCGGAAAGAACGCGTCATCCACGTTTTCCTCTTTTCTTTCTTTCTTTCTTTCTTTCTTTCTTTCTTTCTTCAAAAAATTTGTTTTCATAAAATTCCATCGAAACACTGTGGAAGTTTCTCACACTCAAGATGTGAAACAACACATTTGTGGAATGTTATGAAGACAACATCGTTTTGTCTGTGCTTTTCACGAGGTCCTGGTTTTTTATTCATTACCTATGACAAAATTGTCCGAAAAAAAAGCATTGGTGGCACGAATCGAATCTGTTCAAAACACAGCGACATCGACTGACATGACGAGTCGCGTTGTTCGTTCGTTGCGCACGAGAAACGGTGGCTTTTGGTGTGCAGTTCTTGCCACCTGCAGATAACTTTGGTTTCATCAGACAATGATTCAAGAGACGAAGTACCTTGCAAAGGAGTGAGAAAAGGCCGTTCTTCCAGTTGAAACAGCTTGCGAAGTCCTGCGGTTTGAATGTGTCGAAAGCCGGTTTCTTTGCGTTTTGCACGGTGAAACCCTTCAGGAAAAGCGTTCTCCAAACAAACTGAGCTCTGAGACGAACGGAATCCCTGAAAAATCAGGTCATGTGTGCACTTTCTGGATCATCCACAGATAATTGAATAAAAAGAAAAACTTTGTTTGCCAAAGTTTCTTCTTTCCTTTGTAATTTTGCCAGAGGGAAAAATGACACACCTAGATCTATATGATATCACACACCTTTTCATTGTCGCTTTTTCCCGAAGCTGCGCTTTGTGGAGCGCCTCAGAACCTCAAGCTGTTTGTATTGCCAGCGAACAACAGAGCTCGATTGTTGAAAGCCAAGTGTTTGAAACTTGAATCTCGCTTTCGCAGGCGTTCACTCTCAAACATGTGACACGAAGAAATGTTTGGAAGTTTCTGTGCATTGTAGAGGTGAATTTCGAAACACCTCATTGAATTCATTTCGCCAAGCTTGAAATAGACAACAAATGTCAAACATTTCTTGTATGTCCTCAACACGAAACGTCCACGAATTGAGCAAACAGAATCAAATGAGTATCTTAAGCGAACCCAGAACCCTTCTCGGCCCCACCTCGAGATCGCCAGATGTCTGACAGTGCAGAGACTGGTGTCATTTCTCACTGACAAAAAAGGCGTTCCAACATGTACGACATACACGCGAGAGGAACGCGACCCGAAAATAGCGACGACTGAGCAAGTGGGGGTTCTCTTGTAGACAAAAGGGAGAAAACTCGACAACGGGGGCGGGGGGGGGGGGCGCTCTGTATTGTCACGAAAAAAGGTGCGCGCGGAGTGTTGGAGAGCAAGGATCTTGTTGAATTTTCCCAGAAGAACGAGGACTTGGCGTGTTTTGTCCAATTTACTTTGGACGTGCACGCGCAGAAGGAAACGTCAAAAACGAGCAATGGGACAGACAGGGATGTTGTTGACTTGCAAACACTTCGCTTTGCAGAAGGTTCCCCCTCCTTCGCAGTCTCATATGATTGAGGCGGGGGTTGCATTCTGTGCCACTTTCTGCACTCAGATCAGCAAATATCTCATTTCTCCACTTCAAAGAAAACTTTTCACAACGATTGAGTTGAGTTACGTTGGGATTCACAGTCATGCATGAAGTCGCAGCTCACTTGCATGTCACTTTGGTGCATGGCAGTTTGTCAACTTAAAGCAATGTCAGGAGACGGAAACCCTGCAAATGCATGCGACTGCACATGTTGTTGCGCACCGTATCAACCACGTCTGACGATTGGTCAATCCCTGGCTGCGGAGCGGTTCTTGTGCTGGTTTGTGAGAAACCCGGCTGCAGTTGGTTCAAACCTCAGGCCAGGTGAGTGAGCAAAACAGCTTGGAGTGTTTGGATAGCTGGGTGACTGTGTGGGTAACAGCTGGGTCAAGACTCAACAGGCAATCTTGGAGCCAGTTTATGGCAGTTGGGGCTTGGTGGCTGAGTTTCGATCACTAAACCTGGCTGAGACCCACCACGACCCGGCCGGGTTCCAAAGCCAAGCCGAACGTGCCGGTTTTCAATCAAATGCCCTGAGTCCAGCAAAATGTCAACAAGATGTAAACACAAAATAGCTGCAAATTCATCCAGCCTCAACTTGCGGGCATGCAAGAAGGAACCGTCATTGAAAAACGGGCAAAAGCACTTGTTCGCCGTCGTTGTATGCCAGTATGAGTACACGCCAGTTCCCTCAGTTGACTTGGTTGGTTGGCAATCGTCAAACAGGCAAGCTTCTGGCTCCCATTGAGGAGAAGAGAGGATTCGCTTCCTCCAAATCTGAAAGGAACAAAATCATTTCATAAATTGGACTTGGCTACACCAGAAGTAGGAAGTCCTGCCTCCCGTGGGGACGGAATGTGAACATCAGAAGCAGGAAGAGAACCGGTTGTATTTCCACTGCGGACTCATGTGAAGGGGACGCAGCAAACAAAGCTAATTGGAGTTGGAGAGCGTGCTTGAGACTGGATGGTGATGCCGTTGTGTCCCTGGCTCCCGCCACTCAACTCTCCACACGCACTGCGAACATCCTCCTACCTGTGTAAAACATGGTGTCAAGACAGCGGACACTTGAATCCAGAGCTTCTGACTTTCCGCAAATTTCCTGGGTGGTAAAAAGCTGTCAGGTGTATAGAAACAGCAGGGCCTAACCGTGAGACTTTCGGAGTGGACTTTTTTAGAGTGAGTTGAAATTGTGGTGCAAGAAGGAATTCCCATCCAGTGTGCCCACAAAAAAACATGCATGCTTCACAGGGCCTCGAGCAAACTGCATTTCTCGCCATTTCTGTTTCCCAGTTTTCACTCAAGCCTCCTCGTCTGGCTTTCATGTCCTTATTAGTTCTCATAGAAATACAATTCATACCGGAGCTTCCCATTCTGCTGGTGAAGGGAAACATCGGATCCTCGGGAAATGAAAAGCTACTCGTGTTGTGAGAGGCTATAACCGAGCGGCGCACAAAGCAACGCGCAGATTGAGACCCGGCTGCTTCTCCACTGCTGGCGGAGGTCCATTTATATCTTCTAATGGCGTCCTTGTATTGGAGTACATAATTTTCGCGTAAAGGATAGGCTTGCACTTGATAATGGGCATTTTCCCTCTGATTGCAGTGCTGATGTTGAGTGGACGGGTGTAGTGTGAGCATGAACAGTGGTTTGAGATCCGTGGACAGTCGTCAGGGTTCAACCTCTTGACTGAGTCTTTGGCAGTGTGTTGGCGATCTCGGCAACTGCAAATGAATTGGTCTGCTTCACCTGTTGCTATTGTCCCGGAACAGACTGTTCATGTGGCCAGAAGGGTGCCTGATGTCCTGAGTGCGTGTAGGCATTCGCTGCAGTCTTTCTAGGGGTCCTCTTCTTTGGAGATGACGAGGGCTGACGTGCACTTGGAAGTTCATGAATGAAGACCTTCCGAAATGTGTCTCTTTGAAGCCTGCGCAACACAGGAGCCCCAGTGCGACTCCTGTGTTTCGTGTTGCAGGCGGAAATGGGTCGTTAATCCGGGCGCAGATTGCGGGTTTCTCGCCTCCGCCCGCGGCCCCGGCTCCCGGACCCCTCCGTCCCCGCTCCCGGGCCTCGACCTCCGCCTGACTGAGCGGGGATTTCCTTCCGTTGCGCACCTCAACCACCGTGAGGTGGGAACTCGTAATAGGCTTGAGGATGTGGATTTATCATCCACGAGGTGGTTCAGTTTGGCAAGAAATGAGACACGAGCAGTTCTCCGAAGCAATGTTCTGAAGAGATTTTGCGACTCGGCGGAAGCATTGTCGGGCTACTCTGTTGAGTCAAACTTTCTCTCGTACAGCCGCTACACAGGAAATATGGTCAACTTCCATGCAAGGCAAAACGTGTTGGTTGGGGAAGAAATTGTGCGTGGCTTGCTGACTGAAAACGAGCAATCACACTACATGATCCATGAATTTCACACGTAACGTGTGCACTCGATGCCCCATTTGAAGAGGTGAAAGCTTTTAATGGATCTGGCTTTCACGGTAGGGTTATGACGTGACAGAGCCATATCTTGTTGAAAGGCGACAGAGAGCAGAGCAGATTCTTCTGAAATGCGCTCGTACTCGTCACCTTGCAAACCCACATTCCGTCGTTCCACGAGACAACCTGTTGAGGCTTGGAGCACTTCTTCGTCTCTCGGTGGTGCGTCCTTCGTACGCATTGGTGCTAACAGTGACCATACCCGGTGGTCGCAGTTTTGTGAGTTCGGAAGTTCGGAGGTTCACAGGGTGAGAGGAAGAGTGCGTCTTGTACCTGAACCAAAGTGGTAAGTTCAGAGCCGCCGCAGTCGTCCGCAAATCTTCGCCCTCCAGTTTGGAGTCATCGAAGAGCTGCTGACCGAATGTGGACTTCCTGTGCGATTTCGCGATCTGAGCAACATCTTTTCACTGCCTTGCCCACACGAGCACATCATGTTTAGTGACTGCAGGGTTGCACAACTCTTGGTTTCTTGTTCACCAGACAACCCGCGGCGTTCTGTCTCTTCACGACACGCTCCACATGCGAGTATATCTGAGCAGTTTGGAGCAGCTTTTCATCACTGAACGCACAAAGATATTGCATGTTAAGATTCTGCACCACCAACTGATTCTTTTAGAATACCTTCACACCTGTTTCTTACACTCACGTTTTTGTCTCTGAAAAGCACACCATGCAAATGTGGCAGAAGACGCTTTCAGTATGCCAAACTGAGTTTGTGCATTGACAAGCAGTTGCAAGTGCAAAGATGACAACAAAAACCTTCGAACAGAAAAAACTGAAAAAATATCTGCGGAAACACATCAACGCTGCAACAGGTTCTAATCCATTTGACACCCACAGTGACAGCTTTTTAATGCATGGTTCGTGTTGTCAATGGCACTGTAAAAATCCAGCTTGTTGCGAGGAGTTCCTCTTGTGTTTTGTTGTTGTTTCGTTGACTGATTCCGTGTCTTTGGTGGACGAATCTCGCACATTTTCGTTTGGTGCCATTTTTTTCAATGGAAAAGGACCAGGTGAAGTGCGTCTGTTTGATTCCAGGCGTCAATGGGCAGTGTTCTTTTGCGTTTCTCCCAATTCAACAGAAAAGACACATCATCCCCTGACATCACCCTCAAAATTGTGAGTTCCGTTCAGTGACTCAGATTCAGCTCACCTCGTTTCGAGGAATCTTCTCTTGGTGCTTCTGTCTGGCAAACAAAATAGGTTGTAGTTATTGCACTTTCAGATTTTCTGGGGGAAAAAATCTTGAAACCCCTTTCATAAATGACTGATGATTCAACGAAGAAGAGACAATCTTCAGAAACACACGGATGTATGTACATGTTGTACGAGGGACTGAGACCATGCGCACAAAGACACGCCCAACGCAAACACAGAAGCAAACTTTTTGCACAACATGCAGTTGTTGAAAACGTCGCAAATTTGCTCAAAAAAGGTGTCAACGTTTATTTCGTGCGCTTCCAATAAAATCGGTGAATTCTCATCTGGTTGGCCAAGAGATTGGACAAGCCTTCTCAGACTGCTTGCTCCTTGGAGTGGTCTTACCTAACATTTGCGCGGTTTTCGCAAAAAACAGACAAAAGTACGAGAAAAGAACGCGTTTGCACAGGGCACCTGAAAAGCCGGAACTTTCACCACTGCCGTTCGCAGCGATGCGAACAGATTATTGACTGAAACAAAGTAATTTCACAAAAGCAAAAATGTTCACTTCATAAATGCCTCACATGAACCGAATTTTGTTGGTTCCCACAAACTGCAGTGGTCGACAATTGTCAGCATCTCTCCAAGTCACTTGTTAGCGGAAAATTCCTCTCACAACAAACGTAAACCCTCCCAGCTTTGATGAATTTGTGGGCTGTTTGGTGTTAATTTTTGGAAATCAGGAATGGTCTCGTTTCATTTCGACGAGTAAAAACGAAAAATTTTGTGCCTTTTTCAACAACTATTTTTGGTTTTAGTGGAAAAACCCTGACACACACTCAAATGATTGAGACAACAACGTGTTTTTTTGTGGACTTTGGTTTTGTTCAACCGGTGTAAAAATGCTCGGAAACTGTTGGTGTTCGGTATTCGTCCACAGAGCACAGTGACACAACATTTACTGCAGCTTTAGGTTTCTCTTTGTAAAGTTTTCAAGATCCCTGAATTTCTCTTTGACGGGAGGATCGAGTGTCATACGCTCTTGTGACTTGGAAGTTTCAATTAACAGAGTCTTTGAGCTCGCATTGTGCCCTTGCATCGTGTTCATTGTCTGCATGTGCCTCAATGCCTGGAGAATGTTCGCTGATTTTCCTTTGTTTTCTCAGCCCAAAGCGTCGCATCTGAACCACAAATTGATGGATTCTGCCAGCAGCCTGTAAATGGCTACGAGAAGAGAAGACAAAACAATAAAGGCATTTAATCAATTTATGCTCGCGCACCGAGGTAATTGCCTGGGTACACATCGCAAGGTATCACGTTTACCGTTGTTTGTCAGGCCTAATGCATCATCAGTGCATCTCGTCAATTACCTCCTGCACAATGACAGCGAAAAATAACTTATTTTTCGGGTTTTTGAATGAATGAATGCAGATTTGCAGTGACAAGTGAGGCGAGGCTCTGACGAGACAACACCCAGTGGTCTTGCAGAAGCCTCACAAAAAGTCCTTGTCTCGTTGCTGCATTTTGGGGGTGATTTTTGGCAGTTGAATGTTCCAGGCAGTTCATTGTAACAAGTCTTCTTGTGTAGTTTCTTCATTCATTGAGACCCATTTTTTGTTTAAAATTTTCCACGGATTTTCTTGCACAGCAAAGTTTTCACAGAAGCTAATTGGCTGGGTGGAAGTGAATACTCTGCGGACCGCTCGCGACAATGGCTGAAGCGACTCTCATTGAGAGCTGCGCTATTAATCATTCAGTGCATTATCCACTCGACTCGCCCCACCGCTCCCACACATTAATACTGTCAATGCAGCCGATCTACCTGCGGATTTCAGTTCCGTAAACCAAACACTCGCCTGGTCTGTTGACTCCTTCACGTCGCACGACAGCGAAGAAACGAGAGAAGCAGCCTAGACAGAAAGGAAAGGGACAAGTTGTCACCAAACACAGGAGAAAGAAGGTTTTGTGGAACGCATTTTCAAAAGTGGAGTGGAATGGTGTTTCAGTTTTTGGAAGTTTGGTTGCGAGAAACAAGCACCACATCAGGTCCTGCACTTCCAGGTCCGAGCTGATCGTATTTGTTGACGGATTCGTCCGTACTTGCAGGGGGCTCCCGGAATCTTTTCCTGTGGAACCACACAGCAAACAGAAACGGAGGGTGGAATGCACTTGGGAGTCCTGCACAAGGTTCCCCCGACGTGAATCACAAGGATGTCGTGAATGTCATTCCTCCGCTTCCACAGAAGGCTGGTGAGTCGGTGGGGGAGCCAAGCGAGTGCACCAGCGGTGTCTCGCTGGTCTGAAGGCTGCAGCTTTCTTTACCGACTCACACACACACGCATCCACGATACCACAACAACACTTTGATGTCAACTTTTCAGTGATATTCTGTGGGGTTTTGCCCGGACACAATAGGTTCAGTCCGAGAAAATTTTCCGTTTGGCCTTTCTTGGAGGAAGAAGAACCTCGGACTTTCTGTATTCCTCTGACCATTGCAATTTTCTTTGTCATGCTTCCAAAGAAAAATAGCCCGGATCTAAAGAAAGACAAAACTCGCACAAAACCAACGTAGCCACGCAGTCCATTCGCCTCGATTTCCGTTGCCTGCATTTCTCCTGCACCTGCCTCGAAGAGACAGGTAGTTTTGCTGGGTAACTTAACCGGCTTGAATTCATGTTTTTCTGCACTCAGGTAATGGCTTTGCACAACTCGATATCCTGGCAAATTACTTGTCATTTACACCAGGCAGTTGTTCTTGCCTTTTTTGTGCAACTGAAAGGGCGGAATACATTTCAAAGAAAAAATTCTAGCAGGGAATTTCTGAAGCACCTGTCGGACCAAACAATCTGCCACATTGTACTGACGTTCTTGAAAGAAAACTCTGCACCAAGCTGAACACTGCAGCCATGTTCAACTGATTTGGTTTCGCCGCTTCACAAAAACCTACAATCCAGCTCATCTCTGAAAAGAAAACTACGGACGGATGGAGGAACTCGTTCAAATGACGTGCAAAGAGTTTCAATGAGATAAACTTCAGCTTTCAATTATCGTACGTGAGACAGAGTCGCTTCCGACTGAAAGCTAAATTCTGCCAATTACGCATTGCAACTTTCTACACTCTGAAACAACGCACAACACAAGGTTCAACCGGTTGTGGAACAATTGCAATGCGAGCACCCAAGAGGTTGACTCACTTCATTTGAGTGACTGAAACAGTTTCTTCTCTCTCACCACCGGAATCATATATCGACCAAATCGGGCGCAGTATCGGTTGCCATTGAAGGATACCAGTAAGAACACGGAAAAAAACTTTTCTGACAAACTCTGTTTCTTGAGCCTCTCTCAACAAGACACCTTACTGTCAACAGACGTTGTCAACAGACGTTCCAAAATGTTTCAGAGCGTCCTTAATTGCACAAAATTAAGAGGATGTTGTGGTGCGACTTCTGCAGTTCTTTGTTTTCCTCACGGCTTTGTTTTCTGGTTTTGTCTTTTCCTTCGAAATTAGAGACTTGTACCCTGGCAAATTTGCCTTTTTGCAACGATCACTCGGGGGCTTCTCGGAAACCTTCACTTGCAAGTTTTCTTGAACACTTGCATTTTTTTTTTGCCTTGGAGGTTTTTCTCTGAGTACAAGTCAGGGCTGGGTTCTGCAGCGGCTTTGGACGGTGTCTTTTTCTTCAACTTGAGTCAATGTGTATCTGTGAGCGAGAGAGAAATCGTGAGCACTAGTGGTGGTTGATCCACGTAGAAATAATATGACAGACAGGCATGTGGTGATCTCCCATTGGCGACAAAATGCAAAAGAGTCCACAAGGAGAAGTCAATGGTTTGAAGCGGTAGATCCACTGCGGAAGCTGAGTTATTAGGTGAGTAGCGCGACACGGACAGACTGGTGATTTCGTCTCATTAACGAAGCCGTAAAGATGCGTTTCCCTCCTGTTCCCGACACACAGCTCACAAAACATGGAAGGCTCGAGCGTGCCAGCTGCAGGTTTCTCTTCTCTTATCTCCCTCACTCCTTTTAAGATGAACAACAACGGGCAATCTTGAGATGTTTTGCAATTAGCTTCTTGGATTTCAATTCCATGTGGCCACAAGCTTCATGCAATCAGCCCTGCTGAAATTGACCTGTGCTGATCTTTCCAGCAGCTGGGTGAACCTGTGCTGTCAACTGATGGAATTTTTCCAGGTGGTCTGTCCCCCCAGTTGTTCGTGTGTAAGTTTTAGAATTCGTTTTGGACAAATCCTCGGGCCTGGTCTGCCTGATGGAACGTTTGCAGATCGCATTTTCTTCGCGGATTCGGCACAACATTTGGCCTCAGTTTCGGTGGCGAGGGTTTTGTGTGTCGATACTGTTCCTTGAAGGACCTGGGGAAATTTCCGCATAATGGCTGCATTTCTTGAGGGCCTCACATGCACGGAACAAAAAAAAATTCGTAAGTTTTTCATTGAATTTGTTGTCTTTCTTTGGGTTGGGTGGGGGTTTTGCTGACTGTTTGTTCTTTCTCCAGCATTCGTCAGCGAAATGAACAGAGGGAAAATCCTGATCTTGGTGTAGTGTATTGCAAGTTGCGGTGCGAACCAAGATAGCCGCCTCTTCTCCAAGCAACCAGCAAAAGCAAATCGAAAGCATTGCAAGAACCAAGAGATCTGCATTCACACAAAAATTTGCGGGCAAAAAAGATTGAACTGAATTCATTGTGTTGGTTGACCATGCATAACCTGGGGGCCCTGGGCAGTTCAACTTTGTCCTGCCGGAGAACCCAGCAAGGGGGCTCAAGGTGCGCAAAATGCGCGGCTCCGTTTTGCGTCGGCCTGAACCTCTCTTTGTTCACATCCGGCCAGTGCCTTATCGAGACATGAACAACTGATGGAAAGAGAGTCATCTATGGTCCTTGATGGAGTTGTAAAAGGTTTATGGACACAGTGCAGAGGTTGGCATCATCATTGCTCCATCTTCTCACTCTCTTGAACAAAGGCATTCATCAGGCGTATCCCACGACTGGATTTTATGGAGTCTTGTGGAGTGCTATCCAGACGTCCATAAAGGTGTTTGGCACAGCGAACAACACGTGGTTTCACATGACCCCAATCGAAAGAAAAGTTCGAGGGTGGTTGATAAAAATGCACATTCCAATTTTCTCTGTGTCTGATATTCAGGAAATATGATGTAGAAACTTTTGTGCGTGCACGCTCAGACACAAAGCGAGCGGTTGTTCTCATGCGTGCAATGCCACGAAAAGCAAAAAGAGCATGCAGATCAACTTGTTGCTGACATTGACCCACAGGTCTTGCAATCAACTTGCTTCCTATATCTATTGACCAACGTCGCATACTGCACTGTTATGTGGGGCTGGGGGTGCACTTCCACAGAAGTGACGAAAAAGGGCAGGACTGCAGGGTATTTTACCACCGACACTGTTGATTGATTCTAACAAACAGGGTTTTAAATCAGCCGGGAACGACTCAACACGAAGAGCCTCTTTTTCCTGGCAGTGTATTGTGGTCTTCTAATTTTCCTCCCCATTGTTACAGCAAACCTCAAGTTCACCTCGGTCTCAAAGTATCTCAGGTTTCAATGAATGCAGTTTCACAATGTTCTCCTCTCCAAAAATGAGATACGAATTTGTGCGTCTCAAGTTTTCATGACCTGGGTCGCCATAATTTGCACAGTGTATCTGCACAATGGCACATTGACACCCGGCGCACTTGTTCAGTAGATCATCACTCGTCCATTAGGCGCGACACTCTCCCCATAGAAATCCCATCAGGGCAGCCCAGCCGGGCTCAAAGAAAGCCATCAAGTAGATTGCTTTCATAACTCCCCTGTCTCCGCCGCAAACGGACAGATTACCAAATATGGTGACAATAATGACATGTCAGAGCAGTGTGATCCAGACAGGAAATGCGGGCAGCTGCGAAAGTATCTAAAACTGTGCGTGCAGATCAGTTGAATGAAGAAAGAATATCAGATGTCCAGGTTTGTGTTTGGAGTGTTTCTGGTAGATGCTGAGCTGAGAGAGTTTTCAACTTCTTGAACTTGATGTGGAAACTCCTCAACAAGGAAAATGATGCGAGTGTTGGATTTCTGCCTGGTCACTTTTGTTTCCAAGGAACACTCTGACAAACAAGAAGTTCCGAGGCAGGAACCCTGATGGTCGCGGAAGCGCAGGGGGTGGGGTGGG
>JAAUXT010011563.1_pt1 | contig 23591 bp, 24 predicted proteins | sample 7278171 | NCBI WGS metagenome assembly JAAUXT01 (sample SAMN14350112, study PRJNA611818) | marine sediment metagenome | isolation source: surface marine sediment (1.8m) | place: French Polynesia: Moorea | collected 2018-08
CCACCACCACCCACCCCACCCCCCCCCCCCCCCCCCCCGCCCCGCGCGCCCGCGTTGGGACAACTTTTCCAAAAATCGTCAGGAATGATCACTGACCATCACGGACCTTTCTGAACCCAAAGTGGCCCCAACCTGGGGGGGACCACTTTGGGTTCAGAATGGTCAGTGATGGTCAGTGATCATTCCTGACGATTTTTGGAAAAGTGGTCCCAACACCCCCCCCCCCCTGAAAGTGGTCCCAGAAAATTTTTTCGGAAAATGGTTGCAAAGTGATCAGTGATTCAGTGATCATTCCTGACCATTTTTGGAAAAGTGGTCCCAACCCCCCAAAGTGGTCCTAGAAAGTGGTCCCAGAAATTTTTTTCGGTAAATGGTTGCAAAGTGATCAGTGATCATTCCTGACCATTTTTGAAGGCATTTATGAACTGCGAACATTTTTATGGACCACACGCTTTTTATGCGTAGCATTCTTGTTTCCCATCTTGAGTCTTGTCCCAAAGGTTGTCCTGTTTACCCCACTCCCCTTCTTCCCAGTCACAATTTCTTTTTTTTTTTTTTTTTGAGATGTGTAACGTATTTTTGTCCATTTTGGGTCTTGTCCAAAAGTTGTTTGGTTCACCCCACACCCTCACATTCAGGACATGACTTTCTCAGTGTGTTGAGTGGGCGATGTACGCGGCGAGCGGCTGATATTCTAATTGAAAGTCTTGTTTGGCATGAATTTGAATTGCTCGGGTCCTCGTTTCCTCTTTCCGCTTTGTTCAGAGCATAGAATTCCTCTCAATTGTCTGAATTTTGCGTCTTGAGCGCGTCGTGTCACCTGGCATAAACCACGGACAAACATTCCTGTTACAGAGCCTGCCAAGAAAAGAAAAAACAAGAGCAAGGGTGGCAATACGAAGTCGACGTTTGACAGCGAGTTGACAAATACGAGTCAGAAGAAACTGAAAAAGCTAAGAACTGGGTGCGTAACTCGAGAAAGCTCTCTGTCTGTCCTTGGTGGGGATGAAGCAATAGCTGAGCGTGATCAAACATCACACCTGGATTTGTTGTCACAGCAATGCCACAGAGACAATGCAAGGAAACCAAATTCACACAAGTGAATGGAACGGTAGGGGCATTGTGGATAAGTTCTTGTTTGCGTCATATCGCAGAAAGGGGACGAACGGGGGAGGGTACATTTCTTGGACGAATCCATTTTTCAGATCTTTCTGGTCGGTGCCTCTCTCACGGACAGCGTTTTGATTTGGGCGGTTCATTACTCGTACAGTTTCGCCATCCTGATTGTGTTTCCCGATCAAAAAAGCAGGCAATACGTGCTCATTCGTGGTTCATATGTGATTGCGTGCTCTGAACATTGTTCGCTGCTGCGCGGTGTTGTTCGTCGAGAACGAATGGGAAGGAGTGGATTTGATGCGATTCAGTTTCCGCCCGGTAGCAGTGTGTAATTTTATTTGTTATTTCAGACTCTCGTATGAAGAAAGGAAAGCTGCAGGAGTCTTCAAGAACAAGAAATCACAGGGGAGCAAATTCAAGTCAAAGAAAAGGTATTTTAACTTTGGTTTCTTCACTCCGGTGTTTCTGGAGGTTGCGCGGTTGAACTGGAATTTTGACGCAAGGCTGCGTTGATGATGTTGCCTTTTGTTTTGTTTCAGGTTCAAGCGGAGGTAGTCAAGGCAGGGGCGCAGCGGAGGTTCCTCTTGAACGAATTGAAAATAAACGGAGTCCAATAAAGTTGTTCAAACTCCAGAAAGTTGTTCGTTTTCGCTCGCAACAGAATTGTAAGCAGATTCGTGTCACCACGTTTGCCTGTTGACTTTCATTTGGTGGTGGTGGTATATCAAACGTGGTGCAACGTCTCAACCCACGCACTGCAAGTGTCGAGAGGTTTGTGATGGCTGTTCAGTCTGGAGGCTCAATTGCGCATCACAAACCACGGCCTTTGACCATCGATGTCGGCGGAAACGTGCGCGTGTGACAAGTCCAACACAAGCATGCAGTTTCAAAAGTCGCCTTTTATTTTACAAAATAAAAATCAATCACCTGGCATACAACTGTACACCAAAAGAATCGAGGAAACATGGGCACTTTGTGTGATATTCGTTCAAGACTAGCTGCTGGAACAATGTTAACAGTGGAGTAGTTCCCACTGTGAAACGTTCATAAATATCACAAACCCCGATTGATTCACACAAACCGCAGGGAGAACAAGCAGTTCATCTCAGAAGTGCCCCGATTTGACAATTTGTCTGAAGTTTGTACAACTTGCACACGGAAAAAGCAAAAACCTATTTGCGTCCACGCCACGTTTCTGAATCCCTGAATTAGGTAGAGGCGCGCACTCCTAAATTCGTACTTGGCTTCCAAACCATCTGATATGAATAATTTTCTCGACAAAAAGTAATTTTGACACCGCCAACTGCTTTTCAAAAAGACAGGCTTGAACCTTGAACACAAATGAACAAAAAGCGCGCATCCGGACCCATTGTGCGGACAAGTTTCGAAACTTTTTGCCAGAAAATACACGGGACTTGTTTTCCGCGACTCCCTTGCGTCAAACAAAGGTGTTTGTCTTCACACATTAGTTCTCTTGTTCCACACAAAACGAAGCCTGAACGACAAACCTTGATGTCAATATTTTCTCCTTTTCCTGGAAGAGGTGCAACTTAGCATCACCATTGTCTAAAATAGGTTATGAGGCACACAACTTAACAAACAAGTCAACACATCCCACCCTCTTATTAAACCATATTCAGCCATCTGGAGTTAATTTTACAAAACACTGCATCCTAAAAAGCAAGGACCACAGTACTCAACAAAAGAAGTTCACAATGCCTGCACAAAATATGATGCCCAATCAAGAAGAAAACTGGAAACAGCTCGAAGTCTTGGTTTGCAGTTTTCATCGCCAATCAATGCGTTTCTTTCCACTACCAGCCCTCCCACTTATTTGTCTCGAACTAACAATTGATCGCTGTGGTAAAAATTAGGACTGCTCGAGTACGTACAAATCAGTGCCGTCATCCGCCTGAACACATGACTATATCGAACGATGCAAGTTGTCAAATATTTCCACTTTTTTCTCGAAACAGGTGGTCCGCCAAACTTGATTCTGCACCAACATAAACATTTGAACCTCAGTGGTGAAAAGAGAATGTGTGGAATATGCGAATTCGACACATGCGTGAAACACTTTTTGGGTGAGTCAGGTTGACCCTGCAATGAACAACTGCACAGTGTTTGTTTTGGAGGACTCAAGCCACGAAACTCACAGGTATATACGAGAAACAGGACCACCTCTCGGTGTGCACACGCCCCAACGCGCTGTTCCTTGGCGTCTGTGCGAGGAAATCCAATCGGCCACCATAACCATCTTGTCGTGAAATAAAACACAGACGCTGCAACATCGGGACGGAGGTGGTTCCAGTGGGACAAGCCTCCCACCCCAACGTTTGTTGCAAAATTCACGAAAACTGATTTTGTCACACGAATTTATGTGTTGCTGTGACCCCTTCCACCCCAGGCCAAAAAAAAACTATCTGAATGTGTATAATTGCTTGTCACGTGAAATTTGTCCCATCAAAGGTCCCATGTTTTGAAAAAGGGGCAAATTTCAGATTTGATGAAAGACACAGGTCATTGACACAAGCAAACAGCGCGAAAAATGAGTAAAAACAGAAAGTGTGATTCAGCATTTCAAGTCCATTTCACCTGATCAGCGAATTGATAACATTTGTGACGGCACTTTCTCTGTTCTGTATCGCATCAGCACCAACCCAATGAAGATAAGTCTGATCGTGTTCTGTTGGCCCGAACCAGGATAGATCTACAAACTTCCAAAACAGTTGTGGGAGGCATCGTACTTGCAGGCTTGATGTGTTAGATTTCCAGACAGCTTGAGATTGAAGGAAACAGTTCACTGCTTGCTGCAAAAATATGACCTTTCACTTGTGTTTCAAACAAACATCGGACAATTGTGCATATTCTCGGTACGAGAACAAAGCCATCTGTGTTTTACAAAACGTTCAGTAACTGAGTGATGATATGCTTGGTACAGGAACACTTGGTGTTTCAGAACACTTGGTTTTTTGAATCTCCTTGATGATGCATTGAACCCAAGTCTCTTCAAACTGCAACTGTGGTGTCACTCGCGTTGAAGCGTTTTCTCCAAGATCGCAACTTCCATTCGCAAGTTTCAGTCATTCAGAACGTCACCAGATCATTCCGTGGCGAACCCCGTTGGTCACAGTTCAACTGCTGCGCATCTGGGCAAACGACATGTGCGCAGAGAACGCTCGACACCCAATGACCAACACCCACTTCGCACTGAGAACTCCATCTGTTCGCATGATACAAAATACAAGAGGTCTGCGGAGGCAATGTCCCGACTAGGACCCTCCTCCCAGTGACGACAGTTCCGCCTGCACCTCGGGGTCTTTGTGCAGTTCGTCGATCTCTTCAGGCATCACTCTTCTGTGCTCAGAGCGCAGCGATCGAGCGGACCTGTTCGATTTGTTGCTCTTCGTCGACTTGGTCGACTTGGCGCTTTTGACGCTGTTTCGTGTCGACTGGCGCTCGAGGAGATTTTTGCTAATTGTTCGGTGGAGGTTCTTGTTGGAGGAGGAAGCGGCCGACGTCGTGAGCCACGCGTGCTTCAGCGCCTGCGACGCCGTCATGCGCTCACTCGGGTCCAACACCAGCAGGCGATTGATGAAGTCTTTGGCCAACCCAGACACGTCCTTCCAGTGCTGCAAGAAGAGAAACAATAATATGCTTTTTGAAAACTGACAGCGGGTGGTACACAGCAAGTAAAAATACTGGTAAGTATCTGCAACAAATCGTGTCTTTCGTACGTTCAACAAACTCCTGAAACTGAACTGGACAAAGTAATTGCTTCACTTCTTGAAGCCCGATTCTAACATCAACCACGTTCGAAACATTGAAGCACACCCGAGTTAACAATTGGCAATAAAAACAATGATTTCACCTCAGCCCTACGACAAAATAAAAAAGTTTGAAGTCACATGTCGGGCACGCAGAACGAAACTGTTTCCTTCTTCACGAGACTCAACCAAAAAGACCTTTTTGTATGTTCGCCTTTGCCCTCAAACATTCGTCAACTTCACCAATTTTCCTCGATCTGTCATTTTTGGGACCGACTGACAAATGTTTATGTTGGCTGAATGCTTTTTCTCAAAACCCAACGAAGGCAGCTGTGTCCACAGTTAAATTTAGGCGTACTTCAATTTGTACTCGAACCACAGCATATTTCGAAGTTCCTACTTTGTAAGGCCGTTGTTCAGAAGTTTTCACGACGAAAAAACTGTTGACTTAAGAATTTACCATTTTCAAACTTTCAATTTTACGACGACACAACAGGAGAAAGTTACAACAAGGAAATCCCCAGGCGCCCAGAAAAGTAAATGGTGCCATAAATAAGGTACGAAAACTGTTAGCAAGATAATGGTGTGCAGCACGCTGAAACGTCTCCCAACAAGGACGTGTTGAAGACGCGCGGTCTCAGCGAACTTTGCCAGCGAATGAGCATTGCAAGCACGTGACAGCACGTTTTGAATTCACCTTTTTGATTTTCCAGAAATGAAATGTCAACCCCGTGGACAGCTGCAACACCGCTACATCTTCAATGGAGCAAATACGGACCCATACGGACACGTTATACTTGGTGCAATGGCAACAAATACTTGAAAAGCTGCACCCGTTGCAGGTAATTTACAGACACACGTCGAGTACTTGATCCGAGGCGAATCCGAGGATGAGCTACCTCACATGTGTCTGTGAAACAACTTGACACAAAGCCTCACCACCAACTGTACGTGATACGTATTTTCTGTTCCGGCACGTCGCCAGGGGCCAACTTTGACAACACGAGATTCGGAACCAGTAATCTACAGTTGCCAGTCAATGGTTTGACCCTTTTGTACTGCACATTGAAATTATTTGTACCGCAAGTCAGTTGAACAACAGAAAACAGAAGATTAATCAAATCCTTGGCTTCACCTCAGATTCATGTCTCCTGTTTTCTGTTGTTGGACTGAATTGCACTGGCCATCTACAAGTCAAAAGTTTTGGGAAGTGCACCAGTGCAAAACAGTTCGTCAATTGGCTTTCACTGTGCTAAAACGAGACATTGGTGCACAGGGCCAACAGCAGAAGAACCGAAATTAAATCCTCAGTGAAGAACAAAAGAAACTGGATGAAGTGGGCAAAACAATTTTTGAAGCATTTGACACAGAACACCTCCTCCCCTGTGGACAGGTGTTGCACCTGGAGGAACAAGGAAACGTACAAAATGCCTGACCAAATTTATCTTGGGGAGGCAAGCGTCACACGCTCCGAGATATCCGACGAATTGCTTGTCCGTGCCCTGAACATCATCTGTTTTGTGACTGCCATAGACGCGCAGCTGTTACACTGCGATACCGAAAAGGATGGCATGACCAAAACAACCTTGTTCCAACATCCAGGTACTGTGCGAGGCATCGCAAGGGCAGCCAATTGTACATGTCATAACTGCGGCCAGTAGAGCATGGCATGAAGTAGCACATTCTAGCTGGAAAAATGAACCCAAAATACGAAACCGGCACGCGAGAGCAACAATGGTGAGAGTACTTCCAGGCACAAACCCTTTGCAATACCTGTTGGTGCCCTGCGCAACTGGTCTACAAATTATTGCGAAACTATCACTTGCATACAAAACGCAAATTTACTTTCCCAACATTCTTGCCTGATACAGCAGTTCTGTGATCGGAGGCCAGCAAATTGAAAAACTGATATTGTTGAGAGCTGAGATTTTCAGTTCACCTTCGTATCGTGAGAACCTCGCTTCAGCCTGTTTTGCACGCATCATCACGCATCAGTGGTGTCATCATTTCTGACATCACAGGACACAATAGGAAGACAGATTTCTCACATCAACGAAATCTTCAGAACATTGAAAATGGCTCCAACCCAAAATGTGCTTGGAGGGAAATTGAACAAGTTGGAACAAACAAACTGTCGATGACCTGGCATGCGAACATACAGGTGAAATCCATGCACTTCGCCTCTGAAATGCTGTGTCCTTGGTACGAACACAATGAGACCATGAGGGTCTCCATTACGAGTGCACGACAGCTCCACTCGAGCTTCTTAAAATTCTCACTGAGGCCAAGTCGGCTTTTTGAACCGGGTGATGGAAAGCACTTCAGCCCAACAAGAATGCTACATCTAAGAAGCCCGTGGTTATACTCGTGCCACACCAACTTGGCCAACAAGAAACTTGTAGATTTTGCCGTGGTTACTTGCCACGGTGACTCACTGAGGGGGGGGTCACCACTGCTGGAAAAAACAAACAAACATAAATTGCATCAAATTCTTTCAAGAAAATTAGATCTCACTTGAATACTTGCTTAAATAATGAAGCAAATTGCATTCCAGAGGGGGGTAGTAGACTCTATTATTTTTGTTTGCTTCAAAATTCCATACATCGGGACTGACCCTTGGAGTCGCAGGTTTCACATCTGTTCTGCATGTCTGGATGGGTTGTTCTATTCCTGCTGCTGACCACACAATAAGATGAGAGCGCATTTCCACTTTGCTAGCACAACGGACACCCCCTTACCGCGTGTGATCAGCTCACCAGGGACAAAAGTTACCCGAGAGCGAAGCCTGTTGTAAATGTGACCCAAGACCGAAGTTTCTCAACGGGTAACAAAAGGCTTTTAAAAAACGTTTTGTGTGCCTGTTTCCGATTTTTCATGGCAATGTTTTGAAATCTGTTGAGAATTCTTGAAACCTGTCGAGAGTTACTCGCTTCCGACACTCAAGCACCGGGACACAGCCGCCACTCCGCAACGGTGACTGTTTCAAATGCACCCAAACATGGCAAACAGAACACCAAATTTCAAACTTGAAACTGGGAGGGGTTCTGGCAGAAATTACGGGAAGCTTCATTTTCACGAGGTTTATCCAGAGTACGGTATTGTAGTTCTTTACTGAGTTTCCCCGTGTGCACCACACCCAACATTGTTCACCGTGACGCACAAAAAGCTCCGAACGAACCTGCGAACTGTGACTCGAGACTTTTGCGGTGTGTGCAGACAAAACTCCATTAACATGACAAGAAGTGCAAACCAATGCCACACAGAAACTTACGCAAACAACACTGAAAGCTCAGGTGTAGAAATGGACACACGGTTTTGTTGAAACATGACATCGTTTGGTCGTTGTTTCCAAGGCTCTGCTTTGTATCTTCAGCAAAAATGCTTGGAACCACCTGAAAGTCCTTCATTCCCAGTCCTCACCTTTGCACGATATGAAACCAGTGCAAGACAGCTTGAACGAAAACTAAATTCTCATGCCAGCGTTATCTCTCATTGCCTTTTGGCTGCACTTTCAATCCTTCACCACGAGAGGCATTACCTCAAGGGTGGTTGCGAGAGTCAACCATTCACAGATCCCCTTTTCACCAAGTGCAGATGCATCTGTCCGTGCCCATGTTCACGGTGAAATGTTCAAAGTTTGCATTTTAAAGGTATGCAGGATTCTCAATCAGCGCCACCTTTTTGAAAGCGCGCTGGACGTGTACCGGTAGCTTTCTACGTCCAGTGCGACGGACCTTCATTGTGATCAGGTCAGTAAGTCTATAACAAACCACAAAGCTGTCAACTGTGGCTTTGATTTCAACCTCAATCAGAAATGAACTCGTCAGCAAGTGCAGCTTCAGGACTTGGAATACAGGTGCTGCACGTTTTTTACGGGAAAATACAGCTCGGAGGCTGTGTCGGAACCATCAAATCTCCACAGCTTGTCCAACATGTCCGAGTATTTTGAACTCACCACAAAAACGTGGTGCAAATCATACCACGTCTTTGTAAAAGCTCTTTTCCCAATGCTGTCAAACGTCCAGGCTCGAGGGGCAACATATCTCATTGCAAAGGTGTAGGAACACAAGAAAAGACCCAACAGTCTCAGCCTATTTTGTAAACATCATCTACACTTTCTAAATAAATACGATGAAACCGTAAATACCAAAAGCCACCAACCAGCTGGTTTTCAACCTGACTGTTCTTTTCACAAGTGAGAAAGATTCCAAAATTTCATGGCAACAAGTTACGGTTCGAGACGCGACTGGGAACTGAATTTTTCTTGCCACCATGACACCAGTCGAAGCCAAAAAAAAAAAAGCACAAACAAACCAGCAAATAAAAAATACCCAAGTTGCTGCAGTTAGAAGTCCTTTTCGGGGTTAAAAATCAACGTTTTGCGAAAATACAAGGCTCATTTCCTCGAAGGGAATCGATCCCTGGTCAACCTTGAATCCCTGGACATCGAGAAACTCGTGCTTCTTTCAAGCGCTTCAAAAAAAAAAACCAACATCAGCCCAATTTCTCCGCGATGCGCCGTAACTAGCACGAGGAGAAAGCCAGGTATCTTATTATTGTTGTATTTGGCATTCCACTATGAATTGAAAATGTGCCCTGTTCTAGTTCTTTGCAGGGTAAAAGAGTCTACACCCTTGTGCGCTCCTTGAATGCCGCAGCGAGGATAACAATGCCAGGGTTATCAAGAGCCCAGGGATATTTTGATCCTTCGTCACGTCAATCTCGCGGCCATGATGCCTGACGTGCCCCGTTGCATTTTTTACATTTCACCTCTTCTCAGGTGACGTAAAATTCTCACAAAGCACTGCAACCAAAACAAGGCCATTGGCTTTGAGCACAGGCCAGAAAATTATCTTCAAGCAAGGACCAAAGCCGCTGAACTGAAATGTCTTCGAGGGATCAGTGCAAGACAACACTGGCATTGCTCAAGAGCACTCGAGTGTGAAGACACACTCGCCACACCCTCCAATGTTTCACCCTTATCACAATAAACCCCACAGCCAAAAAACACGGTGCTCACATTTTACTGTTGCTTCATTTCCTACTTCTTCTCCAACAAATCATGCAATCCAGCGGTAAATTCACGCTTCAACCGATTTCTTTTTGCCAGAGCATACCCAATAGCCATCACTTCATCATACCCTGCTGACAATTTCCAAACTTTCTTGCAAAAGATGACCTTTCCAACACGGTGTCTGACTAATTTCCTGACAATAGTTTGGGTCCCACACCCTCGTATGAAAAATCAAGTGCTGCTACCCAAGACAACTCATCCGTATTCCGCGTTCGAATCCTTGAGCGTCAACAGGGAAACTCGTACACCTGGTACCAGAAGATCCGCGAACCAAACCCTGGAACTCTCAGATTCCTGTTGCTTTTCGAACTTCAGATGACCAAATTGTGTCTTTGAAACCAGTTTTCGTGGGTGAATGTCTCCGGCCTCAAAGATCAGGTCATTTTGGTCTGAGGCAAAACAAAACCAAAACACGTGACTGAGCATTTTGCCGTCGGATTCACTGCAGGGTCATCAAGATGTTGTCAAGTCCGGATTGACTGCAGGGTCATCAAGATGCCAAATCCGTGCAAAAACTTGAGCGGATAAAAACTGAGTGTCCAAGATCAAGATGACACTCAAGTAAGACTGAAGTTGTGTCAAGGGTTATCAATCCAAGATAAGAACCCACCACCCTCGAGAGAATTTCTGCACCACTTGCACTGTTGTGATGAAACGCTCTTCTCTCACACTTTTCACCACAACAACCTGCGGCACCAAACAAGACACGCAAAAGCACTGAAATATTCTACGACCTGGAAGGTCACTCCACTGCTTTTTTGTGATCCTCAGTCCAAGCTCTTCCAAGAATAGAACAGACAGCCCTCATATGGCATACTTGGAACAGCCCTGTTGCTCAGGAACTATGCAGACGAAACATCTTTTTGACCCTGCCGTGAATGGCGATGTTTGTTACATTCTGACAGTATACAATGCTGAAGAACTGTCACTCGAACAATTCTTCCATTGAGATCTGTCCGTGCGCAGGTTTGCTCGTACCTGATCACCCCAGTATTCGTGGGTGTACTTCTAAAGTTTCCTCCACGAAGACCACAATCCAATTTCAAGCCAATGTCAAAACAAAATCGAAACGAAAAACATTATTCTGCTCACGCCCAGAACACAGCTCCGAGTGATCGTCACTCAGTGGCCAGATCGCAACTGAGTTTCGGACGGTGACCACGACCAAGAAGTTCTCAGCAGGTCTAGTGATCATCACACCCACCCGATCTCCAGTGGGGGGGGGGACCGCCACTGAGAATTCCCCAGCTCTCGGGTGACTACAGCTGAGCCATTTCTCACCACCCCCGAGCACACCAATTCTTGCCTCGCTCCAAAGGATCCCTGTGTAAGCTTGACATGAGAACAGAAGACAAGACCATTTGAAGAATCAAGGCAATTCGAGCCGACCTGAACAATTACAGCATAACTGCAACTACGATTTTTGATGTTTGCACTCAAGACAGACGTTTGTTGAAACAACCTCCTCAACCACATCATACGTTGAACCTGAAATGCAAATGTGAGCCTGACAATAGGCTTCAGTGGACCAACAAAGCACGCAATTTGCACCGAACCAAGCTTGCTGAATCGCACGGACCTCTGGCAAAACAACTTCCCAGACGCCAACATTGAACTGAAAAGCAGGCATACCAACCATCTCAATGTTTTGTCACTTGGTACCACCCACCCACCGACCCAACCAAACCTGCCAAGAGCTCCACACTTCAGAAATGACCTGAAATGTTCACAATTTGCCCTGACACCGCTGTGTGAAGTTTTCGGATTTCGGATTTCTTTTCTTGCGTATATTTGCACACTCTGATGCAATCAAAGTGTCATTGCAAGAGTCGTCGAGACAAGACCAGATAGAGTACGAGCGTCGGGGGGGGGGGGGGGCGCAACGTGGAGGATCTCGCAAGGTGCGTCACAACAAGGCCCGAAATTGAACCACGGGCCACGCATGCGAATCAAATTTCAATTCGAATTGCCTTTCAGATGTACGCTCGTACGCAAAAGTGTGATCGGCATTGCCTGACACTGGTTACCAAATGGTAGAGGCGAAGTCGCTACAACTTCAAGAGAATCCCACTGTTCGTAGGACTGGCTACTGTGTGCAGACTACAATACAATGGCACAACAATTACTGAGCAATGTGCTGTTGTGCCAGGTACGGCGAGTGCCAGCCTCTTTTCCTTCGAAATATTGGCGGGTAAAAAGTGCCAAATTTTTACACAAGATTGTAATTTTGAACTCTTCTGCGACGACGTTCTACTCTGATACACATATCAAACATTTGCGGGTACCCTGTAGTAAACATTTGAGGGCACAACTGCACGAACATGTGTGGATCTCCAGACTACAGTCTGTCTTCTTGACCGGTCTGAAATTACTCCAGACACAAGTCTTGAGACTTCGAACGAACCAAAGAGAACTTCGACGACCTTCTTGAGTCGTCACAGGAGTCTTTGTACAGGTCAAAGCGAACACCAAAAGAACTGATCACGTTCGGATCCAGCAAGTGAGTATTGACATGGCGTACACCCACTGGCCGATCCTCGGTACTCCTTGACCTCCGAGTTCCTTCAACATTCACCCACAAAATTAAACTGTTCCACGTTCTTTTCCAAAATTACAGGTGCCTCTGTCAATCAGGATCCTGAACCGCCAAAGATGTCGTCGAATATATTTTGCCAAGAAAGCAATGTTTGGGTCTGCTGTGGCACGAAATATGTGCACGGTGGCATTCTCTTTCGAGCCTGGTCATTCTGTGGGAAGAAACCACAACGAAGAACACAAGAGTATTGAAACAGCGCGGCGAAAAGCTTGTTCCTTGTTTTGGCGTACAGGTTTTTGTACTTTTCACAGTGTTGCTCCACCCCTGGTGGAGGTGGAATACGAGTACTTTTGAAAATTCAACTTTCAATTTCGTTCTCAAATTTTGATCACATTTCTTGGGTTTGGGGTAATTGTCAATCCCAGCTCACACAACATGCTTGCTCAGAAGGTGTGCGGCACAAGCTACTGAGTCAGATCTCCTTCAAAAAGGAGACCAGCGCTTGAACCTCTGAGCAGCTGTTGATTTGACAACATCGACATACATACGAGTACGAGGCTGCTACTACTTCCCTAGATGTTTTTATTCATTTTTCCCCAAACAAAAAAAGCTGTACCTCTCCGTTGTAGTTGTACTTGGCTTTGAGTATCAGCCGGTAGAGTCTCGTTCGATTCTCGTCATCGAATGGCATCGTTCCGCTGAGTAAAATGTACGAAATGACTCCAACTGCCCACAAGTCCACCTGGCAGTTGTATGGCTTCCGAGCCAGAATTTCAGGTGCAATGTACTCAGGCGTGCCACAGGTGGTCTTCATGTAATGCCCGTTTCCGTCGCCTGTTTTCCTGAACGCACTCAAGCCGAAGTCTGTGATGAGTATTTTGGAATCATGCCCTGGGTGGTAATAAAGTAAGTTTTCGGGTTTCAGATCCCGGTGGCAAATTCCTAACTTGTGCAGGTAGTTGAGTCCATCCAGAACCATTTGCATGACCCGTGTGGCGTCCCGTTCAGTGAAGCTGCCTTTTGCAATGATTCTGTCGAAGAGTTCTCCACCAGTTGCGAGTTCCATGACCATGTACACTTTGTCCTGACTCTCGAAGAGTTCGATCAGTTGAATGATGTACTTGTGCCGTACTCGCCTCAACACCATCAGTTCAGACTCGAACACTTCTTTACCCTGAACGCGGTCCACCATCTTGATGGCGTAAGGCTGTTTGGTGATTTTGTGTTCCACTCGAACCACTCTGCTGAACGACCCCCGACCGATCAAAGCCTTGATGTCGTACTTGGCTGTCACTCTCGTGTCAAATTTGGTTCGGTAAGTCTTGACCTTTTTGCCACCTGCTGTGTTACCGGCATTCGCGCCGGATTTGGAGCTGGCGACCTGACCGTTTTTCTCCCTGTTGTGGGCTCGGTGGTGTTTGCCCTTCTTGCCTTTTTCATCTTGACCAGTGTCGTACACGGTTTTGACAAGACTGCCCGAGTTGGCCGGAGGGCCCTCCGGCACCAGCTTCGCATTCATGCATCCCATGGTGAAGACACAGCACATCTGACCTGACCAACTGCTTTCAAACGAAGCATCATTTCCTTCCCACTCGCGGCAAAGGAAAAGTTATCGACTCAGGTGTTCGTGCCACCTGTTGGAAGCCTCCGAACCCTTCTCCGGATTCACATCACAGTTTTCCCATTTTGGACATGAATTGTTCAAACACTACTTCGTGGAGAAAATCCTGCACTCGTCGATATCGCCACAAATCCAGGAATTCGCAGCCCAGCGAAATTGGTCGTACTTCCACTCGTAATGGAGGTGCCTGACAACGCAGCATGTGCCCTTACATCCGCATACTACAGAAAATAGTTCCGTCAGTTAAGTGTCACGAGAAATGCTCTCGAACATTGCGTTCTGACAGCTTGCGTTCCTCAGTTCTTGTCCAATAGCTTCTGGTAGCATAAGTAAACCGATTTTCCCCCAAAAATGTCATTGCAAAGCAAAGAAACCAGCGATTCGCGCATTGATCTCAATAAGCTCTACCAACCACCCAAATACTTGTGACGTCACAGGTTGTTAACAACAAAGCCTACATTTGTGATGAATGGAGAGACTCGATCTTTCAGCCCCGCCGTCTTCAGCATTGCGGAAGTTCACAACAATTATTTCTGGTAAAAAAAAAAGAAAAGTTTTGACTTTTATTAAATCTTCAACACAACCGAATCATTTCAACCTTCAAGGCTTGTGGCGCACGCTGACGCTCCACTCCCGCGGATCCAAGGTTGGGAGTGCGATCCGAGGCAACGAGAGAAGGGGCAAAGCAAGGGACAGAAGGGCCAAAAATAAAAGTTGCAAAATACTCGCCTTTTTCGCCCCAAAGTCAACATTTTTTGCTTCTTTGCATGTCGAAGTTTTGCACAGAAGTTTTCAAGATTGCATGGATTTGGGGCTCCCAAGGTTTGTCCCTCACTTCAATCGTGGATCCACAATTTAAGCAAAGAACTACAAACGAAACTGTTCGCTCGCTGGAATGAAATCCTATAGTACGAGTATACCCCTCTCCCGCGCCAAAAGAAAAATACGTACAAGAAAGAAAAACTCGTCTAACAACACGTACAGCAGAGGAAGACGCTTTGTAGTACAGCTGTGCCAAAAGTCGAAGAACTTCAGCCAACACGTGCACTCACTCGCGCGCACATCGACAGCTTCATCAAAGTGCGATTCGAAAAAATATTAGAACTAAAAAGCCACGCGTCCTCTTCTCACGCTATAGTGCAGCCAATCATTTCCTGCTGTATTCTGCCGACGGTCTGCTTTTCCGTTTGAACTTCGAGGGTGCCTGAAAATTACAAATACGATTGTTCTGTTTTATTGCAAGACCAGCGCGGATCCATCCCTTTGGTCAACGAGTGCGAACAAAATTTTGAAATTGCCTGAAGAACAGTTTTTGCGCCTCAGGTTTGTCTGTGAGGGATTTGGTGGGAGTCTCTGTCTGTCTGAACAAAATAGTATCTTTTTGATTGCAACACACGCGCGAAAATTGGTGCGGCGTCAAAACATGGAAGTTTTTTGGGTGACTTTTGAGAGTGAGATTCAAACGTGAACAATGGTGGTGTGCATGTTCCACATTCACTGCGGGGAACCAGCAAACACAATGCCCATTCTTCTTGTGTTATTGTCAAGCGTTATGCCTCTCCGTGTGTGCAAAGGTTCGCTGATCTTACTTTAACTTGCCACGAGAACCCTTGAGCTTGTCGGGGGAAAAAGGTGCAAGTGATCTCAGCAAAAACTTGAGAGTAAACTTCATACAATTAGGTGCATTCTTGGGGCTGATGTTTGCTTTGTAGGTGTGCCCTGGTAAAATCCGGACATGGGTGCCTTAGAAAATTTCTAAAGTAATACAAGTTTGGCTCCAAGTTATTATTCTTTGTGAAATTGTGTGCGTGTGGTTCAAACCCTCTCACCACTACACTTGCGTGATTCATGTCGCAGACACGTTTCTCAGAATTTTTTTCAAAACCAGTTGCACCTGCATGCTTCCATCACCAAACATTTCACTTTCTTGCATCAATCAGACTTTTTGCCCCAATCCGGTGTCATCATACAACACATTGCGCCAACGGAATACGGCGTCTTCCCAAAAGGACACCAGCGATTTTCAGATTCTCTTTCATATTTGTCGCGAACCTCCAAATGACTCACGATTACCCTAAAGGGCGGCGTTTGAAAAGGTATTATTCACAGAAATTCTTGAACACACGATGACAAAAACAATCCCGAGAATGTTGAACATGATCACCATCAAAACATCCCCCAAAACAAGAACACAAACCAGTGCAGCCAACGCGCCGTGTCAAACGGCCACAATCTCGGGAAACAATCCCAACAACGGGTGCAGGTCAATAGCCACACACGAACGGTAGGTGTCTTGTCATTGCAAAGGAAGCACAGTTTTACCCGGAACAAGAAATGGGTTGCAATCGCCACGCGGATGGTGTCTTGTGCATCAAAATCTCACTGACATTGGACTCACTTTTCCCGTGTGCTTCCCACTCGACCGGGTGGTACGTCTCTCCCACAAACACAGCATCGCGTCGTCCCCTCCAGTCACCAGACTCTCCGACTGGGAAGCACAAACAAAACATCGGCTTATTCCCCAATTTTCACCACCGGATATTTCCAGACACGCGTCTGGAAGAACAGCCCATTTTGGTTCTTCCAGAGCTTTTATCAAGGTTCTTCTGGAGCTCAGCACTTACCTGATCATCCCAGCTGACGCACCTCGCGTCGTCCCTGTGACCAGCATCAAGGGTGGAAATGTGCGTCAAGCAATGATCATGCAACTCGAACAGGTACATCTGACCCCTGCAGCAAAGAGTGGAAAAGACATTCACAACGAGCAAGCACACACAAACACACGTGTACACACACGCACACACACACACACACACATACACACACCACTCTCATGCGCCACAACACACTCTGTGACTAACATTGGATCAGTGCATGGGTGTCGAAGCCGCAAGTTTGATCTGGGTCGCCTGCAAAACCGATCAGCAAGCTAAGGATTCGCACCGAACGACATCGTAATTTCAAGAGAAAATTTCTCTGGGGAAAATGCACTGAACACCAGGTCAAATCAAGACGCCGCTTACGGAAGGTATTCAAGGCCATGAGAGCCTCGTGGATAATAGTTGGTGCGGGGGTGAACACTGCTGCTTGAATTGGACTTTGAGTCAACATTTGCACTTAACAGAAAAAGAGATGCGCTTTGCAAAGTGGCGATACCTCGGCACTCTGAGCCTCATTTCTTTCTTGCAAATTACCCCAGAGGAATTGTTAGTATTTCACATGTCAGTCAAGGAGACAGTACAAAAGAGTTTGTGCCGCCAAACAAAACGATTCTGAAAGTGCATTTTGCTGACTTGGACTCTGGAAAGTAGCGCAGACAACAACAGTCCTCCCACACACTCACGCACATGTCCTTCAACCTTTTTCTTCAGAACCCTAAATAAACAGATGAGAAGTGACTTTCAATACTTTTGCTTGGTCGATGATAAAAAGACTTTCCGCTGAAAGATAAACATGTAAGGTTATCTCTCTCTGCCTTGAATTTTAATCGTGCCCAGGTTTTGTTTGCAAACGGAAACGAACACAAAGGACAGAAACGACGTGAATGAGCGAGCTCGGAGTGGACAACAATTTTCCTGCCGCAAAAAACATTGGAAACCAAGAGTTCAGTGTGCCTTTACTATTGTTCAGAAATCGTGATTCTGACAAAAAATCCTGTTGTGTGACCACAAACAAAAACGTGAGCGTCACTTTTTCAAAACAACCGGAATGGATTGGCCTCAACTTCTGATCAGCCTCTGAGGCTCTGACCAATGGGGTCTTTCTTTGTGGACAACGGCTCTCAACTTTGAACTCGGCTGGTAGGAATTTCAACTTGGTGACGATTCCTTCAATCTGTTGCCAGGGACAAGAGCTGTGCATCCTCTACAATCAATCTGGAGATCAACAACTTTGGGCACACCAAACCACACACACACGTCAAGCGCTTGTCTTGAGCGGTCGCTTGGTAAAAACGGGAACATCCGAACAGAGTTGAAACATGATTGATAAGTTTCTGTAGACGTCGCCGTTCGATTACAACCAAAAAATTCTCGTTACCGTACCGTCTCGTGTATCAGACTCACTTTCTGCCCCAAAATTGAATGTCAAAAACAAAGGGTGCGTTTTGTGGTGATCAGTGGTGATCAGACTTCCCCTTCGAAAAATTCTGAGTGCAGTGGTCACGTGGTGACCACGTGATACCTCTTGACAGCACTTGATTACACAGCACCACTGAGAAATCATGGGTAATGATCACATGACCACCCCTGACCACAACTGGCAACTTCAGAGCAGTGAGCGCGAGAATATATCTCAATGGGAACATTTTTCGTGCTGAAATTTCCTCAGGAATGGGATCATCCCCATCTCCCAAAAAGAAGTCAAGGGCGATTGATCGCCAGGACACAAAACAACGAGCGCGCCTGTGTTGAAAAAGGGCACCGAAAGCAACATTTAATGCAAAAGAAGATTCTGCGCAACATTGTTCAGAGGGCCGCTTCAGATTCTACTTACTCGTGCGAGCCTGCTACTACGTGCATCCTGTTCGTTTTCTTGGGTTGGAAGCAATCAACAACATAATCGACGTCGCTGTCTGATACCAAGGCTGCCTGAAATAAAGAAAAAACACCACTGTCCTTGTCCATCATGTCTTCCTGGGTGTTGGAAACAAGAGTGTCTTTATCAACCACTCTCTCTTGGTTTGACTCTGTGTGAAACCAAAGTTTACGAGGCATGTTAACTTATTCCTGCAAGGATCCAGTTTTTGGTCGGATCTTCAGGTGTGTCGATGTCGCCTTCACATGGGTGATTTGAACAATTGTTCGACCTGTGTTGTGGAGCAATTTTGAGGCCTTGCACTGTCTGACCCCAGAGTTTCCAGGTCACAAAGTTGTGTCTGTCGGAAAGTTCGAAGATGGCGGACGTGACGCGATTTTGTCGCATGTTGGTGAGACTGTTTCTGTTCTTTGTGTTGGTGAGAAGTGCTCAAAATGCCAAGGAGCAGAGAGTGGCAATCAAGTTCTTGAGCTCACTGAGAATGAAGGCATCTCGGATTCATGAACACCTTGAAATTGTCCACGGAAGATTGGCCTACTCGCTCAGCACTGTCACTCGTTGGATGGCCCGTTTCCGCGGAGGCAATGCTTCGACCAGCGACCTCCCTCATCCTGGGCGTCCGCCCAAACTGACTGCTGACAAGATGAGACATCTCTGAGACCTCCTGAGAAGACGACCAACTGCATCAGTGCGATTCCTGGCCCGTGAAACTGAACTTTCTTTGCCATGTGTGCACAAAGCTCTGAGGAAAAGAATGAATCTGAAAAAGAGACCCGCCCGTTGGGTGCCGCATTTCTTGAGTGACGCTCAGAAAAGAGTCAGACTGGACGCATGCAGGAGGCTCCTGCGCTCTTCAAGACAAGCCAACTTTTTCTCAAGGATTGTCACGGGCGACGAGTCATGGTGTTTGGCGTACGACCCAGCTTCAAAAGCTGCCACAATGACCTGGTTGCACCCAAGAGAACAGCGACCTGAAAAGCCTCGTGTCGAGAGAAACGCTGTCAAAGTCATGATCCTCATCTTCTGGGACGTGAATGGTGTTGTCCATCGTGAGTTCATCCGTGATGGGCATGGTGTGGATGGTCCTTTTTATCTTGGGGTCATGCGCAGGTTGCGTGAGGCCATCAGGCGCAAACGTTTTGACCGCTGGAGGAACAGAGACTGGCTGCTTCAACACAACAATGCCCCGGCGCACCGTGCAAGGATCGTCACACAGTTCCTGGAAAACACCCAAACCAATGTCATCGAGCACCCCCCGTACAGCCCGGACTTGGCGCCGTCGGACTACTGGTTGTTCAATCGCCTGAAGACCCAGATGTGTGGTGAGATCTTCGCAACAGCTGACGAAATTTGCCAGAGGGTCAACAACGTCCTGTGCACCATTCCCGCAGCCGACTTCCGCGCAGCGATGTTCCGACTGCGTGACAGGTGGCAAAAGTGCATCCAGGCGGGAGGCAGTTACTTTGAATGAACCCTGACCAAGAAAGGACATGATCTCCTTCACCTGTGGACTGTGGAAAAAAACTTTGTTTTGGATTTTGGATTTTGACTTTTTGTTTCAAGGATAACAGTGAGCGACACACCCTTCGGTTTGTTATTGTTACCGACAAATAAAAAAAGTAGCATATCACTTGTTGGTTCGATTCCGGCTGGGCCATAAGCCACGATGAGCGGGACAACAGATCACCAAAAAGAAACAGCAGAAAAGTCCAAAAGATCCGACCAAAAACTGGATCCTTGCAGGAATAAGTTAACATGCCTCGTAATGCAGATAATTTCCAAAAGACCAAGTCTTTTATGCGCGGCCGAAAAGCTGTACCTTTGGAGGTTTGTTGCGTTATTTCTGAACCTTGTCCTGAGGAAAAGGATCATAGCACCCTTTGCATCTGCTCTTTTCTTCCAGAATATGGTGCGCGAGAATGAAATGGGCAAAAAGAAAATCTCTCGGACAGTTCGTCTTTCTCATACAACCCGCACAAAATGTTTCGTATTGTTCCACATCCAGGTCCATCAATGGAACTTCATTGCTTTGGGTCAAACATCTGGTTTCCCATGAAGACATACAACACGACTCCACTTGGGAATCATTTAGACTCACCTGAAGATCATCCCTTAATTCCGGAAAATTATCCAGACAATCAAACTGTAAAACAAATACATTTTTCATCAAGCAAACGCCAAGTAAACCTGAACTTTTAATCTCACAAATACCTGTCCATTCCATAAATTTCGAAAACAAAAAGACAACCAAATCACACGTCAAGGAAACGAGATGATGCCTCTGCATCTTGTTCTTGTTTGCTCACCTCTTCGGAGTCCCACACTTGCAAAGTGTCCACATGGGTTGTGCAGTAGATGTTTTGAAACTGATTTCCACACCAACCAACTTCAGCCTTCAAACAGAAAAGCGAGGCATCGTTTGTGATAATTTGCAATGAAAAGTCACAGCACTTCTCAGGATTGGTGGACTGGCTTCTTACCACAGAGGAGCCCGTGTTGAGAGTTCCATACAAAGCGTCGTCTTCACTGGATTTAGAAATGTCGAACAGACACACCAGAGCATCTGTTGATCCCGATGCCAAAACATCCCGCTTTTCTGGATGAAATTTCACCTGGAGAGAGCAACCCCGTTGAGTTCAACAACGCAGTGCAAATTGGACATCGTAATGGCCGCGCTCTTTGTTCGATGCGACCAAATTGGGCACAAAGACAATGAGACTATCAAGAAGAAAATCAGCCGCGTGACATCCAAATCTCCTACCTGCAATAAACATCCGTTTGGTGAAACCAATGACCTTATTTTGCTCAGTTTATTTCCCTGGAAAGGCAACTTTGCTGATATTTTTGCAAGGAGGGAGTGGAACTCGTAAAGAAACCAAGTTGTGTTCATTTTGAAAAACAAACACAACTTGGTTTCTTTACCCCCAAATTGGGTTGCTCTCGCAGACAAAAATGCATGATGAAACCAATGTCAGCAAGATTCGTTGATAATAAACAGAGTTGTGAACAACAGATTTCACCTGAGTTATGTCATTTTCGTGCGATTCTTCGTAAACACCCATCGCTGCACTTTTTCTTGAGTCCCTGTGAATGAACCCACATTGTTCAAGAACCAGCACACTCAGATACATCAACATTTGCAAACACAAGCAAGTTGGATTGGGATTTAAATATTTTAATACCAGAAAATCAAGTACGAATCCCCGTCTTTGTCAGTCTCCGTTCCAGCACAGAGAATTCTGTCATCACACGTCAAATCCAAGCAACTCAATTGTGTGTTCGTGTCTTCATGTCCTGTTTTGAACCAACATGATCACAGGTCAGCCAAGTCGGTGAGTGACAGTACAAAACGTCGACCCTTAGGGACTTGTTGCAACTCACCCGAAAAAATCTGGATTGGTTTCTTGATGTCTGCTCTGAAATCCCAACCCCTGAAATACAAGGCACAAACATACTTGTAATGGGGTCGAAAAAGAATAAAAACTCGACAGTCATTCACCCGAAATGTTTTCAGTTCAATTCAAAAGCTGAAACTCGTTTTGATATGCAAAGCTCGTACAAACTCACTTGACTGTTTTGTCGTGAGACGAAGAGTACAACAAGTTCGGATTTCCCAGGGAAAATTTCACGCCAGTAATTTTTTTCTCGTGACCTGAAAGAGAACGATGCTTGCAGCAATGTTCAAACGCTGTGGTATTGGTGCGTCCTCCACAGCAGTTGGTTATTTTTTTGTTCTCACCTTGAACAACAACATCAGTTCTCAAATCGCTTCGTGAGAACAGGCTTATTGAAAACTTAGAACTCGTCGCAGCAAGCCGAGCATTTCTACCACAAGCTTCACTGAAACAGCAGGCGATCAGGTGATTTAGTAAAACAAGACTTTGTAAGATCTAAAGCGACATTTCCACGCTCGGAACGCGGTTCCCCTTTTCAAATTTGTGCGAGCTTTTGAATTCAGTATTCTTAATTCTTGCGATGTTTGACACTTGTTGTGTGATGTCTCTTTGGGGCGATGCACCATGTGGTAGTGCAGTGTGTGGCAAGGTGGATGAAATGTCCCCTGCCCCCCTCCCCTAACCCCCTCCCCTACCAGACCCCCCTTCCCCTCCCCCTGCCAGACCCCCCCCATAGGGAGGACAAGGAAGAATCGATGACATTACCGGCAAGGGACTTCGCACTGCAGTTGCCTTGAGCACTGCTTCTTGTTGATCATCCGACAACTGCATGCCTGATTGGGCGATAATAGATATTACAACTTACCACGACTGCGAATCCATCGTGAGAACACTTTCATCGCTTGGTTGTTCGAGCGCCAGTGGGACCTTCTCTCTCAATGCAAATCCGGCCATTTCACAAGAAGAACTGGGTGTCAAAATCCACAAAAATAGTCCGAATGTTATCTTTTTTGATTGACTACGCGCAACAGATGCGGAAATTTCTCTGTAAATTCGCTGGTCTACCTGGGGCTGATGCCCACTTTTGTCATTCTTCTTGTTGTTTTTGTATATTTTTAAACTTGTTCACTGATTTACTTTCTGACCTGTATTTTAATTTTTCAGTATGTTTTGGAAAATTTGTTCAATCAAATTTCTGAACTGTATTCTGTGTTTGGCATCTTGTGTGGAAAACAATTCTGTAAATTATGAATTTGCCAATCGCTATGTCCCACCTTGAAAAATCTCACATGAAAATTACTCAGTTCTATTTTTTTTTTTTTTTTTTTTTTTTTTTTTTTTTTTGGACCGGGCGTAAAAATTTTTAAATAAAAAAAATTTATATTTTAAAAAAAAAATTTTCAAAAAAAAATAAAAAAAAAAAAAAAAAACAAAAAAAAAAATTATTTGCTACAAATTTTTTGGCATTTTGGAAATATTAAGAGAAAATTTTCAATTCATTTTGTGATTTTATTGGCAATAATTGGGGCACTCCATTGCCCCCTAC
>JAAUXT010076952.1_pt1 | contig 23589 bp, 18 predicted proteins | sample 7278171 | NCBI WGS metagenome assembly JAAUXT01 (sample SAMN14350112, study PRJNA611818) | marine sediment metagenome | isolation source: surface marine sediment (1.8m) | place: French Polynesia: Moorea | collected 2018-08
AGAAAGGCAGAACATAAAGGCATGCAATTGTTCCAAATGCACAAAGTTTCCTTCTTTTCTGATTGTTGACCACACGCTCAAAAGAAGGAATTTTTGTAGAAGACCCTCGTACATTCACGCACGCGAACAGTTGAATTCAAAAATCCTCTTACAAGTCACTTGACACTGTTTTTCAAAAGAAAATGGGTGCAGGGTTTGCCCAAAAATGTCTTTGTCGAAGCAGTGAATCAGTTTGTAACTCTTGGTCAGGACGGTGCTTGTGGGGTGACGAGGCCCTGGCTGCGGTCCTCCCCATCAGGCCCAACAGTTCCAATGGTGTCTTTTCTTGGTGTTGTGTTCTATCTCACTGCTTCACAAACAATAAAGAAGGGCTTCGAGTGCAAGCACGTGAAAAGTTCATTCGTACGATGATGCGCTTCCCGGACGATGATGGCGCCCCTGATTGCAGAGAGCGACGCTCGCGCTGCCGGACGAGGTTCAGGAGGAAGTGTTCCGCGCGCTGCTGACGCTCGTCGACGAGGTCCTGCTGCCCTGTCAGTGTCTGCTCGCCAACAACTGCTGCATGCTTGAGGAGATCTGGGGCTTCCTCAAGATGCTTGGATACGAACACAGGTGCGGTCTGGTGGAATTGTGTTGCGTTGGAACGTGAGTGAAACTACAGGGAACTTGCGTGCAGTTTTTGCGGGAATTAGAACAATTACGTCTGCCGCAAGTTCGAGGGGATCGACATGATATTCGAAAATAAGCAGTGTTGGGTTTCGGTTTCAAAGTTTTGCTTGATTGGCACGCAACAGGTACCGGTTGTACGGTCAGTGGAAGAACGACACGTACAACAACCACCCGGTTCTCATCCGACAGAAGGCCGACGTGGTCGAGAAGGCCAAGTACATCATGAAGTGAGTCAAACCGGTCATCGAACAGAAAACAGTTTCACTTCACCTGAATCGATTTGTCCTCCCGACGCCTGCACCACGCGCAGTGGAGCGTTGCGTCTCACGACAAATATTTCGGTGCTGTCGCGGTGCATTGCTGTAAAATGCAGCAAATGAAGTTATAAGTGCAAAATGATGGTTGGCAGAAATTGAGCTTTTGTGTTTGTTCTAAACTTTCGCAGACGTCTGGCGAAAGAAAATGTCAAACAGTTGGGCAGACAGATTGGAAAGTTGAGTCACACGAACCCCGCCGTCCTGTTTGATTACGTGAGTGAACTTGTGCGACATCAAGGTTTTCAGACGTACAGAACAGTGCTTGCAGCAGTGTTTCGTTCCGTGTTTGCAAGAAACGTCAGTGAGAAAAACAGCAACCTGTCTGTGAGAAGTCGACAACCGTCAGTCGGTTGCTTTTTCGCGCAGGTGTTGTCGACAATCCAGAAGTATGACAACTTCATCGGGCCCGTGGTGGACTGCCTCAAGTACGTGACGTCCATGTCGCTCGACATCCTCGCCTACTGCGTCATCGAGGCGCTCGCCAACCCGGAGAAGGAGCGCATGAAGACGGACGACACGAACCTGTCGCTCTGGCTGCAGAGTCTCGCCAACTTCGCCGGCAGCATCTTCAAGAAATACTCCATCGAACTGGTTGGGCTCGTGCAGTACATCGTCAACCAGCTCAAAGCTGGAAAAAGGTTCGTTTTCTTCTGTGTGAAGACTGTGGAATTCTCAACGTGAAGTTGACAAAAGTCAAACAAGTTTTCGTGACGTGTTCTGGACAAGATGCAGTGGTCGACACTGTGAGCGGTCGTTTGACTTGTGCGAACACGTTTGACGATATTTGTTCGCAGTTACGACTTGATGATTCTGCGGGACGTGGTGACCAAGATGGTCGGGATCGAGGTGTCGGAGGAGATCACCGACGACCAGCTGGACGCCATGAGCGGCGGCGAGCACCTCAAGGCCGAGGTAACCCCCCCCCCCACTCCCGAGTACTTTTGAAAGTACCTGTGATGCGCATCCGTTGGACAAAAGGGTTCTTGGAGAAATGGCGATGCGTTTGATGCGGTATATTTGTGAACATGCGTTACTCAGTGGGTCAAAAACGTGACTTCTGAGTCGGCTGCATCTGTCTTGTCTTGTGTTTGTGCAGGGCGGGTACTTCGCTCAGGTGCGCAACACCAAGAAATCGTCTGCGCGGCTGCGCGAGGCGCTCATCGAGTTCGACCTCGCCATCCCGCTCTGTCTGCTCATGGCGCACCAGCGCAACGCCATCGTGTTCCAAGAGTCAGTCGGCAACGAAGACCGCAGACACATCAAACTCATCGGGAAACTCTATGATCAGGTCGGCATGAATGTGCTTGAGCGTCTGTCGGCAGGCACCAGTGTACGAACACACAGACACACACACACACACACACACACACACACACACACACATCCTGTGTGAACATGCTTGAGTTCGTGCCGCGCAAACACCGGCTTGGATTTTCAGCCGACATGTTGAGCCCACGTTGCAGGTTTTTGAAGACAAAATTTGCAGTATATGCTCTGTGCGTTGCAGTGCCAGGACACGTTCGTGCAGTTCAACACGTTCCTGGCGCAGAACATGTCTCTGGACGAGTGGTCGCGGAAGCTGCCTCCGATCGAGCAGCTGCTGATGGACTACCACGTGGCGCCCGAGATGGCCTTCTCGCTCTACAGGTCCATCTTCAGCAGCGCCGTCAACGTGAGTTGAACAACGTTCCACAAATCACTTCCTTGTCCAAGGCCAGAAATCCACTTTGGTTTGCTTGACAGTTCGTGAAACGCCCTTTTGTTTGATATTTGTAGGGCAAATTCGAAGAGTTCAGAAAGGCTGACAAGAAAGATAAGGAGAAATCTACGACGCAGGGAAAAGCTCAGCGCTACATTGACGCCTGCAATATTGTCATGACTCCACTGCTTGAACAAGTGGTTCCGCCCATGCCTGCCAAACTGTGGGAAGATCTCACGTGAGCTTGAGCAAACTGAACATCACGTTCTTGCCGTGCCTTCTTCAATGCGAAAATGGGCAGTTCTATCGAACTGGTTCATTTCTGATGTCTCTCTTCAGGCCCAGATTTTTCATGACATTTTGGACACTGACAACGTCTGACCTGTACGTACCCACGTCCTCGTATGAACGCCAGATTGCGCTCATCAAAACACAACTCAACGCTGTTGACGACAACAGAGATATGGTGAGGCCACAATGTCCCAACATCATTTCAAACATCATTTCACATGAAGTGTCGGTTCAAATGGGATCTCGAGCGATTGCGCACTTGTTCTGTGTTGCTTGTGCAGTCGCAGAGCAAACGGAAGAAGGAGCGAGAGCGCTGCCAGAATCTGATGGACAAGTTGGCGGAGGAGGAGAAGAAGCAGCATGAGCACGTGAACCGCGTCATGACGCGCCTGCGCCACGAGAAGGACGACTGGTTCAAAACGAGTGAGTTGCGCCTCCGCCTCCTCTGTTTCTGTCGAGTCTCTCACGCGGTGAGGGAGGAAGGTTTCTTCTTATCGTACTCAGTTCAAACCAGCAATCAAGGAAACGAACACATTGTCCATCGGTCACATTCAGAACTTTGCTGGAGCACTGCTTGTGATCCAGCATAATGGTGTGACTGTGTGCACAGGAAACATTGGACCGCACTCGATCATCGCAGGTATCGAACGACACAAAAGCACAGGACTTTCACATAACATTGTTTGCGAATCGTAACAGTCATCCCCTCCACCGGCCTGAGTTGCTTTCATCGCTGTCTTGTCTCTGTTTATCAATCTGCGGTGCGAAGTTTGTGTCGGGTTCGGTCTGAGTACGTATCTGTCATGGTTGTCGGTCTTGTTCCTTCGTTGAAAACAGTTCTCACGTCTCCGACCTTGTGTTTTGTTTGAAACACTGCCAAAATAACATCTTCAGCTGGAAAGCCAACACAAGGCGGAAAGTGGTGTTCGGATGAGCTTTGAACGTCATGAAGGACGTTCTTTGTTCGGAGGAGGTGTGTGGTGTGAAGATGGACCACTCGCGTTTTCATGCATTTGAAAGAAATGGGAACAGGCTTCCTCACAACCTAGCTCTGGAAATTTTTGTCAAGGAAAAATCAAGGAAAATCACCGTTTTTGTGAAGCCAAGAAAACTTGAAAATGTTTCCGAACAGTCAGGGAAACAATGGAATTTTCTGCGGAAAATCAAGCAAAGTTTTTGCATTTTGTGGTCCACGCGGGATGGGAGTTGGAGTGAACATTCCTGAAGCCTGATGAAACTTGGGAACTATTTTGTGTGGTCGGAAAAAACTGACGCTCGCACGGATTATCCGTCAGTGTTCTGAGCTGGTCCCAATGAATTTGCCATGTCGTTGAAGTTGGTGTCTGTGCAGGAAACACATTGTGGCTTCCTGCGTTCCTGCCAATGTCAGTTTGCATGTTTTTGACTTGACCACACTCGTCCGGCTGTTGCAGAGACGACGAGTAAGAACCTGTCGGTGCTGACGTTCCTGCAGTACTGCGTGTTCCCACGCTGCTGCCTCACGGCCAACGACGCCGTCTTCTGCGCGCGCTTCATCCACACCCTGCACCACCTGCAAACGCTCAACTTCTCGTCGCTCATCTGCTACGACCGGGTCAGTACGCCGTCATTTGTCCGCTGCATTGTCGCGTTCAGCCTCTCTTCGGTTTCAGTGGACATCTTTGAATTTTACATTTGAACTTTACAAGAAGTTGCATTGTGACGGCAAATGTTGATAAGTAACACCCTTGCTGCATCGGCATGACCCAACAACGACGTGTGTTTCGTTCTGCAGATCTTCTCTCAGGACCTGCAGTTCTCGGTGTCGAGCTGCACGGAGAACGAGGCGCATCGCTACGGCCGCTTCTTCTGCAAGATTCTCGAGACGCTGATGCGCTGGCACGGCGACCAGACCATCTACGAGAAGGTTCGTGTCCGTGTGGTCAAAACAAAGTCATCCGGTGTTTCCCCCTCAGAATAGTTGGTTGTCTGCCCACAACCATTGGTGAATATGTGGCGTGTTTGACGCAGGAATGCATCAACTACCCCGGCTTCTCGACGGTGTTCCGCCGCGCCTCCTCCGTGCCCGCCTCCACCAACCCGCTCGACTTCGAGAACTACAGACACGTCGCGCACAAGTGGCACTTCAACGTCACCAAGGTGCGTGCGTCACACCGTGAGCTTTCCACTTGGTGTATCACTGCATCTAGACAGAAGATGAACCAAGAGTTCAACGTTGTTGTTTATTCGCAGGCCATGGTGGCTTGTCTGGAGTCGACGAACTACGTGCAGATTCGTAATGCTCTCATTATTCTCATCAAGGTAAGTTTGGTTTAGAAGGATTGAAATTCCGAATCAAAAACTCCCAAGAATTGGACCTCAACAATCTCGTGTGTTTCGTGTGTTTCCAGATTGTACCATATTACCCGAAAGTGATTCGCTTCGGGATGGCTTTGGAGAGACGCATCGAGAAATTGTGTCAGGAGGAGAAGGAGAAGCGACCCGACATTTATGCTCTTGCCATGGGGTAAGTTGTGGAAGGAATTGGACTGCTTTCTTTTGTGGGTTCTGAAGGGGGCTTCCAGTCCTCCCATTTTCCCCTGAGACTTGGGTGTGGCATATTTCATCCCGGACAGGAAATATTTCGTTGACAATGCAGTTCATTTCGTTGCAGGTACTCAGGCCTACTGAAGACCAAGAAGTCCACTTGGGTGATTGATGATGTTTTTCATCCTTGCAAATCTGGTGATGTAAGAGTTCCAGTTTGGTTTTAATTCTTTGGTTGTAGTGATGGAGGTGGATGGGTTGCAACCCCAAACCACACCGCTCGTGTTGGCGTCGGGCGATGGATAAGCGTCAGAAATGGAGCAAATCACATGCACGATGCACGAAGCACCTGGTTTTCTTCACGGAGTTGGAACTCTTTTTGCCTTTCGCAACCTCTGATTACGTCACGTTGGTCCAAATTGGCCAGACACGGTGTGTGCAGCCATTTTAGTTCAAGGCAACTGCGAGTGTGAAGTCCATGGATCATGATCACAACAAGCTGTTATTGGCAGCCATCTTCGAAACTGGAAAAGATTGAAACAAATATTCAATTTCAGGATCACGATATCAATCTGATGTGAACGTGATCAGCTTTCAGTTGAAAGCTTGTTCATGGGAAGTGTGTGTGTGTGTGTGGGGGGGGGGAGTTGAGAGACACATGGGCTCACTTACACATCCAATTGGATTGGTGCTCTGCCCTACACAGAAGGTTTTTCTGGTTGAAAGCTCAGAGTGATGATCGGGGGCTTCTCAGTTTTACAATTACTTGGTACACACACAGTGTGAGGAGGTGCGGAGGAGGTGGCTATCTGAGGCGACACCCGAAACCTGGAGGTACAAGCATTGTCTGACGTTTCAGTTTGACGCCTCAAATCCAAGGACAGATACGAGTACCAGGTCTCCAAGTTTCGGGTGTGCCTGGCACGCCGGTGTGGTTTGGGGGCAACAAGGACCTTTCGGGAGAGGATTGGTTCTTCTCACTGTCAGTGTACTTCAGGCGCACTTGCCGGCTTCCTCTGAAGTTTGAAGTCGTGAACCGGTCTGCAGCCAATAACTGGCAGATGCTGAGATCCAAGTGCAAGTCTGCAGCGAACCAAGAATTTTGAAAATGTTACTTTGTTGTTTCACTTTTGTCATCACAAACATTTGTAAAAGCTCCCCGAAACGTTTTCTTTCACCAGCAAACGACCCTACGTGGTGGCGCCAATTCCGCTACCAAGGTCAACGGAGTGACTCCGAAGAAGAAAGAAGCGAAGGAAGACAGCACGTCGAAGAAAGAGACACCCAATGGTCAGTATGACATTTTGTCGGTCCAGAACGCACGTGGCGTCTAGTTTATCACCAGCAAGAGCGTCGAACCCAAGTCTTTTCAATTCTCACACGCAGACAAATCGAAAGAGACGAAGAAAGTGGTGAAAGTGAAGGCTGAGCCTCGAGACGAGTCGGACAGCGGAACCGGCGCCGACAAACTCGAAGAACCGAGGTGCGCTGTCTGTCTGGATCCATTTCGCGTTGTTTGACCAAAGGTTGATTTGATCAAGTTGTTATTCAAGCAAGGACAATTTAAAAGGACGACCCTTACCTGGGTTGATGTTCATTGTTCAGACCCAAAGAGGCGAAGGAGAAGAAAGTGAAGCGTGAGAAAAAAGAGGAGCGACCTGCACCACCGAAGGAAGTGAAACTGGAGGTGAAAGACGAGCGCCGCAAGGAGGAGGAGCGTCGGGCGGCGAAGGAGGAGGAGAGGCGCGCCAAGCTCAAGGAGGAGGCGGCGGCGGCGGCGCCGGTCGAGTCGCCGCGCGAGCGTCGCGACGAACCGCGTGAGCGCAGGGACAAGGTGACGTTTCCGCCGTGATCTATTTTGCAACGCGAGGGGTGTTTGATGGCTCTGCACAGAAGAATTTGCTTTCGTTCCCAACGTCAGTCTGGGGGAAAATTACAACCTTGTATACAACCTCAACCAGCATGTTGTGTTATGTTGTGCGGAACACAAAAGGACAAAAACTGTCGCAGACAGTTCGTCCTCCCAATTCTGTTTTGACTTTTTCTGCAGCCGCCGAAGGTCAAGAAGGAGCCGCGGAGCCCGTCACGCGACAAGAAGCGAGAGAAGGAGGAAGCGGCGGCCGACCGCTCCACGAGCGTCGCGTCCAACAGCAGCCACGGGTCGGGCGGGCACGCCCGCAGTGCAGACCCCTCCCCAAAGCGCTCCGACGACAGAGGTGAGCACGGCCACAGGTTCACAGGAGATGGAGAACGGGGCTGTTTGAAAATGCAGCTCAGCTCTCTTCATTTGCTCGGCCCGTCTAAAACCCTAAAACTGTGTTTGCCAAGTCCGCAGACGAATCATGTTGCAAACTTGCAGCATCTTCTTTGTCTTGCAGAGAACAAACGGCGACGAGTGGAGACCAGCACCTCAAAGGTAGATCTACTGTTTTGCGCACTCGTTGCACCGTGGACAGCGGGGGTGCCTTGTTCCTTTGAAACACGCGCAGAACTTTGAGACAGTTTGTGATTTCCCTCTGAATGTGAGAACACAGCGCATGTTTGGCTTGTCCCACATCAGCACCCAAACCCGTACTAACACTGGATTAAACACACAGGAGAGTCCGCACAGGGAGCCCTCCCCCTGGCGCGACGAGGCTCAAGCCAAGACACATAGGGTACGGTGAATTCTTATCAGTGTTGTGCCTGCGTACTTACAATACAAGTGCCCCTTGAGTTCGTTCAATCCGACGACTCTTGTTCAATTCAAAAGATTTCTCCCATTTTCTTCAGTTTTTGCTGAAAAACAATACTGACCGAACACCCAAACCAATCTTGGAAAAGTTTGCGGATTTAGTGACTCGAGGTGGTGCACAACCTGGTTCTTTGGTGTCACATTTGTCATGTCTCATCTTGTCGCAGGGATGCGTGTAACAGCACTTCTTTCGTTTCTTGCACACTGACTTTGCTGTTTTGGTTTGAAAGCTGAGGATACAACAGTATCAAACCTGACATTTTTCACTGTGTTCCGGACAGATGTCTATTTCTGTCGTTCTTGTTTTATTCAAGACCTGCGACCCAGCTGTTTGCGTCCGTGTTTGCACATTTGACGTTGCACATTGTTGGTTGTCAAAGTGTTAAAGTTCCACTTGTTTTGTCTCGCTGGTGCAGAGTCCTGGTCATGGGCGAAGCGACACAGACACACGCAGATCCAAGGATCGCTCCGACAGGAAGAGAACTTCAATGGCAAGTGTCAGATACATTTGGTGGTGTTCTTTTGAAACGACAACACACTAGCAGGCTCATGATGTCATTGCACGTCTACTTTCAGGGAGATGATGACAGTTTTGAATCAAAACGGCACAAGGGAGACGGAAGTGCATCAGGTAAGGGAACCTCTTCTCACTTTTTGAGATCCATCCAACAATGATGGTTCCAGTCCCGCCCGATTCGACCACTTTCTGGCAGATGAAATGGCCATTCAGATAAATTCCAAGGGACGTCGAATTGCGCAGACCGACAAAAATAGAGGAGAAACGTGCTTGTCCAGATTCCAAGGGACGTCGAATTGCGCAGACCGACAAAAATAGAGGAGAAACGTGCTTGTCCAGAAACGCGTTTATTTTCACAGACCGCTCCAGCAAGTCGGCAATAAATGGAGACACGCCTCACGGCAAGTCGCGGAGCGCGAGGCCCCGCACGCCACCGCCGCCCAAGGAGCACCGCGGGGGGCGCTTGGGCACGACGTCGCCTGGCCCGGGCGCGCGCCGCTCTGGACACAGGGACGAGACGGAAGACGATGACAGCGGCAAGAAGGCGCGCAGGGTCAAGGTGAAAACATAAGTATCTCCCGTGTTTTGTCCAAACATTCGCTGTTTCACATTCGCGTTCAATTCTCTGCAGATTTGTTTTGTGACAAAGTGGTTGTTTGAGCAAAGAATTGCATTTTTTTTTCTCTCAGGAATCGCCGGACGTGAAAGAGAGGAAGGAGAAACAGTATCCTTTGTCTGGCAGCGACTGTTTTCGCATGGGCGCATTAATTTCTTGAGGCCCACCGCTCCGCAGCCTGGAAAATGTGGCCCGAAGAACCCAAGTGCTATAATGTTCGAATAAAATTTCCATTTCGCTGAATCCTGAAGCGTGACAAAACGACAAATTTGTTTCATTTCGGTGGCACCCCCACCCCCACCCCTGTCCCTCAAGAACTGATTCTGGAGCCATCTTCGTGACAGTAAATTGCTTCCGCGTCCGGGAAGGGAGATACAATTCACGGTTGGTTTCCGGTTCTTACTCTTGTGCGAATACTTCCTTCACTTTCGCGCAGCTCCAAAAAGTCGAGCAAGAAGTGACATCCTGTTCCTGACCTTTGAAGACTCGAAACTGACGCTGTGGAGGGAACAATTGCATTTGGTACAAACGAATGGAATCTTGAACTTGGGGAAATTCAGTGTGGATTCTTTTGTACAGTGGGTGCAGCTGTATTTGCGTGTCATGTTGTAATCAGATTTTCGTTCGGTGATTCAGATCCCTCAACGCGAACAATTTGGTTTTCTATTCGTGTACAAATCATCACCGCAATTTGGAGGCAGTTGGATATCGCACACATTTCTTCTGTCGAGAAGACAGGCAAGCTGCACATCGGGGTTCTTCACTACGCCCAAGGGCCATATGTTGGGTCAGACAAATGCACTGATGCGTTCATCGTAATTTTTATTTTTCCTTCTCTTTCTTGATTGACACTGTGCTTTTTTATTTGTGAACGCAAGGCACAAAGCCGTGAATAAATCGTGATTGTGAACCAGCATTGTTGTGTCCGTTTCCTTGGTGAGCGTGAATTTCTGTTTTGTGGATTCTGTTGTCGGATATCACTCTGCAAGTGGCACAGTTTTTCACGCACGTTTTATCTCTCCAAGGAAAATTTTGCGCGGATTCCAGAAGATCAACCGCCACAAAGACAAAAGTTGCATTCACGCTGAGACACGAAACGTCAAGTTTTGTTCAGACCTCTCCAGTTGTCCTCACTGTCTGGAAGTCTTGCTTTGTTTCGTGTCCAGCTCATTGCTGACTCCCTTGAAGCTGTCGTTCGGCAGTTTCACAATCGGTGGAGGTCTCAGGAAGACTTTTTCAAGCTTTGACTTGAGAGTTTGATGTACTCCATCCACCGCTTCAAATCGTCTGGAGGATCTGGACTAATTTTGTCGGAACCTGACAACTGACGCAGAATTTCTCCAGGGGACGCACCAATGAAGCACTGTTGAGCGTACATGATGGCAACAACGAAGTTGTCTTTGCACCTCACGAATCTTTGCTCAACATAAAACGCTTTCTCATCCCAGCATGAAATCTGTGAAAAGAAACTTTGTGCAAGCACCACTTGTCGCGTTCCAACCAATCTGACGAGCAAGAAATGAAAACAACAGGACGAATGTGCAATGTTCACTCACGCTAGTTTGGAGCGTGTACCGGTCAAACAGCTGCAGTGACTTTCGGTATCTGATGGTTGACGCACCAAGTGTCACGCGACTCTTCATCTGTCCCGCCTTGTCAAAAATTCCGTTTTGAAGCCACAGCTTATAGCGACCGAAATCCGCTTCCCGCAGATACCTCCCGTTGTTCATATGGCAAAACATATCCAAGTCCGTTGTCAGACAAATACCTGAAATCATGCACGAGCTTTAGGGGATGTACGTACTCTGCATCAAGAAAGTGTGACACGAAGGTCAAGCTCACAGAAGCAAGCAAACTTCTGTGAAATAGTGACCGACCTGTCAGTGTGGCAGGCTTGAAAGCGTCTCTGATGACATGCCCCAGCTTCGCCTGGATTTTGCAGTAGACGATCAGCACAACAGCTCGCACGAAGTAGTGGCAGTCAAAGAGGACATTCAACAGCAAGCACACAACAAGCATCACATTGCCCATGGCAAGAACTGTTCAATTGAAATCCCGTATAAAACAATTCCTGCTGCTTAGTCTTCTTCTGAAGTTCACCTGATATGAGGAAACGGAACCAACAGTGTGTGACCCTTTGTAGCTTCAGACGACTGACAGGTGAGCGATATAAGGGGCTGTGGGGTCTTACAAGGGAGCTATTGTTTTGTTTTATTTTTCCTTTATTTTCTTTTTTCCCTTTTGTTTCGTTTGCTTTTATGTCTTGTAAGTTATCAAGACAAAACAAGTGCTCGTTTCCCAACGATTTTTTTAAGAAGAAGAAGAAGAAACAACACATCGTGTGTCAAAGCGCCCTTCGTGTACATTGCAATTTTCTTGATAAACTATTGGATACTGCTCCCTTCCCTGGTGCCAAATGTAAACAGACATGGCCGACGGAGACGAGGAAGAAGCCCGTCGGCCGTTTGGTAATTCCAGTTTTTGTCGTGTTTAAGAGCTTATATGGACGATCTGTGTTGTCTTGCAAGAGCTACATAACTTAAACCTATTGCACAAAGAATATCTTGTCTTGTAAACTGTCGGCTCAGCGTTATTTCACGCTTTGAAACAATCGTCTAAGTTTCTTTTTTCAGTTGAATACAGTGATGACAAGTCCAACCCTGACAACATCGTCTTGGTGAAGGTGGATATTCCGGGCTTGAAGAAGAAGTCCAAATTATTCAGCCGCAGTGGAGGGTCCACCGCATCCAATGCATCAATTTCGCTTGAAGCCAAAGAAAGGTTGGTGACACGTCTCGAACATTCATTTTCTGAATTTCTGCAGCAACGATAAAGCAAACATGTGCTTTGTACTTTTGAACAATAACACTTTGGTTGTACATCCACAATTTATGAGTGAACAACCTTCCTGTATTGCAGATCTTTCAAGTTGAAGGTTGCTCTCAACAGACCAAAACAAAGTTATGTTTATGCAGTGAAGAAGCTACCTGAACCCATAAACCCTGACAAAACAAGCTACAAGGTACTTCAGAGATTACTCCGGTTCCAACAGAAATGAGCAAAACATCACAAGGATTTGACTACCTCTTCCCTGGATTCGAACAATAATTTTGAGACATTTCAATTCTTTGCAGGTGTTGCGAAAGGAGGAAGTGTGTGTTTTTCTGTACAAAGCTACCCCAGGACGATGGGACGGACAACTGTCCAGTGTTGGATTGGAGACCGCAGTTGACGAATGAGTTTGCGTGGGACATCACTCAAGTTTTTCTCATCAAGTAAAATGCTATTTCATCAATTGCTGGCAGCTGAGCTTCGACTAAATACAGTGACAAATGTAAACATCGATCTTGGCAATTTCTTCTGACAGTTGTTTCTTTTATTATGAAAATAGATACGATACATTCTGATCGGTTGTTTGGGACACAATAAAGACTTTTAGCGAACTGGACAGAAAAAGATCTAGTCAAATTTCTTGCCAGTAAAGCTACTAAACACAAGCTTCATTAAATCTCCATTGGTCATGTGGCAACAACTGCCAACAAGCTCACAGGTCTGTGCAACGAATTTCTTGATTAATCAATTGAATCTTGTTTGTACTTCAGCAAAGCTCTTCTGTGAATGATGTTGGAAAAGAAACGTCTAATGTCAAAGCGAAACGAAAATGCAGAACTGACGAAAAGCAAGACACTTTCTCTCGAACAAAGCCTTTACAAGGGTACACCTTCAATTTATCTCAGAATAACCCACTGTTTATTTCCGCGATTTCCTCGAAAACTGCCGAACTTGCGCGTCGAGCCCTTCAGTTCTGTCTTTCAAATTTACTCTGAATAACTGCGCAAGAATAGACTGTGCTATTTTCTTGTTTCACCACAAATAAACCCCAAAAAATAAAACGGATGAACATTTTCAAGTTTTTCTTTGAACACACATTTGTGAGTGTGCAGTATCCGGAATCAATGTATCCGTACTCAATTGATCCACGTGAAAAACTGTTCCACCCTCGCACCCTGGATTATGCGCAATACACCAATAACCTGCGGTATTCAGATATTCAGATCGGTTTGTGGTCCACTTCTACGTCTTGCTTCAATCCGTATTTGAATTTGCACATTCCCTTCGTAGTGAGAAGCACAGCCTTGGGCGACCTCTCTAGTGATATTCCGTCTCCTTGTACGAGTCTCTTGTCAATCGCCCATCGCACGATCTCGTCGACGTCGCCCTCAGCCGCGCGCACGAACGCGTTGTTGTCCTTGATGTTGCTGAAGACGACGCGCACCCTGCCGCGCACGCGCGTGCGAATGGTGAACTTGCCGCTGTACTCCTCCTCGGTGATGATGAGGCGCGCCTGTGCGCGGTGACGCCCGGGGACGACGATCTCGCTCTGCACGCCCCACGACAGCTCTTCCTCCAGCGTCTCTCCCTCCACATTCGTCAGCGTCAGTTCGCGCGTGAACCCGGCGTTCGCCTCCAGGATTTCGCACGGCGTCTTCAGTGCCACTTCCATCGTCTCGCCCTTCGTGAAGCTCTCTTCGATCTCAACTGAGCACTCAGAGCGTGTTGAGCGCTGCGCGTTGAAGTTGTACGTTTGATTGTGCTCAGTTTTATTCGTGAAAGACGTTTCGTACAGAGTGTTCAAGGTGGGTTTGCCAGCGCCGGGTTTTGGCACCTCGGGCTCGTACTTTGGCTCTGTGTGGAAAAATCGCACGCGCCGCCAGTCCGTGTCCATCACGATGGAGCCCTTGTCGAAGCGACGCTGCTCCCGCTTGTCCGCCTTTCGCAGGAAGTAGTCCTTCGCCCAGTCTTCCACAAGCGATTGAAGGTCCACCACAGTACTCATGTCTAAGGACAGAAAAACAGGTATAAGAAGGTTTGGTTGTAAGCACTATGTGATGGTGAGTGAGACTGGATCTCAGGATACGCGTTCAGGAACTGCAAACAACAGCAAACCGTGTTCCCAAAAAATTTGTAATGCAAGGCGTTCCACCCAAGCGAAATTTGCAGGGACAGCAAATTTTGCTGACATATTTGAGCTTTCAGAATCAGATTCAACTGTACGTGAAACAAGTTTTTCAGCAGATGAAATTGTTTCAGTTCATGTGTGTGAATGCTGGAACTGTGAATCAATGGGAATGTGCACGCATGCAGGCACAAAATTTATTATCCGCCGCCCAGCGCGCACTTGCGCAGCCAATCGTGCGCGCATTGAGATAGCACACAGCCTTCGACTGCATTGCATGGTGGTCGTCGTGGCATAACAGCAACGGCAATTTTCAAACACAGGTATTTTTGCCTTGGGTGCAAAGATTAGTATGAACTCGAAGAGGGTTCTTGATATCCGAAAGACGCTGCACTTTCTTCGACTCTGATATGATCACACGAGTGACACAACAAAACACGAACTCCCAAACAGAAAGATCTGCAATTTACTTGCTGAGGTTGCCGGTTGGCGCAGCGATATCAGATGGAAAGCAGACCTTTCGCCTGCTAATTACTTCCTCTCAATTGTATCGCAGTTCATGTAATACGCCTTAGAAACTTGGAAAGTGTTTACCCGCGGTGCAAGTTCAAAGAAATTGTGCACATAGATAGCACGCGCACATCTTACCCACTTCAAACAAGTTACATGGGATCATTCTGTGTGCTCTTTTCTTTTCAGCACTTTTTGCATTTATTAACACCTTATGTAAACGGCATTCAAGGCGTGGATAATAGATTTGTGGAGGGCAACTGTAAACTCCAACATTGGTTATTTCACTCTCCACAAGAAGTGCGCAAACCCCTCAGCCATGACTTCCACATTCTTCCCCCCCCCCCAAAAAAAAAAAGGTTGCACATAAATTATTTATCTACGTGGCATCTTGCCTTGTGTTTTCCCGTTTGATAGCAAACACTTTCTTTTCTTGAGTAAATAATTCGGGATATTTTTGCGCTTTTTCAGGTTCCCTTTGAAGCGTCAGACGCGTTTTAAAATTTCTACCAGGAAATGCTTTGCCAACAAACCTGGGGTGCGATGCATGTTAAATATATGGATGGCCTGGAAATTGCAACACTTTCGAATTCTAGATTCGCAGATTCTTTATGTTCTTCAAGTTTTTGACAAACGAACACACCGCAAGAGATCGTGAACTTGCACACATGCGGAGTGTGCGGGTATGTCCCCGGATGAATGTGCCGAAACACATGTGTGCTTGACACATCTTCTACAGCAGAATGATCACAGTTTTGATCACTTTGACGCATCCGTACATGTGTCTCGATGAACCGTTCCCCTCTGCATGGCCGAGCGCGATATCGACGCATATCTCTGGACATGTCACTGCATTCGGAACTAATTCAATTTTCCAGCGGAGATTTCTCAGGAGGGCTCATTTCGTGACTTGTCTGCATTTTCGGCATGTGCGTGCCAAAACCAGACGCACACGAGGATCTCAGGGTATTTTACCTGGTAATTGACTTGAACTGTTCAAATATTGCCGCCCTCGGTCACGCTTGAAGCAAAAAACACATGTGCACAGGGCTTAGTGAGAGAATCCCCTCTGGACCTTGAAAACTAATTTGCGAAAGAATGTTCTTTGGACAAACAAATAGCGGACCAAGACTGCATGCATGGTGTGTAACAAACCGTCTTTTTGGATGTGGAAATAATTTTGAAACCTCATTGTTTGTCCAGTATCAACAACTGAACACGTACTGAGGCACGTTGCTTGGCTCAAAGTTCTCGCGTACAATTCTCTTGATTGATCAGCGTGGCGGACTTTGCAAATGGGGTCTCAAAATGTCCTCCAAGAACGCAATTTGGGACGGATCCACTGGTCGCAGGGCAAACTGCTTGTGAAATCGTTTCAGCTGTCATTTTCTTGTGATTCGCTGAAATGCATGCACGTCTGGCTGCAGTTCGCAACCCGACACAAGACATTTCTAATTTCTGCATTTGATCAAACCAAAGTCACCACTGTTTCTTGATCTGTCCACAGTCGAACAAAGAGCTCTGTGCAGGTCACTGATTTGGGAAGCTTGCACTGTGTTGCAAGAAAAAAGTGAATCAGAAAATGATCATGTTGATTTTTATGCGCGGAAAGCATTATGGCGGCAGCATATTTTGTCCTCGTCTTGATGATTCAACACGCAAAGGAACAATAGACAAGCAACAATATCATTTATTTATTGCTTGTCAAACTCATCAAGCACATCAATGACACTTTCTGGGTTTGTGGGATCTGCTCAGCATCTTTGGAACCGTGCGAATATCCACATCTGCCCTGCATTAACATTCGCCCATTGAAAACAGGCTTCAAAGTGCGCTCCATTCTTCCTCACAAAAGCCCGATTACTTTCTCGGGTTTGGCACCAGAAAGGTTGAAGACAAGGCAAATATCCATTTTTCCTGCCGAATGGGAAAGAAAATGTTCGTGCGAACCCTGTGGATGGGGCGAAAAGGCCACATTCTTGTCAAAGGGCATGGAAACGCCTACCGTCACCCAAGTCTGCGAGTATGATCCGATCTTGCGAAGTAGGACACTTCCATTTCCCCCATTATGCCCCCAAAACTGGCAATAAACGTCAAACTGCTATGCAAAACACGAAGGGAGACGTGTATTTAGCACTCTGACACAAGATAAACTGATATTCGACGCAAAAAAGTGTTAACTATTGCTGCCGATTGTCTCAACTGGCTACGTTCTGGGATTCCGTGTCTGCCACTTCTTCCTGCATTTTGAACAAGAAAATGTTCACCTACCTCAGATTCTATTCCTTTCAAAATATCACAGTAAGATGGAATGAGATCCTGGCTATCCAAATTGTTCAAAACGGGTTGTCTGTGTTCCCTTTTTGCAATGGATAATTGTAAATTGAGTGAAGCAGGGTCAGCTACAGATATGGCCTCCTCTCCGCACTGCCATCAGCCTACACACATTATAGATCCAGACTTTGAAGTTGCGATTGGCTGTGAGTGTCACGTGAGTCTACGAGGAATTCCATCAAATATTCAGCAAAAATTGGTAAAAATGAAAGAGTGTAAATTCATGAATGTTCAGAAGGAAACTGTAAGAGTGAAAATGTGTTTTGCTTTCAATGACAAAAGCACGCGCATTTTCGCTGCATCGAACTGCGCGCAGCAGCGCGCGCGCGGACCCGGATCAGGGCACGTCAGCGGATCCAGGGTACCTGTTTCTGTGACAAACATAAGAATTTATTCTGTACCGGCTGAGCAATTCCACTAGTGCATTTCTCCTCGCAGTGACTTCGCAGATTCTGTGAGACTCACTTGCTCACCTGACAAAAACTGCAGACAGAAATAGTACATGCAACAATTTTGATTCCGCGATATTTTAATTGAATCAAGATCAATGAGAACATATGCTGGATGTTATCAAATTTGGCACACACAAAGCAGGAAGATCAATGCGTTTTTCATTTATCGCGCCGAGAACACACTCAGCTGATAAAAACACATTCACCCTCATTGACAAGAATTATTTGCTCTCCTTCGTTGTTTCCAGTTTCATGCAAGCTTTTCTGAACTGAAGCACACGTGAACGCACCTTCGCACCATGGAATCTTGCTGCTTCCTACAGAGAATGAACCAGACAGGCGGAACAGCGTAGTTTTGAATCTTCAAACACAAAGAATCCATTAGATCCCCGCTATGCGTGCAACCTCTGTAATTGTACGCACAACAAAAATTGTTTGGACACGAGGAAAAGATTCCGGTCTTTAACAGCAAATGCACCAGTGCATGAAATGAATGCTTCCCTTTGTTTCTCCATCGCAGCGCAGGTGAAAGGTTGTGGTGACCAACAAGTCGAACAAGATCCTGTAATTGAGGCCGCAGACCTCTGTCGCATCACGCATGCATGCGAAAGTCGTGCGGGTTTGCCTGGCAATGGAAGCGCAGCGCGTCTGGGTGAGAGGTGAACCTGCTTCCCATGCGTGGAAGCAGAAACAAGCACTGATGCATTGTGCAAGTCTCCACCGCCTCAAAAAATTGCCACGCTTCATGTCAGTTGTTTCTCTGCATAATTTGCACGAAGTGACACCTGGATACGGTGTCGTGAGTGTCTCCAGGGTGCCACTTGAAATTTGTCAGCAGGAACAAATTTTTCTCTCGTCTTCATGTCTTTCGCAAACAAGCACCAAACAGATCAAAAGTCACGCATGAGTATTCTGTGGGGCTCATGCGTTGCATGCAGACTCACAAAATTGCGCTGAAATAAAAAATAACACAGAAATTGAAGCCTGAGGGAAAGCTGTTCATGACCAGGCATCGAGAGAGCGGCTTTCTTACCTGCGCCTCTTCACTTCCATTATGATAAGGAAGCTGGCTCGACGGCAGGGTTTCATTTGTGGATCCAGAAAATAAACATTTTTGGTGCAACTTGTTCTTGTTTGAAAAAAAAATCGCCAAAGGAGGGGGAGGGCGCTTTCAAATTCAATCTCAGTCTTGGGTGTTCCGAAAAAAATAATCGTCTCAACAGATTGTCCTTGATCGCACAACAACAGGAGCACTGTTTGGCAATCGGATCAACCACGATCAGGATGCACACACAATTTGCCTCTGTGATCTCTCCACAAATAGCTTTGTTTCCCCGCGGGTGTTCGTTCAGGGCCGCACGAGCATTTTCTGACAAATTCGGTTTCGGTTGGATCTCATCTTTACCAGGTGACACGATTTACATCCGAAACAAGTATTTTTTGTACCACATCTACAGGTTTTACTTTTCATGAAGATGGACTTTCTGCAGCTCTGTTCAATCAACGCGTGGATCTCACAACTGATACCGGTGTGTCTGAGAAGCAAAACAATCTGCTCATCACCATCTGCTCTGTACCTTTAACATCTAACAATGTTCTGCTTCCACTATGGAGTTGCGTTCTTGGAACGCAGCCTCGAGGGAAGCAGAAATGAAATCCTGCTGTGCTCGATAACAAATACATGTTGCTAATCCCACGCTGACCTTGCAAAGCTGTTTGCCTGATCATGACTGACAAAATCAGGTGAGCATCACTTGCGTTTTCAAACAAAACTTGTTTTCTCACGTGCGTACAAAAACGGAATCAAAACAAGTTCACAGGTACACTAGCATTCACTCACGACACACAAAAGTAAAATTAAATGCAAATTTCGACTTCCTGTTACCTTTAAAAATTAACATAATATGAGGTGTGTAGCACTTTCCCTGATGCAAACTTTCAATTCAAACACACAATCTTCGGCGGAGATCTGCTTGGTCAATGCAAATTCGTTTCACAACGAAGCTATGTGGTGCGTCATGTGACACCCATGACACTCATAACCTGCACGACACTTCCCCTTTTTGCAAGCATTTAGAAGCTAAAACAAACGAATCTTGAAAACTGTTTGCGTTAATTAGAAACTAATTGGAGGTGCCATTAGCACATCACTTCAAGAGTAATGTCTCTTTCAAGTACGTTTTCATGGCCTTCTTTTCAAACAGATCCTCCAGGCTTTCTTTCAAATCTTTGTACACATCTTTTCTTTCCCGGGGGAATACACCGTCCTTTGCAACGCCTTTGTAAAAATCCACGGTGTAGCGTACGACATGTTTGAGAGAAGTAGGAGACCACTGTAACTTCGAAGTCGCCTTGGAGATGTCAACGGGTCCCCTCTCCACCGACGGAAAAATTTGAGGCACTTCGGTTCTGTCGTCCCATGTCACATCAACTTTCACTTCTTGAAGACCGAGGGCTGTCTGCACCACCCTCAGAAACTCTTCCAGGTTCACATCCTCTGTGCACGCCAAATTGTAAGATTCATTCACGATGTTGGATCGGGATGTTTTATCCATGTGAATTATTGTTTTGATCAATTGGGCGACATCCCTGGAGAAAACAAAGCTCAGAGATCTGTTCTCGCACTGCTTCGGTATGGAGACCGGGGTATCTGGGTGTTTGGCAGCCATTTCTATCCAGAGCTGATACTGCCAGAACCTGTTGGTGGAATCTCTCGGTCCGATGACATCAGCGAGACGCAGAATCACGTAGGGCGGGGCATCTGGTCTCGTTCTGTGCACTTCTTCGATTTCCTCCTCAGCGCTCAGCTTTTCGTCGCCGTACGAGTCCCTCCTGCGGGCGAGCCTGAGATCACTTTCACTCTCGGGTCTCACGGCATCTGTTTCCCGGCTGGGCCCTGCGTGCTGTTTCTCCACACACACCTCGTACACAGAGTCCGAACTGATGTAGATGTAGATGTCTGTGTGGCCCGTCAACAAATCCACCGCCTGCCTCACAGCCTGAGGCGAATAACCGCTGAAATCCACGGTCGCGTTGAAGTGACTTCTCCGGACAAAATCGCAGAACTCGGTGTATTCGTGGAGGGGCTTGTCCCTGTCCACCTGAACACAGTTGACCCGGGGGCGGATCCTGGTTGGAGTGTCCCAGTCCCAACTGCGCCCACGGTTCACGACGGTCACATCTGAAACACCAGATTCCAGAAGGACTTCCACAGTCTCCGCTCCAATAAAACCATTCCCGCCAAGAATTAGAACCTTCATGTTTCTTCAAACTGCAACTTGTAATGCCTTTCCCGTTTCAAGTGTTTTTGTCGCTTCAGTGGCCACAAAACTGCTGCTAACTGCTGCTATCCAGAACATGGAAGAATTTTCATTGCTCCGTTCTTTCTGTGTCAGCATCAAAGCTTCACGATGAGAAACTGTCCTTGTATTTTGGAACTGGTGACAACCGCACGTGCGACGAAAGCAAAACACGAAGCCGCTGAAACGGCAGCACAGCTCAGTTCTTCGTCCCCTGCGAGCAGCCGACGTCTTATCGCACAGACCGACCAGAGCTGCCTGTTTTGCGCCTGCAAAATGTTTCGGTTTTTGCCGACAGCAATTTGTTTCATTTTGAACCAAAGAATGAAAAACATCAAGAAAGGATATATTTCGCGTAAATTTTAATCGTCTGCAAATTTGTCTGCATTCACACCACGATTGAAACTTGCAAGACAGGCCTTGATTGACCCTCGGGAATTTAAGTCAAAACGCAATCATTTCACGAACGTCAGTAAGTGATTCCTTGCAGAGGTGGATCTGTCTTTAGCCTTGGAGGCGATTCCAATTTGTGCAAAATCAGGAATATTCGCACTCGAGGCACAGTGCCATCTGGAGGCACAACATTCTCGGGCGGGAGTGCAATGAATGTGTGTGAAGCCCCAGTCCCTGCACCTGATCGAAAGTCTGAATGACCAACCATTTTAAACAAAGTGGACATCACAAGATCGGATGAATTGAAATTTGACCGCAGAACATTCCGACTGCCATCACAGGTCGGCGCAAGACTGGGGCCGAATTTCCCTTGCGACAGTTTCCCCAGATTCACGTGCACAATGGTCACAATTATTGGATAATGTTGCATTCGGACCAGCCCACTTCAATGAATGCCGACCAAAATAGGACTGAGGCAGGTCACATCGCAACAAGAAAGTAGAGCTTCGAAAACAGGCGCGTGCCAAGTGCAATGCCTCCGCACCAAGCAGCTTTGTCGTGGGAGGGGTGGGGGTGGGGAGGCTGGACCAACTTTAGGTTGGTCAGGGGGAGGTTGGACCAACTTTAGGTTGGTCCGGCCTCACTCGAGCTGACCCTGGTCAAGGTGAGTCTTGGTGAGGGCGGTATCAGCAGGTCTCCCCTCCCCCCCAACACACACACCAAGGAAGGATGTGTGGACTCCAGCCGTCAGTGCACAACACAGGCTCGTCCGAAGGACGCGACTCTTGTCCAAAGTCATGTCCGCGAAAGCACCCTTATGAAAGCTTCTCTTGGCACACTGACTTTCCCGATCAGGCGCATTCGCCTTTTGCCTTCTGCCTGCTGTTTCAATAGTTTCATCTTCCTGGTGACGTCTCCACCGTACTGAAAATAAAGCGTACGATCAGTGGCACAAACAAAATTCACGTGAAAACGCGGCCAATCGTTTGAAAAACCCTCAGTATTGTTCCCAATGGGGCACAAAACACGGGCGTTTGAAACTGGTATGTTTCAGGGGGGGGGGGGGGTCTCTCGCGAGTTTTCCGCTCAAAGGGAAAAGCCAGCCAAACAACTTTTGCGTCAACCCGAACCGACACAACTCAAATCAATACGTCAATTCGGTTGTTGTCTGATTTTCAATGCCAACAGAGACCTTTGTACCAAACTGCTTCTTCTGTACTTGCCCAAAATGAAGAAACTTCATCAATTTGGACAGAACGCAACAAACTTGAGGTTCCCTTGCGTTGATCGATTCTGAATTCGCTCTGCAGCGTTTGCCCCACGACGATGTACATGTACTCACACATTTGGCGAGCACGTCCTTCCTCAGAGCCTTGATGTTCTCCCTCGCCATCACTTTGTTGCCCATCTTGGCTTGAATGGCAATGAGGAAAAGCTGTGGCGGGATGAGATCCTTCAGTCTGGTCACCATGTGTCTCGACATCTCCCGAACTTTGGACACATGAACCAACTGCGTCAGTTCATCAACAACTTTCCCGTTCAAAGCAATCTCTATCTGAAAGAAAATAAAACTTCGCTGAAATCTGAGCGGGAAATGAGACGTAACTTCCATACAGGTCTGTCAAAGCAAAAAATATGCATTTGAAGTCTCATATCTTCACACTTCACACTGGCATAAAAAACTTACCGTACCGTCTCGTGTATAAGATGCACTTTTTTGCCCCAAATTCAGACATCAAAAGAAGGGGAGCGTCTTATACATGAGTAAGTTCAGATTGGGAAAAATAACAATTCAATAGAGTGAAAGAAACCCTTTACTCTTTGAAGAGTAAGAAAAGAGGACCAAAAGCTAAACAAAGAGGACAATAATTTGTCTAAGACTCTACACTGGGACATAGATGAGATTGACTGAGGAAAAGTAGGCAGAATTATTTTGTTATATATATTTACCATGACCACCCCCTAAGTACTGCCACAGCCACAGCATAGCCACAGCTAATCATAGCATTACCCTAGATGGAGCCACTATCCTTAGCTGGGCACATGACCCAGACTGCCAACACACAATAGCTTGTGACACCATACAGAGAGGTAGCCTAAACGACTGAGCTCCAACTTATACTCTACAATAAACTATACTACAACATCACTGCTGGGGCTTCACTCATATATATAACATGGGGTCCTCGTCCAGGATTTGGATCAGAACCCACCAGTAGTGAAAAGTGAGTAGTATGAAAGAAGAACACATTTTAGAAATCTTTGTGAAAGAGGA
>JAAUXT010124425.1_pt1 | contig 23588 bp, 24 predicted proteins | sample 7278171 | NCBI WGS metagenome assembly JAAUXT01 (sample SAMN14350112, study PRJNA611818) | marine sediment metagenome | isolation source: surface marine sediment (1.8m) | place: French Polynesia: Moorea | collected 2018-08
CACCTCCATCCCCCGGGCGTGGGTGAAGGTCCTGTCTACAGCTTCGCGCAAAGAGTGACAAAACATACAGACGTCGATGCTGCTGAGCAGTCTGCGTCTGTAAAAATCGAGCATTCTTGCCTTGAAGCAGTTCCCCAGTTTCGCGTCTGTCTGGCGGACCATTCTGGTCACCTTTTTGATGATTCAAGGTTTGTTGCCCATGTTTGGCTGCTAAAGCAAACAGCTGACGGCATGTAAAGCACTTGCTATGCCGAGGTTGGGGTCGCCGATGTGAACCATCCATCAAAAGGTGTCAATACGAGTTCAATCTGCCGAAGCAGCGACCGACACTTTGAGCGGCTGTATTAGCAGCAAGCTGACAAGTAATTCGGGAAGGAACATACTGTAAACAAAAGTGAAGGCCGTTCAGGGCTCCAATCAATGATCAGTCATCAATGTCCATTGATTTTGTATGAATTATTGACGTCGTGTTCATAAATCAATCTACCGACTTCACCGCATTGATTTGGATGAAGGAAGTCGAAAATTAAACTCCAGCGAGTGCAAATGCGTTACCCCTGATCAGATCAATCATGCGCAGAGGGGGGGGGGAATGGAATTACGTAACGCTGCGATCCGGATTCCTCCCCCAAAAGAAACACCGGAACAACAGACTGAGCCGCTCAAGATGGGGGATTGAAACCGCATGACGCTTCGGGAACCAGTTACTTGCCGCTTGCATGCAAACAATTCCTTTTTAAATCACTGAACAATTTTGCAAGTTCCAGAAGAATGAACAGAAGCTAAAACGAGCACGTCATTCCAGTTCACTGGACCACTGAGCCAAACGAGCCGTGCTCTCGAAAAGACGAACATCAGCCTCTCAACAACGCACTGAAAGGCTAGTAAAACGCAAAAGTTGCAGGTCAAATTCTTTCTGCTGTTGCTACGATTTCTCCGGGAATCAGAACAACAGATTCTGGTTCTGTTGTTCATGCAGTAGATACGCACCTTGTTCGTCCGCCCTCGAGACGTACTTGGGGCTCTCCTCGAACCTCGGGTCCTTCTTCACTTTGTGCAGGTATACGAAGTAGCCTTTCCTCGGCGGGCTCATGAAAAGTCTCTTTCCGGCGAAGGTGCCGTCGGTGCAGGACGTGCTCTCCTCCTCCATCTCCAACCCCACGATGGGTTTGCTTCTGTCCTTGAGGTAGCCGAGCCACTTGACGACGCCGTACTGACAGTGCGGCGGGTTGCCCAGCACCTCCACCATGGAACCGAGCTCGAGGTCGGAGTCAAGGTCGCTCGCGTTGAGAGGCGTCGGCCCCACGTTGTCCAGCTCGTCGCCGGACTGCCGGCTGCTGGGCCGGCTGCCCGGCCGCGAGTTGGGGCGGGAGCCGCCGTCCGTCGGGCTCGTCGTGCTGTTGAAGCGACCGCCGCCCCCGCCGCCCGTCAGGTCGCCGCGGCTGACGCTCGGCGGTTTGCTGCCGCTCGAGTCGCTGCGGTTCGACCCCTGGCTCTGCGTGCGGTACAGCGTGCCGTTCGCGCGCGACGAGCGCGACGACGCGTCGAACGCCGGGCCGACGCCGCTGACGACGCCGTCCACCACCTCCATCGGCGCGTGCCCGCGCAGCCCGTTCTGAAAGTCTTCTGGTAGTTCCATATCTTCTGCAAGAGAAGGGGAAAAGTCACGTGACAATTGCAACTTGTCACCGCAATGTCTCGCTCAGTTCACCGAATCGTGCGCGGAGCACCTTGTCGAGAGCCTCTCGTACCTTTTAGCGGATAGTCGAGTGGGTTGTGTAGCATCTCTTGGCTCTTGGAGGAGCCGGAGCTGCCGTTCCGCGCGTGGCCCCGGATCTTCATCGTCGCCGCGGCGCTCACGCTGTCGGGGGACAGCGTCCGGTGCTCGTCTCTGCTCCCGGGCGTCGGGTCCTTCGGTCCGTCCGTGTCGTAGATCGACTGCGGCGTCCTGTCCCCCGCGCGCGGCGGCGGCGCCGACGGCAGCGTGTTGTAGTTGTGGTGGTGATGGCGCGAACGCTTGGGTGAGTTGCGCGGCGACAGCGTGACGCAACCGCGCTCGTACTTGTCGTTGCTGCTGCTGCTGCCGCCGCGGTTGTTGCTGCGCTCGATGCTGTCGAGGATGGTGGCCTGCTCCTTGAGCACATCTTCGCTGCTGCGGTTTTTCTCACGCGTCACGAGGTGCAGCGCCGCGTTGCTGCTCGAGCTACTGCTGCAGTCGTCAGGGGTGCCTGCGAACACAGCGACGTTCAACAACTCTTGGTCGCACTTCGAAAACAAGGAAGCCTGATTGGGATGGATCGGACAGATAGTGTTTGCCACTCGACACGCGGGAAAGAGCGACACGAGTTCAGCTCATCTTCTTCGGGGAGACACAACCTGGACGGACTTTCACTGGACCTGCGCTGAACACATGCGCATTGGACACCCTTTATCTCCGGTGCGTTGCATTCAGGATACGTGACGTAAACAAGTGGCATGTTCAAATGTTACGTGTGCAATGCGAACATGTCCACACACACACACACACACACACACACACACACACACACACACACACACACACACACACCTGCTTTGCTCCTGCTCTGCGGGGTGGAGCTATTGGTACTGCTGTAGTTGTGCGGATGTCCGTGCGGCCGCGGCAGACCGCGCGCCCGCAGCGAGGGCGAGTCCTCCCCGCTCCCGCCGCCGCCACCGCCGCCGCCCTTCCCCGGTAACTTCACTTGCAGCTCGTCCGAACCTGCGGAGGAGACAGACGTTTCGTGTCAGTTCTGGGAATGAAAAGCTGTGGGGGCTGTCACCGGGAAGGAAGACTGAATGACATGAAAGGACGCCACGTGCATGCAACAGCAGACATGACAACAAACGACGACAGAACGGTGGAGGTGGAGGAAATTGAAAGCTTTACTCTGATGTGAAGCTGAAAAGAAAGACCGACAAGGGTTGTGTGCAAACGTCAGCAGAACGTCTCAACACGAAACAAAAACAGAGATGAAAAAAATATCCTTGAAAGGCAGAATCCTATTTGGTGAGGTAACGTGCCAATTACAAGAGAGCAATCTCCCTTTCTCCTGCCTCCTCCTTCTTGAAGCACCCGTCGGTGGACCCTGTGCACATCCTTGAATACACAAATGGACCTTGCGGAGCTCATACATCCCGTTTTTATTCTCAGACATAATGATTCCGTCGATTATGTATGATGTTCCCCTCTCTCTGGGGAGAGAGCACTTCTCGTGCGGAGAACAGTGGGAAGAGTCGCGTGGAGACGGCAACGAACCTCTGACATCAAATTTGATTTCCCGACAGCCAACAGACATTCCATGCTGAAGCAGGAATTCTTCCTCTCCATTTAATTACGGACGCGTGCAGGAAATGGTACTTAACAGGCTCACAATTAGAATTGTCTCTGCTGATCAAAAGCTCTCTTCTTTGTAAATTACATCAAATATTGAATTAGACTGCAGAATTTAAGTTCTTCTTTCCGTTGAAAGGGGTTTTTGAAAAGCATGCCGTTTCAGCGAGGAAGCCGAGGGATTTTGTGAAAAGCTTAATACACCACTTCACTCCCCCCAAATTGAGTGTCGGAAATGGCATTTTGTGGAATTTATTCCTCTATTCAGCCAGGGTTAAAAGTCCTTCGGCCCTCTGGCAGTCCCAGGTCATTGCAGGCTCACAAGTACATCAGGTTTCTTTTCTTCCAGCAAAGGATTTCTTTCACTGGAACTTGAGATTAGAGAAACACTCTGGGAAAGCTGTGGTTTGGATAGGCCACCAGGAGAGGCTTGCTGTACACAATTGATTTCAAAAGCTGCACCCCCCGACAGAAAGGACCCGGGATAATGTGTACAATCCATACTTTAACACACAAAAGCGATTTCACTTCGTGCAACTCTACCTTAAGAAAAGTTTTCAATTGATCAATCAATTACTTTGATGATTTAAGAGGCAATGGTTGGGGGTAGTAGGTGAGTTTCACATGCGATCCATGCAACTCTTACATCCATCAGGCAGTGCGAAGTACATATCGATTGTGCTTACTTCTGATGTACATCATGTGAAACCGAGGCACACTTGGGATAAACACCCGAAAATCAATGCTAACTTTGCTTGTCATCATATTCTATTGATGTTCGTCGTTTTTCGCATCATTAGCATTCAGAATGAAAATATGCCAAATCAAGCAGTCTTCCTCCTGCCAATTTAACGCGGCGATTTGTGTCCAATTCGTTGAACATCCTTCCCGTTCCATTTGACGTCCGTCGGATAAATGTACACGAGCTTAGCCTGCAGCCGGCCGAAGCGGACACATGCATGGAAATCACATTTTAATTATGGACGATGGCTAAACCTTTCCCCGGGCAATCTTGTAAAAAGCTTCAAGTTCAGGCCAAGTCCGGCTGTTCTGCTGCAGGGGCTGCTGGTGTGTATCTGACAGAACTTCGATGTCTTCGCAACACATGGTTGTGCTGAAGACTCTGTCTGCATTTGGCTTCACCCAAACACGAGACTGACGGAAAGGGTGAATCCGTGATTGATCAAACCGGGATGCTTCGAATAGCTTTGTCCATTTTATCACAAACTGACCACACCAAATAAACAGCAGTGCAGGGGTTTTTGAGTGGCGGACTATGGACGAAAGCACACACCCACAAACTCATATCGGGCATGTCAATGTCTTGGATGATTGAGTGAACTGCATGTAATTTGTACAAATCGAAGCAGTCCAGTTGCGTTTGTGCGAAAATACCCCCATCACCATTGCGTTGCGCCCAAAGAAACTGCGGACATTGTTCACGCGGAGAGAGACGGAGAGATTGTTTTCGCATTCGTACTCGACGCAGTCAGCTGAAAAACGTTGTCTGGTCAATGATCAGCAAAACCATTTTCAAAAGCCTCGCCTGCTCTCATGTGGAAAAGACGGATCCCTCTCCATGGCAACACAGCTTTCTTTCACTCTATATCCTTTCAAAACAATCGTTTCTGTCAGACATCCATGTCACAATATCACAAAGGAAAAGCTAAGAGAACAAGAACAAATCCCTGGGAGCTGCTTTGTGCGGTTTTCTTTTACCGACGAGGTGGCCTTTAACCTGGCAAAAGCTTATGGGTTTAGACTCTGGGAGACTTGCACTGCTTGGAACACAAAATACTTCATCTTTTTATCGTGCTGGCAGACTTGGTTCGCCATCAGCAAACAGATTCCCTATCACAGGAAATTTAAGCCTTTCCCAGCTTTTTGTGCTTTGTGCAACACAGTGGAAATTTATTTCACGGGAGTTCTTTTCAAATGTAGCATGGAAGCGCTGTGAGGCTGCCGCTGAACTCATACCCATAAAAAGCTACATGTCAAATTTAATCTTGCTCATTTCTACACGTTAACTGCTCTGTCACGTTCCCAATTCGCGGCCTTTCACCGTTGATTTGATCAAATCTACGAAGAGAATGTAAGGTTATTAGCGCTATTGTAAAAGTAAAGCTGACCGAGTGGAGGGAGCTCTGAATGCAGTCGCTGGAATCCCGGGGCCTCCAGCTCAGTCTGCATCCTTCAATATGCAACTCCCAGGGGTCACCCTTGCCCAAATCAATATTATATTTAGAAGCTTTCAGAGTCTAAATCATGCCATCATCTCATAATCTTACTCCATTGGCGGACAATCATGCCTATCATATCCCCCTCGAAGATACTGATACGGTTACCCTGCCGCAGTATCACATTCATCTCGCTTCTGCTCGCTTATCACAGGATCCATGCAAACTGGTCAATGGTCATTCACATAACTCTGTCAGGCCAAACTTGGACAAGGATTGTTTTGTAAAAAAAATCTGTGCAGAGGGGGTTCTCGCACAGTCTCCTTTTGGCATGAAAAGCCCTCCATTTCGTTTTCAAAACACGGGGCCTTTGATGTTTGCAGCACACGTTGCTGGCCCTTAGAAGACAGAGGGGGCAGCGTCGGGCCGTATCTGCGATAGTCCAGCTGATCCTCCGAGCTGACCTCCAGGACCCGATAGAGTTCTCCTCCAAAGCTCCTCTCAAATTCACTCAAGGGACGAAATATCGCTACAAATCCCCATTCGATCATTGGCTCCTGTAGATACTGCACCACTGACTGCTCCACACAGGGTTTCAACTGGAAACCAGCGAGCCCCCAGCAGACACATTTTCGACGCTGCACATTGGCTCCGTCATGATAAGGACCAGAAAACCGGGGAGCATAATTACACGCACTAATCAACGCGGTCTACAGAAGCAGAGCCGTATCGCCGCAGTCCAAAGACGACAGAAACAATCTGACGCCGTATCTTCCAAATTCTTCGGGAACGAACTGCAACATCTCAACCCAAATTTTATGCAGATTATTGATGAAAAATGAATTAAGCGCCTTTGGGATGTTATCATGCTTTAAATTTGAGCCTCGACTTGCTCGGGTGCCTTCGCCAGGATTTAGGAGCTGTGTCCCCGATACCTGGAGTCACCTTCTTGCTTCTGCTGCAATAAGGCCCCGTCTGTGCCCTCTAACATATTTATTCTGCGCCACCAAGGCTGGGGGACAAAAGCGGCTCGAAACCCACGCTGTCTGACGCAACATTGTTCGTCCGTCAACTCCGAATGTGGTTGGGTGGATTTGATCAAATGCAAGAAAGACGAATTTCATTCACTGCCTCTGAGTCTCGGGAGATCACAACAGATGCATCAGATGCACCAGATGCACGTGTCAACAATTTTGTGACTTGAAACGAATTGAAGGATTCAATGAACCTGACAAGCTCCGAGACGCTCTGAACGTTGGGAGAGAAGATGGGCATCAAGGTGAAAACAAACCAAGAGACCAAACCCTTCACAAATGCAGTGCTGACTCTGTTGTATCACACAATGTGGACTCTCACATCATCATATCTTCTTTGGCAACAAAAGAAAGAAGAGCAACGAGACTTCTTCAGAGTGGAGCCAGTACAGTTTAGGGATGGCTCCCAAAGGACCAGACTTCCTGGAGATACATGCCCCCTCGCCAAGAGTCAATGGAGGCGGTTAGGTCCACTGCAGCCTCAACTGACCAGCTTTTGGCTTTCAATATGGAAATCTTCGTCCGCGTACAAGGTTTTTCACAGAGCAGGTTGCTTCGGATAGCAATCCTTCCCGAATACCAACAAGCACATTTGTCACATCTGAGAGCGACTAACATGACGAGGTACAAATATTTTACTTTGTTTGCAAAGGAAGAATGTCGCTCTGGGGCAGCTCATCGCACTTGCATCGTCCAAGTGAAGTTTCTGATGCAGACTGGTTCTTGCGAGGTTTTCATTGCCATGAATATTCAGCCAAGTTCTCGCCATGAATGAGAAGGATGTTCTCCCTCAGGACTCAACTCAATGATTCTTTGCTCCCTTTCACAGTGAATATGACTAAGTTTGACATTACTTCCAGTCATTGGGGACACCGAAGAGAACAATAGAATATTCGCCTGACCCTCCGAGACTTTAACAGTCTCCCCGGTAAAGGTTCTTACGTCTTCGCTGTTGCTGCTACAGTGGTCCAGCAGCGCACAGGAAGTGAGGCTCCACCAGGAATCGACGCATTGAGTTCAAATGTGAAATGCGTACAGAATCAAGACAAGCAAAGAACAAAACAGACGTTTAAGGCATAATTTTTCATTGAACCAAATGTGACATGATGGAAAGAGGGAAACTGGAGCAAGAATGTCTCCAGGGAACCTGCGACTTTTGTCACAAGACTTGCTCTCAGACGAACAGGTATCAAAGCGCAACTCGCGTTTCTTTCTTTCAACTCCTCAAAACTTCGACACGGGAGCAGAAAGGAAATCTGTTCGTCCTTTATGAACCTAATTTGCACAAGACGAAGCGTCTTCAATTTCAAACAAATCTCCAGCGAGATGAAAAGTTGGTGACAGGGGAGTACTAAAGCTACCTGCAGTTCCATTCGGAGCCTTTACGTCACTTAGCAGCAATTCCCCGGAAACGATTTCCTCCGCACAGTTCAGTAATGCAAGCATGATTTCGCTGCAGCGCCGCCGAATGTTCTCGGTGTGTTTCCTGCTCACATATTCCCTGCACACACGACGCTTTTCAAAAAAAGTGTTTCCAACTTCTGCAACAGCATGCAATCAAACAGAAACGAACCTTTGTCCATATTCTGAAGGAATTGGAGGAATTTGTCGAAACCTGCAGTGTGACCAATCAAGACACAGATTCAAGTCTTTGACAATGGTCACACCCGACAAGAACAAATGCAGAAATTTTTCTCGCGCGACGCGGGTGGCAGTTTTGTGCAGAAGTGTCATACTGCAGGGTGTGCGTGCATGTGTGTGTGTGCGCGCACGTGTTGCTTCTTTTGCGATGGTGTCTTCGCAGAAGTTCCTTCAACAGAGTTGGCAATTCTGTCTAGACGCTGATGTAATGGACAGTGTTGCGCAAGCCTTTATGATAAAGACAAATCGCAGCAGACACGGATTGAAGAGATCCTGCTTGTCTTGTGGACAGACCAATTCGATCTGATGAATGACCCAATGAAGACTATGACCACATCACTGTTCACGAAATCAACCAGCATTTGCGGAAATTGCAGTCTCTGCACCAGACACAGACACACAAAAAGACCAGAAAAGAGATATTCGTGGCATTCCTCCAAATTTTGCTTCACGTCATCTGCCTTTCTTGCACCGTGTCCGTTCAAAAATTGGCAGTTTCTTCACGCTGTTGCGCACACACCGCAGATCTCATTTCCGATCAACTGCGTTGTTGGAAGGACCAGCCAAGCTGAAAATTAGCCATTCAAAGTTATGCCAATTAAAATGAATATTTTATGAAATCACAACACGAAACGGCTTCTAAAAAGAACTTTTCCACATTGGGAACGGAGAGACCCTGAGAACTCGTGTCTTGTTTCGCTTCCAAGTCAGTTGATCTGCGGCGCGGTGTTGGAAATGTTCTTCTCGCAGCCAGCCTCCCAGAGCACCTCCACGGACGCCCAAGGTAACAGCCCTCAATTATTCATGATGACTGCAACTGCAGAATGTAGTCTTGTACCCACTCTCATATTTGGAATAGAATACACCGCACGTTCCAATATTTCACCGAGCAGCCAATACCCACTGAGATATAAGGTTACACTTGTGTTTTTGTCTGATTGGGAAAGCTTTTAGCCCAGCTGGTGATTTTATTTGTTAGCTAATAAAGACAAATTGCGAAAATAAACACGTAGTTCTCTCACGTTTCAACCCAAATCCGTCCGTATTTCCAGGCTCTTCATCCTCGCACCCATGATGGACTGTGATTCTGCGAAGCCAACCTCGCCATTATGGACAGGTCGCAGACACAGATTGCGTAGCATGTACTCGGCTATTTTATGCCTGTGATTTATGCGTCCTCGGAGAACAGTAGTTCCCCAGCCAGGTTACATGAACACAGATGCGGTCATGTACAACCTGGAGGTTCTTGATGGTCAAACGCGGACACTAAAGTTGCTTGACCGGCAGTTTCTTCGACACAAGAAACACTCGGCAAATGTCAGCAAAAACATATCGCGTGAATGAACTTTGCAGAGAGCAAACAATCAAGAAGTCTTCCTGGGAACAAAGTACATTCTGTCGTCAGCCCACAGGACTGTGAACAAAGTTCAGTGAATCACACTAGAATCAGTGATCAACACTCCTCACAAGAACGTAGCTCCTCCGTGCGAGGTGCAGCACGCGGAGAACGATCACTCTGCCAGCGATTTCTCTGCCTTTTTCAAAACGCATCACCTGCCCCAACATGCTGCTTGATGGATTCACCTGGCAGGAAAATGGATGAGCGGGAAGCCTCGGCGGCCGCAGTTCCCATCAGATATGTTTCATGCTCACTTTCCTGTCTCCTCCCACAGCATGTTCAAACGGGGGCTCAAATTTATTTGGACCGACAAAAATGAAAATGAACCAGCGTACGCTGCTTCCCCTTTGTGGCCTTGCGAGCGATCGGCGCAAATGGTTCAACATTGGCAGCACCGGAAGTCTCTAGGACGTCGCGACAAGTGCACTCCAGCCCCAAGGCTTCTCCCCCTGGTTCACCCAGGCGCTGTATGCGTTGAAAAAGCCCAGAAGCTCGAATCATGAAGGTCTGCGAAGACCATGGTGGAGATAAAGTTTCCATTCAGCGACGATTCTCATATCTGTCGAGTTTCCGAGAAATCTAAAAGCGACAGTCCGTGGGAAGTCTTTTTTCCACTGGACAATCGCGCAGGAATTCATCTGGTTGTAATCCCAGATTAGCCCGTCTGACACGACATACATTATTCTGTCACAATGAACACTTAAGCCACACTCTCACTCTCATAGCAAAGGGAGAAACATGCACGCAACGAAGCAAAAAGAGGAAAAGCAGCCAAAACATTGGCTTCGTTTGCAAGGACGCCTACAACAAGCATTCTCGTGTTCAGCAAAGATGATTGCAGTTTAGTGTGATTGAGCCAACATGTGAATGTCAGCTTCCAGTAAAAGCAGAATGGGGCAGATTTGGGGGATTTTCACCAAATACAGTTTCTCTCCGGCCGCCGCTGCCGACTTATTTCTTCGGGGGCTCTCGGGATTCGGACTCCGGCGATCACCTTCCCCGCTTAATCCACGTCAAAATTGACGGAATACTCACTGTGGTTGTGAGGCGCGTTGGCGCTTTGGTAGAACTCGGATTCCTTCATGAGTCCCAAGACCGGGACGAGCGAGGCGTGATTCTGACGGGCGCGGAACAGTTGTCGGTCCTTGTACTTCCCCGTGCCGGTTCCGACCGCGTTGTCCTGCAATTACACCAAATCACATCCCCATGAGCACAAGAGCAGTTGAAAGTATAAAACTCCTATCTGCGGTACATGTTCAACGGCGGGTTTAGTGCGAAGCCCTGTCTGTGAATTCCATACGTCTGGATTTGTTCAGGGACAAAAGCTATTGGCAAACAGACAGAACTGAAAAGGAACATCAAAGAAAAAAGCAAGTACGTAACCCCCATACACGGCACATACCACACAGATACACCAGCTCAGACGCGTTGAAAGCGACTCTGGTGGAGCAGGCAACATGTAAACGTGTTTCAGCTCCGGCATACAAAACACCCACTTCAAGATTTTCACACAAAGAATTTTTCCCCAATGCGTTCGCAGAAAACTGATACCGTTGAGTCTGAATGATTTTTTTTATGTGTGCAAAACCTACTGTGCTGCTTTGATATTTTCCCACACTGCAGGGAGAGGTGGGAAAAAAGATTGCAGTTCGGTTCTCCAATTGCTCGCGGCTTCAATTGACAAGAAAACGGAAGAATCACCAAAACGTAACTGACTTTTCATAATCCTCGGAAGCAATCAACGTGATCAATGATGATCGATTCCAAAACGGGTTGTGCTATTTGCGGGGAAAACCACAAATTGCACGCCATCGTCGACAAGACCTCTCTTGGCCTTTTGGGGCAGTGATGAGAAAACACCCTTCTTCGCAGGTAAACCTGTGTTGCCGCCTGCGAGGGAACAGCTGCATTTGCGCGACCCTGCGGGACTTGTCACTCTTGCTTCTCGGCACAAAGATTCGGATTTCTGCTGCAGATGAGCGCCAAAACTGGGTAACGAGAACAAACAAGAACACTACGTGTTGAAGACTCGCGATCTCCAGAGCGTTTGCTGTGTGTCAGATGGACTCCCGCCCAGGTGTGAAAATAATCCAATCTGAAATGTGTTGGTATTTTTCCCGAAATGGGTTTCCGAGATGTTCTTGCAGAGTCATGGTGGAACCATACTTGGCCAAATTTTGTCTTGACAGGATTAAGGCACGTCGTCAGGGGCAACTTTTGTTCTCCACCGGAGGTTAACTGGCAATTAGTCTACAGTTGTCACTTGAATAGTTTGACACTGTTGCACTGCACATTGAAATGACTTGTGCCTTAATTCAGTTAAAGAACAGCCAGCAGGACATTAATCAAATCCTCGGCTTTGCCTCGGATTTAATTAATCTCCGGCTTTCTGTTCTTTAACTATTACTTCCTCCCCCGAGACCCATGTACCCCCTCCTCAATGCCCAAGAAGCCAGCCGGGATGCGGGGTTTCTGGCTTTGTCCACCGAGGGGACACACACACCCTTCCGAAACAGAAAACAATTTCCGTTTGCAGGGTACAGCATTGGCCAAGCCATGGATAAAACCTCCACCCCACCCCACTCCAAACTCCCACCTACCCGCCCTGGCACCGTAAAGGCCCTCGTCCACGGACACACCCCTAAAAGGCACAAAACTGACAGCATTTATTTGACCTGCATTTGCGTGGATCACAGGACAAAAGACACGCTTTGAACGTGGAGTTGGGGAGGAAATTGGGCAAGCTGGGGCACGAACCATTTTTGTTTGAACGAACTTGTCAGGCTTCACATGTCTGTGAACCAGCCATCTCCCCAAGTTGCTTTTGCAAGAAGAAGAAGCAGAAGCAATCTTCTCCAGAGGCGAAATCATCTTCGCGCCGCCTGACCCACTTTCCCTTCGCGATGTTGACAGTCGTGAAGACAGAACCAAAGGAGAAACTGAAATTCAATTTTCAAAGTCCGGTACTGCGGGAAATCGGCAGTTGGCCATCACTAAGTTTTCGATTCGCCTGTCAGTTCCAACAAGCTCCAGTAATTACGCTGTATTGGCCGTCCAACCGGACAACCAGAGGTAAAATTTGGACAGGAAATCAATAAAACGAAGGTACTTCCCAGCAAAGGAACAAAGCAGGAAAGACATCAAGCGTGTATGTTCGCACCAGTATCAAGACGACCAAATGAGGAAACACTCCATGTTTGTTAAGTCTATCCCGATCAGCAGCTTGGAGACAAGAGACTGCTGTCGAAAACTCGGTACCGAAGAACAATGACGGGAACAAGAAGTATCACTCTCAATAGGCATCGCGACAACCGAACCAGACACCGCTTTCTGCAAAAATCTCAATTCCAACGCCGTCTCCAAGGGAGACATCAAGGAATGTGCGTGGGCCTCGCAGGATTGCAACCTCAGCCGACTTTCTCCGTCGAGCGAGCGAGTCTTGTCGGCCCCAGACTTTCAAGCTTACAAGCGGTGTGCAATGTAGGGTGAACGGGTATAGCCATGTAAGAAGTGGGAGATTGTTGTGAGAAGGAAGGAAGGCGCGGGGAGGGAGGAAGAAGCTGTGGAGACGTCTGAACATGGGATCAATACGAGATCCTGGCTGGATCACAATCCTCCTCATCTGCCAATTACTGACACCCCCGGGTTCCGAGCCCAGTGCTGCCGACAATGTATTAACGTGCAAAAACTCAACTTAATCAAATCAGGGAAAGCCTTCTCAACACTGACCAATCTCAACAATCGATAGCCCCTTTGCCTGTGTCTGCCTCCCAACATGGCACAACACTTTTGTTGTTCTTTTTTTCCTTGCATGCAAAGAATCTGGTCCTTTCTGTGCTGTGGGATCCTGAACTTTGGGGAGCTTCGCAACATGTTCCCATTGCATGCTTTGCTGAACGCCGCCAACACTATCAATTGCCTCTAATGGTGTTGAACTTGGTGCGCACACATCTGCGCCACGCAGATGCGCGGGGGAACTCGTTGTACCAATCTGTAAATGCGCAGAGCTGCCTCAGCTCTGTGTGAAAGTGAAATTTAGCTGAAGGCGACGTTCAGTTGTAAGTTGAGTGAAAATCTGTGCGTTTATGAGGCAACATGGGGCTGCACCCAATCGCTGGCGTAATTCCTTTCGCAACCGAGGTCAACCCGTCCCATCAACGCTCACTTCACACTCGTCCGACTGCAGAGTAAGTTCGGCCTGAAAGCTTCGTCACGCTCACTGTAAAGTCAAACTTCATCCGCCTCCACTGACGAGGTAATAACTGACACGAAACAACGACGCCTCAACAGCGCTTCGACAGTTTCCATTTGATGTTGTATTGAGTTACTCTTCTCGCAAGCATAAATTTTTAAAACGCTCCTTTTGGCAAAAAAGTGCTTATCATCAGTGGAGACGAGGTTACAGGGCTGTGAGAGCACTATGTGGTGCAACACTGCTGCGTGAGCGCTCCTGTCGATACTGCAGTTCAACACGACACCTGCGATTTTCGACTCCTTTTTTAGTCACTCCCCTCGGGCGGGTTGGCATAAGAAGCAACAATACGCCAAGGGGTGTTAATAATGCACAAGCCAACACGCCACAGATATTGTATATTTCTTCAGTTACAACCTGCTTGGCACCAGAACAGAGCTGTATTCAGTCGGCTCTTTATTGTGCCTTGGCAAATATCAATAAACCTCGCCATACTTCCGTCAGCGCGATTCCACCGAGCCTCCCTCCACAGGTTAATTTCCTCAAAACATTTCATATTAAGCAACTATTAATGCCAGCAAAAACGGCCGAGTAAATCACGTGAAATCTCAATATCCCTCCCCTGCGTCCACTTCCCTTCGTTATTGCTACAACCCGTGACCCTGAAGCCAAAACAATAACATTGTCTTTCTTGCTTATTTAGTACGAGTATGTGCAGCGAGATATTTATTAGGGGGCCATAATTGAGTGAATTGTAGCTTCCTGAGAGGCAGTGGTGCGACTCTGTTTGGGAAATGGGCGGCACGGAGAGGTATTGAGTGAGCGAGGCAGAAAGCTGGCCGCGCAGCCCTCCTGTCCCAACCAACCAAGCGACGACACCGCCACCGCGCGCCGAGAGGGCCCCAGCTTCACGAGTAAAGATTCAACGCCACTGATGTGATCAATTGATGACGCCATTGATCACGGAAACTGACCTTGGACAATGTCGATTCCCCGCACCGTCACAATGAGCATCAACAAACAATACACACCGCTGCCACCTCCCACTCGCCCGCCCTCCGTGATCCATTGCTTGAACTGGACCAGGCCCTGCAGAAACTTGAGGCTGAACCCAACACGCATCGAGAGGCCAGCGAGTCGCTCTGCCAACAGTGGGACTTCAGTCCGACCGTAACTGCTCGCCGGCACGGAAAACGATTCTCCCGATGGGACGGAGCAGGTCACAGTTTTTCTTCCTCAAGCTCAGTGCCACTCAGCACCATTTTATGAAAGACTGTCCCCGACAGTCGGTCGACAGTGCGTCGTGCTCTTGGGACCGTTGCCTGGCAAAATCCCGCCTTGCTAAAGCATTTCGGGATGAGGTCTCTGATGCCTGGTCCCACTGCATGCAATTCGACGATTTCAACAGCGGGCTGAGATTCCTTGCACTGCATTCCTCAGTCAGTTTGGCACAGGAACAATGACCTTCAAGTGGCTGACAAGAATCGTGGCTGACGCAAAAGGAACAACAACACGCGTGCCATGGAATAACGTTCACGTCGACTGGAGTTCCAAGAGACTTCCAAGTGCTTTTCCTCGAGTTTACACACGAACCTGGACTTTGTAGCGTGGCCTCTTGGGAACCTCAGAAATCTTGAACACCGCAATCAGAGCCAGTTTGGTCAATTTTCAGAACCATGTCTGCCCGTTCGTGCAAGAAAATGACATGAAAGTCACATTTCAGTTCAATAACCTGATCACGCCGTCTCAAATCTCGCACACTTCACGGTCCTCGTCTTTGAGCATAAAATTTTAGAGCTTTGAATCAAACAAACGGAATTTCATTTTCAACTCAGGCACCCTGCAGGCAGCGAGGCATCATTCATTTCACCTGTCTCGGCGAAGAAGATGCGGCTTCAAGATTGGGTGCTTGTTTTTCGTTTCATCTGAAAATCTCCCATTTCTTTCTCTGTGACACACAAGACCTGTGCATTGTTTTCTGCCGTTTGAAAATTTAGCGTAAGCTGCAAAAGAAACGATGCAGTGTGCTCGTACGACAAACAGCCCCAAAAGGGTCTTTGTAAGACTTGCAACAGGCAGCTTCAAATTGCGCAAGAAAGTGAAACGCCATTGGGTGTTGGGAATGTTGAGAACTGGAAGAATTCCAAAAAAAAATGTTGAAAGTGTGGGAAAACCGAGAAAAGGGAAGTATAGGAGGGGGTTGTGATCGTGGAGAAAGGGCCGAGTATTTGAGGTCATCCGAGAGTTTCGGTCAGGCCCCAACCGTCCGCAAGGGATGCAACAGCCTCTGACCGACAGAAGGGAACGAGAACAAGAACAAGACAGACTCATGAAAAATACAAATTCGCTGTCCTTCGCTTGTGTTTCTGCATTCCTGCTGTCCAACCAAAATGTCTCGCGGACAAATCCTTCCCTCCCACCAACGTGTCGGACCAAACGTTCCTTTCAAATCTGGCATTTTCAACTCAAGGCTGAACCTCTTCTGGGCTTGAAAGTAACACCACTTGAATCCGTGTGGCCGTCTTTTCTTCACTTGAACAATTTTGTGGACGCGTCCTGTTGGTACCTTTTGTAGAAGCTGAAGCTTAGATCATCCTGGATTTGGCTTCATTCCCGAGAAAGGAAAATCATTTTTAATTTCCTGGTCTTTCTCTTTGTCCGACACAGACACGCGTGCACACAAGCGGACTTTCAGTGAATCCAAGGGACCCAGAAGCTCAACCCCATGACCGCCTGGCGTTTTTTCCCATTTTTGGCTCTTTGTCCAATACATGCAACACAGGCACACGTGGGTAAATGAGGACCTCCTGTGATTCCCAGGGATCCAGCTCAGCCCAATTGACAGTCTGGCAATTTTTTTCGGTGTTTCTTCTCTTGTATGAAACACACACACACACGCACGCACGCACACAGAGGCAAGCAGTGTGTCGTCCTGAAAATGCTCGTATTCTGCGTGTACACATTTTTTTATCGGTACAAGGTCTCCTACTGTTCTCAGAACACGACGGATGATGGGGAGATTTGGTTTGTCGCAACAAAATATTTGATAGCTTGTCAGTCTTCATCGAACAACGACCGCGAGTAAACAACAGTCGTAAAGATTTTGGATGTCGTCACCACCAGATTCTACCACACAGAACTCTCTTCCACACCTCTATTCAAGGTTGTTACCAGCACAAGGACTCTGTTCGACTATCAGGTCAAGTTACCAACCAAAGAGGGCCCACTCAATATTTCTTCTACCAGAAGCTGCTTTTCCAGAATTTCTCAAGCAAATTTAATCACTCACAAATCAGGGCAGAATTTGACAAATGCTTGACACAGAGTGAACTTTCACGATCTCAACACAAGCGCCTCAATGCGAAGATGACAACCTCGTCAAATCCAAGCCTGACGTGAATTGTTCGTGATCCGGCAAATCCTCTTCGTCAGCTCTGACGACACGAAGACCTCCCCTCCTTCAGACACGTATTTGTCAAAGCAAGTCATCTGAAACGCCACCATCTTTTCAGCAACTGCCAACGTTCATCAGTTGAGCGATTAAAAACCTTCAGCACTTCACTCAACGCTCATTCTCACTCCGTCGCACCTGGAGAGAAGCAGTTCCGAATCTGTTTTCGCCTCTTTCAGTTTCACCGATGAGCACATGAACGGCGCCCGAACACGCTGTACTGTCTCAATTTACCTCTCCTCCGGTCAGCCTTTTATCTAATTAGACGCCGGTAACTTGGTTACGGCTACTTCCCAATCGGAAATCCTTTAATTAACACCCGGATGATTTATCGTCTCGCGTCTGCGCCTGAAGCGTCTGAAACGTGAGACCACGAAGGTGACGGATAACATCTGCAGAAGGAAATCTCACGATTCTCGCTCCTGCAGATGAAGCGCTGAGCACGTCACAACACCAACACATAAGCCGTGCCAGCCCTCGTGCAGACAGAGGAACTTTCCTCTTGCCGAAAAAATACTGTCAACTAATTTTGTACCTGCCGGTGACATTGTTCTCGCACGTATTCAATTCAAAACGTCTTCGGGGAAAGAGAGGGGTTGGGTCCCGGATGATCTGTCAGAGCAAAACTTTCCCCAGATTGGCGTTGAATAACTCTGGGGGTGACTGACAACTCCAACAAGCAGCAGTGCTGCCTTCAGCACTGCTGCTGACTTCACAAAAGTACCTGGTGGCATTTGTCCTTATTGGCAGGGGAAGGAGAGGGTGCTGCACTGGGGGTCTGCCGGGGGCATACACATTCTGTCTCGCATACCTTCTGCACTATCACCAAGGATGAGTACTTATCCCTGGAAGGACATCCCACGAGACGGTTTCTGGCCAGAGTCATTGGGTTCAGATTCAGGTAATTCATTGAAGTCTTTCTTTTTGTGAGAAAATATGCAAGTAACCACCAGATCCCATCACCATGTGTTTCGAGCGAATGACTCAACGGAACATTCCCCCAACTGGAAAATCCGGATGAACTTACGAATTCCACGCCGACGGTCCATTCTCGTTCCCGGGTGTCGTGTAGAAATCCGACCCACTTGACAAGGCCATGCTCAGGTCCATAGTCACTCATCCACACCACGCGCTCCCCGAGACCGATCGGGGGCTGCTCCTGCTCCTCTTTGTGTTGGAGGGGTTTCGTGTCGTTGAGAAGTGCTTCGGGTTCAGCGTTGAACGCTGGTTCGTAGTCCAAGAACTGAGCAGGGTCGTCGCAAGATCGGATCCGATTGATCGCGACGAACATGCCCGATTCCTCCTCAGTTTCGAAAAACCGCTGACGACGAAAAGTCCCATCAGTGGATCCCCGGCCGACCAACTCCTGAAATGAACGTGGTGGTTTGTCATTGGCGTGTGACTTGCAAATCGAGGAATGGAATGCGGGATGGGATCGCTGTGAAAGATCTCTGGACTGACTTCAAGCAGAGTTTGTAGTTTCTACGACCAGTGTGCAAACGGGCACAAAGGGTTGGAAACTTGGCGTGTGTCAACTTGCAATCACGTGCAAACATGAGCCATTGACACGCAAGGTCCTCGTATGCGTATCACACAATCATTCGAGTTTTGTTGGCATGACGTCAGCTTCGTAACAATGTGCTGTCTTGCAACCTATCGAATATTTTCTTCCTGAAACACGTTGGAAGAAACAGATGTTATGAACTGTCGAGTTTCAAAGGGTACTCACAGCCGACAGTTCCACACCAAACCACGTCCCGTTCAGTCCTGGTAAAGGCCCCTTGTATCTCACTCGACCCACGACTCTCTCCTGATTTTCTCCAAATTTTAGTACAAACACAATGCTGTCAATGTCTACTTTAGTTCCTTCATCCAACCATTCCTTATCTGTGAAAATGTTCAGTCTGTCTACGCATGACGACAGAGACACCAACAGTTCATACTCCTGTTCACTCAGTCTTTCCACTTCAGACGGTGGACACTGCAGCACAACTCCATCAAATTCCAGTGATGTCAGAGTGATGCTGGGTTTGGATCTGGCTGCCAAGGGGTCTTCACTGTCATCCAGTCGCCACAGACTCCCTTGGATAACTTGAATTTTGGAATCCTCTCCTCGCTGTCTGTTCAGCACACCCTTCTCCCTCCGGGTGGCTATCTGATCAGAAAGCAATATGTACAACATCTTGTCTACCTTGACATATTCCAGTTCACGCTTGCTCTCGTATAAATGGCCAATTAAATGATGATTTCACATGGTTGCTGATATTTGTCCGTCATCTGTCAAAATTTCAGCCTGCGCACTTCTTAACGGAAGTGTCGGTGCGATGTGAGAGAAACAAGTCCCAAAATCTCATTCACAATCTTCCCAATAGTTCAACTTGAAACAATTTCGAGTGCCTAATTCTTGATACCTTCTGAATCTGAACTGAATGCAATGAAACAGTGGAATTGTTGCCTGGTCTCAAGCGAAATTTAGGAAATGGCGGAGTAATCTGTGCCCAAGACTGCAGGGATTCCCCTCTGACGTCACGGGCACCTGCAGAATTTCTTCCCTCCTTTTCAGGAAGTTGCTGCAAAAGGGTTTTCACGGTATTTCCTTTCACACGTGCGCCTTGTGTTCGAAAATTTGGCAAAAGCACGAACAGAAACCTGCACAGAACTCAGATCTGTAGGTGACATGCTTCACCTGGCACGGTATCCTGAAATGATTCACAGTTTTCTGTGCCCATCAACATGATCATTCAATTTCAAATCAATCCAAGAACAAATCTTGTGCCTTGATCGAACGGCACCTTCTACAACACCAGAAGAAGGACTTGCTGGGCACTCGAATCTGCAAGAGCAGAGCATTCAGACAACGTGCATTGCAGTTTGCTCTCCATCAGACTCTTGATCCCTGCACCAAAACTGAAGTCCACATTCAGCTGAAGGCAACACAGTGAGACAACGGTTTGTCAGATTGTTGAGTCCACCATTGAGTGCGTGTGTCGAATTTCAAACGTTTTCAAATTCTTTCCGCATTTTTTGCAGATGGCAGAAGAACGTGACACCTTGCGGCAACGAACGAGCTCAGGTCGCACCGCATCGATGAGTAAATATGGAGCAACGAAGGAGCCTCCGAGAGACGATGCAGTCTTTTATCCGGAGGACGACACCCATTCATTCTTTGCGAGAGTGAGAAAACACCCTTCGTCTGACTGTCTCCTCACCGTCTTCCTTGCAGTGTTTCGGGTGGGCTTGTTGTATCGGGCTTGCGATACTCATCACTCAAAATACTACCATTTTCAGGGCAGAGATTTTGAAAGTGCCTTTGTCAACCACAAGTACACCGCTCAAGAAAGAGAGACGTTGGCAACGTTCGAAAGCTTGGACTACTTGCCATCTCACAGCACAGTGTACAAACATTGGTTGAAACGACAACCAGCCAGGTAACGTCCAGGTTGCAAAATACCATGTCATTTTCCTCAAAAACACTGACAGGGGCAATGGTTCTCAGCACGGTGTAGACAATAGACGTTGTGTTCCCGCTGTTGTAGGTTGGATTGGGACCGCTGGGTGATGATGGGGTTGATCGGCGTCACCGTCGGCCTCATTGGTTTCCTGCTGCATCAGCTGATCGATGTCATCGCAGACTTCAAATGGGACAAAGCAAACGAGTACATCGAAGTACGTGAACAGATAGGGAAGTTGTTCCCAGCTTGGAAAGCAAAATGTTGAGATTGTTTTGTCTATTTTGTGGTCTTATTTCAGGATAAAGGCATTCTGATTGCCTACGCCTGGGTTCTGGGCTACAGTGTCCTGTTCGTGATTGTCAGTGCAGCATTGGTTGTGGTAAGCCGACAAATTTGTTTTCCAAACACGGGACAATGGCAAGACATTGTGCTGGGTGAGAGTGTTGTGGGAGCGTAAAATATGTCACGAATCACAAGGAGAAACAAAATTGAACAGGACCTGCTGTTCATCCAATCACTACAGCCGTGAACGATTATTTTGTTCTTGAAGTTTCTGAGACCAAGTGCGGGTGGCTCCGGAATCCCCGAACTCATTGGATTTCTCAACGGAACTGTGGTTCGGCATATTTTCAACGTCAAGACTATGGTTGTCAAGTTCCTGTCCTGTTGTGCTGCGGTGGGAAGTGGAATGCCGGTTGGACCGGAAGGACCCATGATACATTTGGGGTACGTGTCTCCCTCTGACTCGGGTGCAGCTGAACGGGAAAGTCAGGAGTGAACCGCCCCAAAACTGTTGTTGATGTTGATGCGCTGCAAATGTGGCTCGTGTTTTGCAGGAGTCTCGTGGGAGCAGGGCTGAGCCAATTCAAATCAGACACTTTGAAAGTCAAGCTGCCTTTCTTCGAGAGATTTAGAAACTCGGAAGACAGGTGTTGTAAGACAACATTTCCGCTCTGGTCAAGTTTGAACTGTTGTAGCTTTTCCTTCCAAGAAACCGCGTATTTCTTGCAGGCGGAATTTCATCAGCGCTGGAGCAGCCGCAGGCGTGGCGTCTGCGTTCGGAGCTCCCGTCGGCGGTCTCCTCTTCTCCATGGAGGAAGTCTCGTCGTTTTGGAACCAAAAGTTGTCCTGGCAGATATTTTTCTGCGCTATGGTGTCAACTTTTACAACTGATCTGTTCAACTCTGCTTTCACTGGATTCGTGTATCAAGGCCAGTTTGGGTTGTTCAAACCCGACAAGTACATTTTGTTTCAAGTGAGTACACTTTGTCTTTCACCTTGGACTCATGTGGCTCAATTATTCGAGTGCGCACATTGCTACATTTGTGGATGGAAGTTCGGTCCTTTGATGCTCCGTGTCATCTCACAAACAGGTGTCGAAAGGAATATCAGTGAATATACTCGCGTTTATCCCCGCCGTCTTGTTGGGAGTAATCGGCGGCATTCTGGGCGCTGTGTTCACGTTCATCAATCTCAAGGTCGCGCGCTGCAGAAAACGCGTTCTGGCCCGAATCAGCAGCGTCCGGCAGCAGGAAGTCGTCCGCATGATGGAACCTATTCTCATTATGGTGCGTCTGACCGCTTCGATATTCTCTACAGGGATGCGCCAGCATGTCACAGGAAAGGAAGCTCACCGTCGGTGGTTTTCATTTTGCAGATTCTAGTCGCCACTGTCAGTGTGTTCTTGCCGTCCGGTTTCCCGTGCTCAAAATACTTTTGTATCAAAGGTGCTGCGGACAACACTGATGTCAGGTACGACACTAGTAGATTTCAAACACGTGGAGAAAACTCCGTTGCCCCGTGTCGATTGTCTGCCAGAAAGCACCGTTGTTCTGTGTTGTGTTGCAGCTACGACTGTCTGGCTGGAACAGACAACCCTTTGCACGTGGAAGACACAGTGGAGATTTACACGTGTGCTCAAGGAGTAATCGTTCAAGAGCCGAATTTCACTTTCACGAACAATACTTACAACCAGAGTGAGTGCCGAAACTATCGTGGCATTTCGTATCGTCATGTGTTCCTGGTCAGCGAGTGTTCTCAGTGATATCTTTTCTGTTTTCTCCTGCTAGTGGCTACGTTGCTGTTTGGAACAGGCGAAAACGCCATCAAACACCTCTTCTCGAGGAACACTCATCTGGAGTTTGGATACGGTTGTCTGTTGACTGTGCTTCCGATCTACTTTCTGCTTGCGTGTTGGGCTACTGGCACCTCAATCTCCAGTGGACTGGTGGTGCCGATGTTGTGAGTAAACATGTCTGCGACGATGTTTCTTCGTTTCGTGTCGGATCAATTTCTGTGAGACTTTTCAGCGCACGGTCACGCCGCGTTTCGTGTATTTTTCACTAGTGTTTATGTTTTGTGACATGTTGCAGGTTCATCGGTGGTTTGTACGGTCGCGTCGTGGGTTTGGCGATGGTTTCCATGTTTGGGGTGCACACGGAGGAGGGGTCGTACTGGGCCTGGATGGACCCGGGCGCCTTCGCTCTTGTTGGCGCCGCTTCCTTTTTTGGCGGTGTCTCCAGGCTGACAATGTCCCTGACAGTTATTATGGTAATTATTTCCGTGAACGTAACTGGTTTTTTACGGGAAAATGTCCCCTTTCACTGATGCTGTTCGATTTACACCCGAGAATCCGAGAGTTTTTTTGCTCTCTCGGATGACCCAATTCTTTCTCGACACCCAAGAATTTTTGTAAATCGAACAGCATTTGTTTTTTTTCTCAAGTGATCTCATTGCGCATGCGTGGCCTCTCATTTTCGCACTTTTTAACAGGAGCAGACGGTTTTGCAAGGTATGGCGGAAAAAACGAAAAAAACAGTCATTTTCTCATGTGTGTCCGCACTTTTGCATGAAATAGAAGCAGAGGAAGACTTTGTGCTTGATCTGGTCG
>JAAUXT010137184.1_pt1 | contig 23588 bp, 26 predicted proteins | sample 7278171 | NCBI WGS metagenome assembly JAAUXT01 (sample SAMN14350112, study PRJNA611818) | marine sediment metagenome | isolation source: surface marine sediment (1.8m) | place: French Polynesia: Moorea | collected 2018-08
CATACCAACATACAGACTGATGGTGATTACACTAAGCGTGTGGTAACACCCTTCGGGACCACACGCTTAAAAAGGCAGAAACTTCGTGCGTTGATGGAGCACGGTGGCATTCCTTTGCCTTTGGTTCCTTCGGTGTGCCTTCGAGAGGTTGGTTTTTTCTTTGCCTTTCGTATTGAGGACATTCGTACTGTTGTGGTTGCAAAAAAGCTGCAGAGCATTTCTGATATGACTCACCAGTGCAACACCCATGCAGCGGAAAGAAAACTTGTTTTGGTGCATCAGGCCATTGATGTCGTGATGGATTTGGCCGCTTGAATCCTGTGAAGTGCACGGCCAACCGATTCGCCGCAAATGCCCGAATCCACAGATCTTGCGTTGCAGCTGAGGCTGTGGTGTGTTTCAGGCCAGAAAAGCAAAACAAGACCCAAAGTGGGAAACGCTCCACGACAGATAGGTCCTTGAATGGAGTGAAATCCCTTTATCAGTGCAGAAACTAGTCCAGGATTTAAAAGGGATCATCCATCAATTTGCTTTGCTCATTTTCCACTAACGTTTCCAATTTTCTCTTCAGACTGCGTTGTTACGATCCAGATCTATGAAATTGTGTCAATTTCAATTTTAAATAGGTCTGCAGGGACATTGCTCGTCTTCCTCCTCATCCCTTATTCACACATTACGTCTACAGTGCAGAAACACGGGGCACTTGGTACAATGCTTCTGAATGTAGCTCTGCTGCCTTTGTTGCAGTTGTTGCTGCACGTTCGACTTGGACTCGGCACACGTATTGCTTGACTCTTACACTTTACCATTTTGACTGATTAGCTCAACCGATCGTTGGCCAACCTAACTATTTGCCTCGAACAACTCTTCAAATTTTCCAGACAGAAGGGATGAATTTGTCCAGACAGCCATGGCCCTGGGAGCAAAGGCTGTTTTTTGTCCACCTCTTGCAGAGAACACCCAAAGTTCAATGAACTTTGACTTCAAAAAGACTGTTGTTGCTTTCTACCCCCAATGAGGACCGTTTTTGTGGCCCAAAATCTCCACCAGAAAATGCAGCCCAAACTTTGATGATAACATGGATGACATTCGACCTTCTCAATTTCAACTTTTTCTGTGTCATCTTGTGAACAGGTGCTAAAGAAAGGTCCCAATGGGGCAACAACATGTCTACAGTTCAAACACAGTCTTGCTCTGAGGTTTCACCAACACTTTGTACATCTTCACTGACTTCTGTGTTTCAGAAGCTAAAAAAAGATGACATGTTCAGCAAATGACAAAATAGTGCTTACTTTGAACAGTGAAAGGACACCACGGACAGGTGGAGCTGTCTCTGTTTTCTCCTGCACAAATAATTGTGTGAAAATGAGACTTGGAAGACTGTGATTGTGGCTGTGATTGAGGACTTTTTGCCAGAAAGAAAACAGTCAGGTCCAAAACTCTGTGTGCATCGAGTTGTTCGCAGAATGACTTGGGTCATCTCACCAATTCAATTCTGCTTGCAAGGTGAGAGCATGAGGTAAAAATTCAGCAAAATGAACCAGGTTGTGCGACAATCCACCACCACTCGTAATTGTTGACATGTTGGTTCTCCGAACAACTACGACTAGGGAAACAGTGCCTCAAGGTTTTGGTGCTGTGTTTTGGTTCTTTGTCAAAATGACTATCTTCCTGAGGCATCTCCACGCCGTCGGAACAGAGCACTGAAAAATACTTGGCAATCAACATCGTAGATTTGAAAACATGGGGCGTTGTTGGAACCTCAGAGACATCACTCCTCACGACTGGACAGACTTTCTCTTCAGGTGGTGGAAAGGGCCTTCTTTTGGGTTGTGCAATTTCTGGGTTGGGCAATTCAAAGAACCAAGATATTGTCACTCAGATGGAAGTGCTGTGAACACAAGTAAAGTTCAAGTGGGTTGGTGAGATCATGATTTGTCCTCACAAGGTGCAAGGTTCCAAGAAACGTAAGCTGTTGTTGAGGGGTCTCCACGCATATTCCGTCACAACGCAGCTGTTGGATAGAAAATCTCGAAAGGAGAATCCACGGAGAAACTGTCATCTTCACGTTGTGGTAATTTCTTGAAAGTCAGGCCAAAATGTAATCACACGCAACGAACAATGTTACTTCCTCGCCTGTGTCCAAAGCAATTTTGCGCAACTTGATAAAGTGGTACCCAGCTTGATAGAGATGTTTCCATTGTGTGTGGAAACTGCAGAGAGAAGCTGTTCCTTGACCTTTAATAACGCGCCTGCGGGAACAAACACGGCAAACTGCTCGACTAAAAGGCACTGAGGCTTGAAATGCTGTTTTGATAAGCATTGGTATTTGATATTTCTTCAAATGTGGCCCGCATTCTCAGATTGATCAGCTGTCCAAGGCTCTTCTGCTCTCATCTCGGATGATATTTCCTCAAGGCTGACATGAGCAAGAACCAACTTGCGTGTTCTTTCACGCCCCACAAAAAAATCACCGATCGCAGGCTGCCGTGGATACCGGTAATCACACAAAGAATCACAAGCAATAGAGCAAATGATTTGACACTTATCTGAGGCTCTTTTGAGAGACAAAGAGACTCACCTGCCAACGTGGAGTTGACTGACAGAAATGAGGGCTGCGCACTGGCGGCGCTCGTCTCGCTTCCGCGGTGGTGCAGGTGGGCGCTCTGGTGGGCGTCAGCAACGTGCGGCGGCGCCGCCGTCACAATGGCGCCACTCACAGCGCCGTTCTTGCGCCGTATGAAGAACCAGAGGCCGATAAACAGAAACGCCAGCAGTAGAATTGTACCGAAAACAGCACCAGCAACGATTGTGATTAATCCACTGGACGGCTCGATGTAATCCTGAAAATAGAAAAGAAGAACGGCACGTTGATGGCTGTTTCGTTCACAAGAAATACAGTTTGGTAGCGATCTTCTGCCTTTTTCTCAAATAGTGTCACAGGATTGCATTCTGTGAAAATGGTGACACAAAACTAACACAAATCTTCAATGCACTGACAGAAACCCTACAGCTCGAAACACCTGAAAAAGAAAGACTGACTGGTGTTCCAGGGTGGCAATGGCAAGGAAACAGAAATGTGACGGGCCCGGATAACTGTGTGCTTTGCCTCCCTTTCCATCTCCGTGCTGTCTTCAAACACCATCAACGCAAACGAAAATCTGAATGTGCATTTCCCCATTTCGTACCGAAGGAGTCCAGAGCAATTGTCTTGTTCATCTGACAGCTTAAAGAGGTTCACAGTGGCAGAAAATTGACTTCAATAAGAGAACCGTGAAACAAAGCCTCTTGCGATAAGGGATCTCCTATTTTGTGCTTGATTAAGAGTTACTCACTCAGAAGAATAGGAAAAAGCGCCTGGATTACGCAAGTACTTCCGAATGTCAAAAGGGATCCTGTGCACCGCATCTCACTTTGTCTGTTGGCAAAACGACCAATGACTGAGCCACAGAGAACAAAAAACTACGAGTGTTTCCTGCATTCGTTCTGTGATACTGTCTTTTCCTGCAAGAGCAGCCAACAATTAACTGGTTCTTCTGTGTGTTTCCTGCCGCAGATAATGGGTCTCTTGTTTCTTTTCGTGACCAGACTCTATTTTTCCAAAAGGACACGTTTCGCATCAAGGGGAAGTGGGTCAGATAGACACGTTTCAGTCCGAAACACCATGGAGCGAGGATACGTACTACAAATGCCCTGCTATAAAAATTGGCACTTTTCTACGACAGGAGCAGCTGAGTGAAGAAATGACACAAACTCTTCGGCCTAAATGGGACCAAAATAGCCGACTGCAAGTGTGTCACTGCGCAGGAGAGATTATTCACACCAGACAGTCACATCCATCCGTTGTTCCAGGATTATTCCATTATGGAGAAGCTCCATTTTGGAACCATCCCCGCTGCTCTGACAAGCTGATTGTGCACATCAGACCACAGAGACAAAAAGCGGAAGGGTGCGAGGGACTCTCCGAATCTTCTGAATTCTTCACAATTGCCAGCCCCGGACAGCGCGGTATTCTCCCACTGAACTGAATATGGAACAACCTTCAGCAGCAAAATGGAACGACCTGCGTGCTCCCACAAAAAGTGCTTCTTGTCGAAAAGGACTTTGGGCCATGCTACACACGTTTGGTTAATGCCCGTGGTTTTACATCTATTAGGCAATTTGTGCAGGCTGCATCAGAATCCATTTACACTCACATTCTTTGCCTCAGTAAATATTTGCAAACATTCGGATACCTTTACAAAGGTCCCCCTTCTAGTCCAGAAGGCGGCCGGGTCAATTTAATTGGATGCCTTCTGTGAATGTAAATCAGTTCGCAGCTTTGTAGGATGGCGATAAATCCAGCGTTCCTTTCTCCCTTTGTTCTCGTATTCTTGCAGAAGCTGAAGCTCGTGAGGTTGTTTGCTTTCTGCATTGTGAAGATGAAGACATATTGGAGCACGACGTCGTACCAACCAAAAACCGCCCAAAACTTTCACGAGTTTTTTCACCTTGCTCCACATTCAGGTAATTTGTGCAAAAAGTTTATTTGCCACATCGACGGATGTGCGGCAAGCCGCCGTAAACCATGATGGACAGTCTGACACACACGCACACACACACACACACCACTCAAGACCGAACGACGCTCAGGTAGTTGGGCGTTTCATTTGGCAGTTCAAACGACAGGAACAATGTTGTCCGGCAAGGTGTGACCACGATGTCGCCATTGTCCGCGCGTTTTCGTGGTACAGAGACAAAAAACCATTTTCATGACGGGGAAAGACGTGACACGCATGGTCGAGTTCCTGGTGTGGTCTGCAGCAGGTCTGCCCTGTGATTGTTTCTTGGAACGACAAGTGCGTTTTGTGTAAAGTTGGTTTGCTTTCTTGTGACACTGCGACAAGGGTTGCTGTTCGGATAAACCAGAAGAATGGTTTGTTTCTCTGAAAATGCAGAGCATCCCGTCGAGAATGACGTGCCACCTCAGATACGGGAATCCATACCTTGATGGCGTGAAGAATCACTCAACTCAAAGGTACAGACTTTCCTTGGCCGGGATGTAGATAAGAGGTGTCCATTGTGAATCCCTCCTTGTGGATAAAGCAGAACCTGGCTCACAAGTGGGCTTTGGCAAAAACATCTTACATAGATCGCATAAAGGGAGGAATCCTGGCCTTTGGGTTCCAGGCCCGCACAGATGTGCGTGATCGATATCGTTTTCAAACACGAAAGAAAATTTTCAAAAATGCTCCAACACATCAGGTTCCACTCACAATTCGCGTATCACTTGCAAATGAGCAAATGACAAGTCACTTGCAACGACGGTTTGCACTGGCATGAGAACGCGAGTGGAATCTCGTTGCATACATGTGCCATCAATGCTGAGAAGCGTTTGCCCTGCAGCCTTCCAGCCCCGTTCCCATTAAAAAAGAAGCATGTGCATCTCAAGAAAGAGATCAATAGGCAAAGATCAATGCTCGGGGAAACGTTGCTTGAAATCATTGCAGCTGTGGAGACTGCTAATTATTTGCCCTCAGTTGAATCCACTGCGAGCGAGCAGCGAGTGAAACCGTCAAGCCGCGGAACCCGTTAAGACGGAAGATAAACCACCGTCGCCGAGCTCTTGTTCTCGTGTCTCGAGACAAACGATCTTGGAAACCATTGTGAAGTTGAAGGAGGTTTATGAGTTTTGTTGGAATGAAATTCCTTGGGCCTTTGCAGGTTTTTTTTCTATTTGTACTGGGACCATTTGGATTGAGCGAGTCAGCGGAAATCTCGTAAAACTGATTTATTCATTTCCATGAGAAAATGCGAGATGGCATTTTCCATGACCCGGTACACATCTCATCCCGATATCGAGTTAACCCCATTCACCATTTGGAGCCATGGTTGGCAACACTTACACTAAAAGCCCGCAGAATCACTGCATCTCGGATCACAAATATGACGGCACTGCATTCTGAGGATAAATGGCACAGGCCTGAAGAGAGCATGACTATGCATGCGATTCATTTCTAATGGAAGGATAATTGAGAATTATTCTGATCGCTTCACTGCCAATGATCTCTGAAATCATGTTCAAGGCTTCACGACGCCGCTTGATGGGTGCGGCCGGAGTTTTTATGATTATGTGTTGAAACGTTTGCCTTCGTTTAGTGTCCACGGTAGCCACATCAAACTGTGGACTTACACCGAAGTGTTTCGTTTGGAGACACTGGGCAAGGCAAGAGAACGAGTCGTTGTCCTTCACCCCAACCAAACCAGACCTCAGTTTCTTGCGAGGCTGGAAGAAGCTGTGTGCGCATGAAGAGCGCAGCGTGAGCCTTGTTTCCTGGCTGTTGCAGGACTTCATCCATGACTAGTCATGGGTTTCAAAATAGACATTCTGCACATTGTGAAGATCAATGCAAAACAGATTGGATGCCGCTAATGGGAAGAAACCCATTGTGTTGAGGGGCCCATACATCGCCGAGTTTGCCTTCTCAAGAAACTAAATACATCTTTATTGTTTCCACGAACATTGGACATCAATCCATTTAATTGGATCGCAGTTGTGCCAAAAACACGATATCATGTTGTAATATGATATAGAGTTCTCGCCGTTCTGTGTTCATCATCGAATTTCTTTGCCTTACACTTCTCTTTGAAAGCGGTTACAGACCTTGGCAGAACCACAGAACGGACCTTCACACAAAGACGGGGGAAGTAAAAAGGAAATTATTGTGAAGTAACAAATGGAGGTCACGTTGTTGTTTCAGTCCTTTTCTGTTGTTGAGTGCAAGAGAATTCATTGAGTGAGTTTCACGGTCAGGAGAGTTGGATTGTTGTGGCAAGAGACGTTCCATTTTTGCCGTTTGTGCCTTGCACACAGTGTCGTTCCACGACCAGAACGTGCGTTTTATTCTCACAAGAATCGGCCGTGCTCGGGATGCAGTGAATGGATCGCAGTTTCATACACAACATAAAAGGATCCCAACAGGTGCGCAGCTGGAAACTTTCAAACCAGGCACAACGGAACAACTGCCTTTTACTTATGGGGGAAGCAATTCATTATCATTGATTTCCGTTGTATTGATCAGTCTGAATGGCACGATACCATTGACTCCGCTCTGGCATTTTCCCGTTTGACACAAAGGAAACGTTGGCATGATTCTAATTATGTGTCAATGAAGTTCCTTTCATACATAACCTTAACCGGGAAGCGGCCTTGCGTGCTTAGTGGCTGTGCTGTTTGATTCAGCGAGGTTTGCAGCTGGCTGGTGGCGTGACAGGGACAGTGTTTGATCTGTCTCGTAAATGGTATCATTGCTCGGTTAGCAACAGATCTCTGTTTTATTGCAAGTGTGTGAGCTGCTGTTTGAAGAGAAACATTCACAAAGAGCCAATGTTCGTGGTCAGCATTGCCAAGCAGGCAACAGTCAGCAAAACGCTGAATGCTTGGAGCAGCTTACACAGATCAGAAGCACTCTTGTCCATCTGCATCATTGCGTGCAATATGGTGCTGTCAGCAAAAAGAGAACCACACAAAGAGTGTCTGTAGTTCTCTGCAACAAAATCAAAAAAACGCAATTTCATACTTCATGTAATACTAAAAACAAACACAAGGTGCCTTCATCTTTATCACATTGACGACTGCGCACTAAATCCAAAAGGACCCCATAAAGGGAAGGTTCTCTATCTAAATTAGGCAGGTTTCAGGATTTACAATCAATTGACCAGTTGGAGGATCCCGAGGGAAAAAGCACCAAAGGCGGTGATGTGTGAGTGAAGCAGCAATCCTGGGCAAACATCAATATTTGTTGCACCCTCTGCTCATACTGTAGGCATGCGCCTATTCAAACAGAATGAGTGGCGGAGATTCTCTCTGAGGAACCTTATTGGGCTCGTGGACTTATTCAATTGCCAGGCTGTATTTTGTCAAAACTTTTCCTGCAAAATCCGCCCTCGCAGAAACTCGGACGTGCCTTCAGAATTCTTGGTGCGCCAGGAGTGTGCTGATTGCCAGTTGCCTTGCATATCCCTCAAGTTTCCATGTCACACGTCGAAGTAAACGGCAATTTTGCGACGTTCAGCAATTCCCCAGAGTATCTTCTTCTGTCTCTTCCAGTGACAATTTTTCTTGATGTCATGAAGGAGGACCCACCGATCCGTTGTTTCGCCTGACGTGTGAGTCGTTTTGCTGGCGCAGGACTAAAAATTCCATCATTTTCATATTCCCATCGGGGGTACGTTGTTTAAATTAGTGTTGCCTGTTTCATTAAGACAGAGCAGCTGCCATGTTATTCATTGCCTCGTGGAGACAAACTGGATTCCTATTCAGCGTTGCAAGAGATCCGTCCTCAGAACACCTGCCTGGATAATACGGTATTGATCCACCAACAGCTATCTTGCCTTCGTTTAAATACTTCATCACCATTCTAAGTGAGATGAAGCCAGCTACTCCTCCGCTTCTGGGATGTTTCAAAGACTTTCGCCCGCCAGCCTCTCGTAGCTAATGCCTCGGAATAAATTAGGCTCTTGGATGTGCTTCGAAGCACTGGAATTGTCTCAGATCTCTCGTCGCATCTTCGTCTTGACGACTGACAATATTTTCTGCGATAATCCCATCTTTGCTTCATCTGTGGGACGAAACAACAACAACGCAAAACTCCACGTTTGTTTGACGTTTGTTGCCACGTTTTCGTTGCGAACTATCAACTTTGACGTCAAATGTGTCAAGCAAGCAGTTGAATTTCAAGAATGATCGTGCTCACAGCAAAGTAATCTTGGAACAAGCAGTCACTCTAATTAATCTATTTTGCTGGTGTTGTCAGTACTCCTGCCTTCTCCTTGTTACTGAAATCGACTCTCACTTGCCACAACTGAATCTCACTGTCACTGCCATGGCAGAAACAATTAATCACGGCACTGGTGGAAATTCCTTATTTTCGAGGCTGAATCTGCTGGACAGGTTCATGGAAGCCAGACATGCAAAGGAAATAGCACGAGGATTGAAACACAGCGGCGTGGAGTCCCCTAGTAATGACGTGATGAAATGCCCTATCTCTCAGTCGCTGCTTCCCGGGCCCATATCCAGACGTATCTGCACTCAAGGGAGACAACACATTGTAACTACAAGCCGAATTGCATTTGTTTTCACACAGCTGGTCCAGCTTTAGAAGCAAGTGTTTGTGCCTGAGAAGTGAAGGCTTCCTCCGCAGCATTCAGCACCGGAACCATGAAAAGCTCAAGATTCCTTCTTTGCGTTTCAATGAACATCAAGAAGCACCAACAGTGAATTGACAATTCAAGCATCTGGTGATGAGCAGGATTCACAAGTGGAACATTGGTCAGAATTTGATCTTCTTCAGCCGACGAAAAGCCAAAGTGCACATCTCTACGAGCACTTCTTTCGAGGAAACATCTTCGCAGAAAGATGGATCTTTCCAACTTGATGACTTGACGACACTGCTGAAGCAAAACAATTTTGGCATTACCAGTCGCCAAGATGGGTAAAAGTTCCTTTGTCTTGCTTGATAAATGGAATGATTACGCGACGCATAAACACAAAACGAACGAAAGGGAGTCTCCAGCAAGACGCATTTCCTTCATTTCCACCAGGCGAGATGGCTGATGAGTGTGAGTCACAACAGTCTCCACAACCAGTTTGTCGGGCCAATTCTGACAGGGCTCTCACACTCCGCAAAAATGGTTCCTGTGAAATCACACAAGACAAGACCAGTGCTCGAGAAAGAAGTTGTGAGATTGAACACACACCCTTTTTTGTGGGGTGAGAATCCATTTAGAACTACGAGTACAACGATGAGGGCGCGTCCGGCGAGTTGCAGACCAGTAGTTTGCACTCGCATGAGAGCAGGTCTCAAAACTGCCACACGCCGCGGTTGTGTGACGGAAAATTGGTGATAGATTGCTCCCAGTGTGATACTTCCGACTTGTGTGCCATTTTGTGTAAGATTTGACAACTAATTCTGTAGCGAATAGAAGCAGTGAGATGACCGGGGATTCTCTCGGCCGAATGGCTACGTCGTTTTGCTGTTGAAGCTTTTCTCATTTTCAGGAGATGCCGTGGGTGCTGGGTGAGGCGGGGCAGGGTGGAAGACGAAGCAACACTTCTTTCGGGTTCGAGGGCAGGCCCCGATCCCGTCAGATGCACCTGCAACAATTGAACTGTGTCGTGTGTCAATCAACAACGTAACGCCACGGTTCAACAAGTTTGATTGCGCAAGGAACACGGCTGCACTGAAACTTGTGTTGTGGGATTGCACTCAAGCTATGAGCACAGGTTATTGTTGTGGTGGGGCACTGGATATTGATCACGTTGTCCATTATTGATGCTCTCTGTTCTGTTGATGTGAAATGACGCAATTTGTCGTTGGCACACTCTGAATTTCAGTCATTTACCAGGCATACAATGTGACAAAGAAAGAACCAGACTGTTCTTGTTCAGTGGCCTTTTCCAACTGGAACTTTCTGGGGTCTCAGACAATGACCATAGGCCATCATTTCTGCAACACAAACTTCTGAAACTATTCTCAGGAACGAGGTCAGTCTGTGACATGACCCTTCAGGCAACCAGTCACATGAATCTCCTTTCTGTTCTCTTCTCATCTCCATGCACTGATGACTGAGCAGAGCAAGTGTCCATCATTCTGGATGATCTGCATGGACATTGGATTGCAGATTCAGATTCTGTATGTTCCTGTATCAGAACCTGGAGGGTGAACAAGAGAGTGGTTTTCCAGTCATTCAATGGAAGACTTGCTTGTGGGTGGATGTCTCCTGGGGCATGGTCAGTCATGGGTCTGATGGTGGTGTGATGACCATGTTGGAGTTGAGTCCTGGCAGTTCTGGTCTTGTCCTTCACAAGTGAAGTGTCTCGTTCCCTGGCGCGCTGGATCAAGCATTGCACTTGCAATTTCGACACTGCCTGATCACTGTAAACTTTGTGCAAAATTGGCCAAACCTGGATTGGAGTATTGTGTGAGGTGAAATGAAGTAACGACCTCACTCTCTGCTCAACCAGGAAATTCATTCTCAGGCTCATACCCAACTTCATTCCAATGATCAGTGTTGGTTCTGTGAAATTCAGAACCATCTCGATGTTTGGTGTGCGTTGACACTGAAGGTAAGAAGTCTCAGAACTTCATTCGCACTGGCACTGCTGAAACGTGAAGGATACGGCACCAGTCGCTCATGCTCTCAAGCAAAGGACATGTACACGGAGCATGACACTGAGACATGAACAGATTTTGATCTGTGATCGATTGGGACACACTCGTATGCCAAGACATGCAGCAGCTCATGACATTGTGACAATACTCTGCTGGACGAAGTCTGGATCCATCGAGCGAAAATATTTGGGACTGGACCTCGTATTCACAAATTCAGGTCAATTCATCGAAAGTAGGTCAAACCATGATGATGTGACCAATTTTTCTGAATTGGGTCAAAGTAGGCGCGCTTGGCCCACGGGTTCCCGTGTGATTAATTGTACACAAACCTCATAAAGAGTGCCTCATAACAGGAAATGTTTCTCTTATCAACGGCGGAAGCATCACAGATAGATTGAATTTCTTGAAGATAATTGTGCATAATGTCTACCGAACCCTGAGGAATCATTCATTGCATTGTGAGCTGACAAGGCAGTTCTGTAGTTATGATTTACTTGATGCAAGCCTGATATTGTAATAGATCAAGACTGTAATTCCGAAAGAAGCTGTTTGGGGATGGTGACTTCTCAATGCCAGATCCCATTACGGACGTAATGCAGTCACTTCCTGTGAATATCATTAGGATCTTGTTAGCTTTCTTTTGCATTTCCTCTTGTCAACAAACCTGGGCAAAATGCAGCCAAAGCAGAAATTACGCTCGTACTCGTAACAGCAGGCCCAACAGCAAGTGCACGTGGCTCTGAGTCCATTGCAATCTTTTGCAGAAGGTAAAAGCCAACAAGCAAGAGAGACAAACCACCAAAAAGGCAAAAAAAAATAGGTGAAGGGATGTGTGTATCGTCGCACAACAAAGCACATTGACAATACAATTGAAAACGACGCACCGGAATTGCCCATCAAAGTTGCGACGGCGGTGTTTCTCTGAACTCAAGCAGATGCGCCACCGAAAAATGGTTCATAGATTGAACCAGAGCAACGAGACGTGCCTCAGCATGGCGGACGGCAAAGGCTTTCAAGAGACCCCTTCACGTTTGTAAAGCATGTGGCAATGAATAGAACATTCAAAGATAAGAATTCATGTCGTCGTGTGCACGACGGAGACCTTGCCCCTGCCAAGAATCGTTCGCGTGATGGGCATGCAGCTTCCGCGCAATGCATTTGCAATCAACTGCATCCATACGAGTGCACGATTTGGGTGTTTTAATCAAACTGAAAATGTGGCCTGGACGTTTCTGCTCGAAACACACGTAGGACCACCTGGTGGCTCACTCGGATTCCCATCTGCTTGACCTTTTGTTCATTGCTGTGAGAGCTGAGCTGCTTGCCTGTTCACAGCAAGTGTGCCAGACGAACGACAACGTATGCGTTTGGATTTTGCCGTTAGCTAATTGCCAATGATGTCTCTTTTTTCCTGGAGGTGCTGTTGAAAGAGCCAGACAATGAAGCTCCTTGTGTATTCAAATCAAGGTTTCAACGTGTTGTCTAGATGTTGGGAGGATGATATTTTTTCCCTTTTCCTGTCTTTACTAGATTCATAACAGGAAATCAAACAGATCAACACTTTCCTCACCAGAAATGGACAAATTTTGCAAGACTCCTCAGCAAAATCTGTCTCGAAAGGACGTTTTGTGCGACCAAAGCCCACGCGACCCAAACACATTTCTTTAAGAGTTGCACAAAGGGAAGGCTCTCCATCCAAATGAGGCAGGTTTGTCAGGATTTACAATCAATTGACCAGTTGGAGGATCCCTGGGGAAAAGCACCACAAGCGATGAAGTGTTTGAGTGAAGCAGCAATCCTGGGCAAACATCAATATTTGTTGCACCTTTCACTGCATGCTCAGCCTCCTGGTACTTCTGATCATCCAGGAAGAGCAAATTCATTCAAAGAGAAAAAGAATTTTCTGAGAGTGGGACATCCCAAACAAATAATGCTCGACAACGAAAAGCCTTTCACAGTCCAAAGTGTGAAGCTTCATTTTTAAATCAGACAAACTGCTGAATCCTTGGGAGTGGGCGGCTGCACGGGACAAGATAAACGACACCGTGTGTTTGGCAAGACAACTTTTGGTGCCAGTTCTGGAAAGTGTAGACATTGTCATCTGCCTCCAGAACCACAACGACCTTTCAAAAGCATGTCTGGAAGAGCAACACTGCTGTTGCTATTTGAGAAAATATCCTGAAAATCCTCAGGTTGCGAGCGATTGATGGCGCGTGTTGCTGTGTGGGTCTGTCTCACCAAATCGCGGTTCTTGGTGACGGAGAGCGCCTTTTCCAGCCCATGTGGCATTGTTCTCTGCAAGTGTGTGTGTGTGTGTGTGTATGTGTGTGTGTGTGTAGATGTCCCAACATTTTAGGACACCTTCTGCAGAGGAGCTCCAGCGTCTTCGAATCACAATTTCATCTCGGATGAGCAACAGAAATCGCGTCCTTTGATCTCTGATGTCTTGGTGGCAACCAGAAAGCTCCTCGTGGATTGATCTTTGTCGCCACAAAAGCTGTGCAACGAAGACCTTCCGGAAAACGTGCAAATTGGCTTGGTATCAACTTTTTATTTTCACGCCACATCCCCGGTAACAATTTGGTCCCTGGTAGATTTGGCGGGGGTTGTTTTGTTGGGTATCACAATTTTCCCCTCAGCAGCCAAAACACAAACAATCAGAAAAGAAACTTGAGACCAAGGAGAAAAATGATCAAACATGGAAAAAGTGTTGGGGGTGGGGGTTCGACCATCTTCTACGGGAGTCCTGAAAACTTCTGGGCGGTTTTGGTGCCCATGGTTTGGCGGGGTTGCCCTTGCCAAAATGTTCAAAAAGTTTCCGGAAGGAAGCTCTCGGATCGAGAAGACCCAAATCGGGTTTGCATGAAGGCGGGATTTGTCGCTGTCAATTCCAAAACATTTTGAGCGTACAAAACACATTCAACCCAAATCAAGACATGCAGAGATCGGCCACACCCATCTGGACTCGCTTGAGATAATCTCTGGCGTGAGCAGTTCCAACAACGGCACACGTAAAATCTTTCCGGTGATAAATGTGCGCATTTTGAACACTACACTTCCTGCTCATTTCCTTTCGGCGGAGGCTTTCCACTGGGTGCTCATATTCCATACGAGCATGATCACTCCAATTCACATGACTCCTTGCTGCTGTGGGTGTCGTTTTCATGAAAACTGCAATCTGTCAACTGGGATACAACACGCACATTTTTGTGGTTCAAATGCGTATTCAACAAACAACACGGACAAAGAAACAAGAAAAGTCCAACCCAAATCTTTGGGTGATGACGTATGATAAATATGCAGGTTCATTCAGTGAAGATTCATTTTGATGCTGAAAAATTGACACCGTAAGCGTTACAAAATCATAAAATATTCAGACAAATCCAAAAGAATGCATCGATATCAGCATACACTCATGTTTATTTCACACCCCAGGATTGATTTCAGCAGATCTGCGAGCGTACCAAGTCCCCAGGGTGTCATTGAAATGTTTACCTCACTATGATCTGTCATTTCGTTCAGTTGCTTTCAGAGCAAAGTTGTACTTTTTTCATCAATTCTCTCGCACATAAAGATTGACTCTTCAACTCTCACAACAGTTACCGGAACACAGAACATTCTTTGGAATGTTGTGTGGAACAGACACGACGAGGTTTCGAGGGGTTTGATATTCTTAAACAGAGAACAGCAAACGAAAGACCTGAACGGGTGAGCGCATGTTTGAGTGAAACACCATCCCGGCCTCGCTCAAACGTTCTGGGGTAATATCTATCATTCTTAATTAAGACTTTTCTGTTTGCCGAGTTTCGACTTCTATTCATTAACTATTGATAAAGCAGGCGAGTCCTCTCCCACTACCTTCGATGCTCCTCAGAAAAAAGCTGCAGTGATAGTGCTAATTACTCAAATCGTTCGAAGACACGAGTTGTTCTCACAGCGGAAGAGATCCGCATGAAACGTTCTCCCAATGAAGAACGAGCGTGTCTCAATTTCAGTGAAACATCCCACCGTGTTGTGCAGCCTAAAGTTTCTTTCAATCTCGTTTTTATTTGTGGAATGACGGGAGACGGGATGAGACAGACAAGAGTGAACAACTCGTAAAACGGTTCGGAAGACAAAGTCATGTCTGTCACCAAATGGTTCACACGACAGATGAACCTTTCGGACAGAGTTCTCGCACTACTCTCGAGATGAGAGGAGGAGATATCAGAACTATATCGAGCCATGCAGTGGCGAGACAAGTTCATCTCCTTCTCTCATCAAGAGAGTGTGTGAGAACTATCATCTAGCATGATACTGGTCTTTGCTTGAGATTTTTAAAAGACACTCAAAAAGGAAATTGTCATGAGAAAGTTTCTGGGTGTTGCAAATATACTCAATGTAGATCAAGTTTCTAGGGGTTAAATACACTGAATACAGGTCAATTAAATGTTGTTTGGAGAAAAGCTTGGGACACAAGCTTGGGAGACTCTGAGAGGAGAGGTTCTCGCATGCAAAGACAATAGAAAATCGAAAGCAACGACCAGCATCCTGCCAGATGAAAAAACAAAGAATTGCCACTTGTTACTCTGGGCTGCTGTCAGGTTCGAAGACATTCGAAACACTTTCAACACAACCGGACGAGATGGGAACTGCTTTCCACAGTTTGCTTGAACTTGGAAAACCAATAGAAATCAATAAGCAGATTTAAGTTCCACTAATGGCAAAGAGCAGGCGTGCAGTCATCTGGAAGAACGCGGCCCCATTTACAGTCTGGTGCAGGTCTTTGAAACCTAATAATGTACAAATAGCTCGCGGCCGTTAAAGACTAATGCCTAATTGACAGACCGCATCCAATTAAAGGTCCCTGTTTGTTAGCACAATGAGTCCCCCGACACAGGAGCTGCTCGTAGTGGTCGTGCGGCGTGAAAACAAGAGAAATCAAATTGGTCATATTTCTGCGTGTTCCGTGTTACAATCTCAGGGTCCCTTTGCGAGTATTGTGCACGCTATGGGGACAAACCTGGCGTCTTTTATCACTCCACAAAACTGGGGACCAACAACTCAAGGTACAGTATCCCTTTCGGTGAAATATTGTGCGACGGTACACAAAGTCCGCGGTAAACCCTCAGAAGACGGACGTGTTGTCTGGACAACCATTTCTTCATTTTCACTTTCTTTGAAGGCTTCCTCACAAGCGGGCAGCAACCAGATCCCTGCCGGCAGGAGTTGTTCTTGATCAAGCTGCCAGTTAACTCACCCGACAGCCCAGACAAGTTGAAGAGTCCACAAGCACCAGTTCTCACTCAAAAACATTTCCAGGCAACGGAGCTGTTGTCGTCAGCCCGCTTGATGCCGCTGTCTCTTTGGACGTCGGCCGATGACCACCAAAGCCAATTCAGTGTCAGAGACCGTGTGCTTGGAGCAGCAAATTTCTTACAGAAGTCGTGGTCATCCTGGTGCTCATCACTTTGCAGCTGCATTGTCTGATCCAATTAGGAAGTAGCATTAAGCATGTCGCCTCCAAATTGCTTTTACTCTTTCCTATAAGATCAATACCAACATTGGAACCTTCACCCAGGCTGCTTATTTTTAAGTTTGTTACTGCTCTCAAGCCTTCCCAGCACAAAATGGAGAAAAGCCATTCACGAAAAGAAACACGTTCTGAAACAGACTGCACAAGTCTCAGGTCGCAAAGCGTCGTCTTGGACAATGTTGAGGGACATGTGAACATCCAGGGAACAGACAATTTGAGAAAAAAATGTACTCGATTCAAACAACAAAGATTGTTGGCAGATGTGACCAAACTTCAGACGCCGGCGATGTTGTGGTGCCATGAGACACACATTGTCTTGGAGCTACGTGGTCAGAAGAACAGTGCTGCGGTGTCTCAGCCTTTTTGCTGCCAGCCAATACATGCAGTAGAATTGGCACCAAACGTTCACTCAAATGCAGGCAAAATATCTGTTGAAAGTCCGCCCTAAAAATCTGTTGATGTTGTTTTCAGACAGTCACATTCGCTGACCAAGCAGAACATCAAAAATTCCCTGGCAGAGCAAGGAATGCCGGTAGCTAGTGGTTTGCTCTGGAAGTAGCAAAGAAGAGCAAATGAGTTCTGGTTCCACACAAGAGAAGCCACGTTGACCTGTAACAAACACGTCGCAACCCTAATCCATCATTCACTGCAGTGAATAGGTACAAAAGCCTCCCCGCTGTCTGCCCTCTGCTTTGTGTCGGATCGAAATGTATTTCGGTTCACATGAGTTCTGTCACTGGTGCAGTGCAGATCTGAAGGAATGAGCAGAAAGCTACATTTGTGATGCACTTGATTTGCTTGACCTCAGCAGATGTCGGTTCCCTTCTTTTGGTGAACAACTTTTCTGAGCCTTTCGTGCATTTTCCTACAAGCTTGCGGTGCTTGAGCTTCAGACAGATTCCCACAAAACATTGAAAACCACGCCAGAGGCATGCAACATGCTTTTCAGCCACTGGTGCAAAACACACCAAAAACCTTTCTGGCAACGGATGCAAGAAGAAACACTTCTTCTGTGCTCTAAAAAATTGCCTGCCGTCAAAATGCTCCATTCCAAGGGCTCATTGTGCCCTTGTGTTTCAAGGGGTCTCAACGAATTATCGACCTCGTCCAACTTTATTGCTGAACATCAAGAAATCACAGACAGTCTGGCACCTGGCTGATGTGCTACACAAGCGTTTTTCATCGAGACAGTGCTCAACTCTCAGGCTGAAGAAATCTGGGAGTTGGAGGTGAACTCGATCTCACTGCGCCTTTTGAATTTGGCGGTGAAATTACTACCGTAGCCTTTTTCTGCAAAGGTGTCTCCTTTTTGCTGGCGATTCAAGGTGTGGCGCACTGAGCACGTTCATGCCTCCCCTCAGACAGAAGATTCTCCCTTTCCGACAACAAGTGATAGATTTCACAGACTTCTCTTTCTGAATTCAGTGAGATCTTGAACTCCCATGGAGCACCACCTTTGGAAAACAGATGACATATTTTGTCGGCTCTTCAAATGATGCATTTTTTGGAAACATAAAGGCACCCTGCCTTTACTCACTTGCAGATTCCAAGGTTCCCTTGCGGTCTCGAAAGGTACAAGATTGTCCAGAAAGAAAGTCCAAGGGACATTGGTGGTCTGATATCAGGGCAAACACCCACCTGGAAAACGGGCGTCCACACAAATCAAGGAACACAAAAGGAGCCAGAGTCTGCATTGCAACTGACCTGAAACACCTGCGAATCAAAGCACCCTCCCTGCAGAACACGTCTGAGTGGATTCAGGATTGAGGTCAGGGGCCCAAAACTGGAGGGATGGATAAAAAAGCAAAAACATTTGCGCCTGTTGTGCAAAAATTGGGAGAGTAAATTGATTTTTTCGGGGGTCAGAGAGACACAGCCTCGATCCGCAGGGATTAGCCGACCGTTGCGCACTGCGGAGAGTTCACTCTACGCCAGGCAGTCACCTCTTTGGAGTTCTGAAATCGAATTTTGCTCACACACTTCTGTAACGTGTGAAAATTATCAACTTTGTTCTTGTGTTCCTCTGTGAAATTTTCCAGAAAGCAAGCTTCTGTTCTCTCTCGAATGTGTTCCAGGGGGACTTCTGTGTTTGTTGCTTGGAGCTGCGCAACTACGAGGCAATTAACATCGGTCAGAATCCGCAATAGAATTTGCGAATCCTCCAGTAAATCACCGATCTCGGGTTACACAAAGAAAGCGTTTTTCCTTTCGTGCCGCATAAACCTAGCGAGTATCACGAACGTATTCAACAGCTGCAGTTCCCGTAAGTGTGACTTTACGAGCGAGATACACGAAGGATTATCGGTGTTAGTGTACGGGTGAAACAATTTAAACACGCACGCCGGTCTCTGAAGGGAATCGCCTTCCTGACATTGTCAGGGCTGATGCCTTTCACAGCCAAAGCGCCCAATTGATTATTTGCTCAGGGGATGCTTCCAAAGACCACATGTAGTTGCAGAAGCCATCCAGAAAATAATGGACTTTATGTTTTCCGTTGTCACATAGATTGTGGGGGTATCAGAATCCTTCTGGCTTCATGAAACGATCTGTGTGTTGGTTTTTATCTTTTCTGCCTTCGCCAGCACTGGGGAGGTTTATTCTCCACGCATTTGAATATTTACAGCTCATTTGAAACCGAATGGAGCTTTCATATTTCTTGCATGAGGAAGACGTATCCGTTCTTCGCTGAAGAAAATGAATGAAATTTTTGTCTCTTCACGACAATACTGCAATCCAACGCTCTTCACGAGGAGCAAACGTTTTCACACGTCTGCAACGAATAGTGTCACGAGTCATGTCTTCGTGTTACTATGTTTCCCTGTGTTTTTAAGACTGGAAATCCTTGCAAAAGCTTTCTCGAGATTGTGTCTGGAAGCAACACAAAACATTGGGCAAGGGCTGGCAAGTTGTCTCCGGCAGAAATCCTGCTCCGCAGTAAGTCATGCTGGATATTTATTCCTCAATAGGATGTCGGTCGCCTGATCAAAGGGACAAGTTGATCCGGTAATGCCGCTCTCACCACGGCTATTTACTACAATAAATAATCAAAGGCGAACTTAGCAAAGGGGAAGAAAGGCTGATGGAAAGCATAAAGAATGACCGCATCGAATCATTCCTGGACAGACGTCGGAAAATCTTTCGTCAGCTTTCCGGACGGGCCTGACTCCAAAATGCGAATGCCACTTCAGTTGGACATTGGGCGACGAGTGTGAATTCGGGGTCTGACTCGTTTTATTGTGTGCCCACCCAAGTGTTGTAAAGAGTCTTTCTCGGTTTGCAAGTTCATCCATGTGAACCACATCATGCAGATGTTGGTGTTCGCAGTATGCCGTGGTTGTCTGACAGAAGCGGCATAAAACAAAGATAAAGGTGCCACAGTGATGTGGATTTGTTGTTCAGATTACGATTTCCCTGATTTTGTCACGAACCAATGCACGGTTGGTCATTCTTTGTGATTCAGATATCCTGTTTTGCACATCACTCTTTCGTTTGATGTTGTGAAAGTACCAGGTCAGCAAGTCTTTTTTTATCGTGTGAAGGTTCAATTTTTTGGCCAATGCTTTCTGGGCCAGTTCAGTTGTTTTGCCCTCTCATCAGAGACAGTCTCCGACAATGCACACTACGAAACAACTTTCTCCACACATTTACCATAAGCGTGTGGCGCGCCAAATTTCTGACAGTCTCAATTTGATTTGCAATCCACAACATGAAATTGAAAACCTTACTCAACGAGACGTTATAAATCAATCCCGATTAAAACAGCAAACAAAATTACAGTTGCTGTTAATTGGAGTCTAACTCAATTTCAGAATTTATTCCATCTTGTTATCTTTTGGAAAACATTTCAAAAGTAAGTTAATTAGGCTGTTGGAATTTGAACAACAATGTGCGTCAATGCAAAAGGAACTGTGGGTGTTTTGAGACAATTTTTCCTGAAACTGGATTCAATCTGTGTACAGCGCAATCTCCCCTCATTCTGAAGATGACACAAAGAAATGGGTGGCAGACGACACAGAGCTGCAATCCGAAACCCATACGCTTTCCAACAAAAGTCGATTCAACCGCGGAGCACACGCTGGAAAGTAGATCGTGAGTCATGTTCTGGAAGCTCATCCACCTCTCTCTCCCTCTCTCTGTCGTCTTCGGTTGCGTGTTCGTGTGTGCGCGCCAGAACCAAACAAGCCGTTCAATTGAAGGGCGTAACTCTGTCCCTCACTCCAGTCAATGTCAGAGGGATACACATCGACCTCTTGGACTGGCAACAGCCCAAATGCACATCCATACACGTCCGCTGACTGCATACCTTTTGCGTGGGGGGGGGGGCGCAAAAGAGTAGGCAGAAACAAATGAACAAACAAAAGTTCATGTGGTTTGCACAACGAGGACGCTGACTTGAAACTTACGAGCGTAAGTGGGACTGTTCAGACTCCTTTCTGAAGTGAGACTGTGGGATCTGAAGATTTGCCACACAACCACCAACCTCGTGTGCGTCGTTGAGCTGTGTGATTTGTGGTTCGACAAAACAATCGACAGCAGCACTGTGACCTTCCAAAATTTGCAACACACTCGATAGATGTCACAAATATTGCACGAATCATCGTTCAATAAGTGTTCCAGAATGAACGAGTGCGCAGCACGAGTTCTTCTGCACGTAATGACCAATGATTTCTTGACTTGTACAACAAGTGAAATGTCTGGAAACAACTTGCCAGAGAATGAATGCTCGGGTTCTTAAACTCTATGTTTGCATTCATTCTCTGCACGAGTCTTTTATCTGTCAACGATGCAACTTCAATCCTTGATTCCTCAAAGGAAAAACACACACATCCAATTCAGGGCAAAGACTGCACGGAGACATTTCAAGCATCATAAACTGTGCAATTCTCCAGCAAGAAGGAGAAAAGTGCCATTTCTCAGCAAAATGAATCGGTGATCTTCTTGAAAAGCTCATTTGGAGCGGCTTTTCTGAAGCCCTCAATTTGATTCGAAGTCCCCATTAATCACATCCACAATACCGATACAAACAAATCAATTACACTCAATCAGCCGCCGCGTTTGATGTATTTTGTCTCAACAAATAGTCAGTCAATTGTTCATACTGCTGCTTGGCTTTGTGTGGATCTGTTTTACTCCCAAGTCCGCGGAAGTTCGAAAAGGATTATATTTCGCACAAACGACGTCAAAACCTCCGACCTACTGACAAAATCTGAACTCTGTGAACGGCAAGGAAGCTTCACACAGATGCCACGAACATCTGGGTCTGGCCACCTGATCCAGTGATGTCGCCAGAGAAAGGCAATGACGATGAGATTTCAGACGGTAAACGCTTGTCTCACAGCCTATTCTTCTCCAGAGTTTTCTTTTTTCGAAGAAACGTTTCCATTTTGGGCCTGGGTTGACCAGAGACAGTGCTTGAAGCATGTCACCCTGTGAGAATCCCAAGTCAATTATGAAAGGATCAAGAATGTTAGAGATGGGCAGATCCTTGCCAACAGCATCCGGTGGTGGGGGAAGGTGTTGTCCACTGACAACGATGACTACAATTCACTGTGTATCAAACTGTCTTTTCGGGCATCGCCAAAGGTGCAATCAGTGAGGAACTATATCCGGCTCTTCTGGCTCAGGTTTGCTTTGTTGAGACAAAATGTTTGCTCGAAGTAGTTGAAGTTGGGACAACAGCGTGTTTTCCACCACATTCGCTCGCGAACTGAGTTCCGAGTCGCTGTCAAACGACCCCTCTGTACGAGCATTGCCGTAAGAAACTAAGATGAGAAGACAGATTTCTTTACTCACCACCTGCACAACGTAGACCATCCCGTGTCCAACATTATGCAGAGCTTGATGCGCGACGATATAATTCAATGAAGGGACGGTCGGTCCCGATTTATCCACATCAATCTTGATGGAATCCGACTGCGGTTCACCTTCTCTGATTTCCACTTCTCCCTGCAAAAGACACAAGAGTGAGAATGAAAGTGAACACCAGCAAAAGGAATTCAGTCCAATCAGGCAGCCACTTTCAAAAGTTTTCCCGCGCAGGTCTTGTTGCTGGAAACCTGAGAAGAAAATGGGTGCAAAGTGCTGCGATACTTGAGGTGTGTGCCGTACAAAGTGGGACGAAAACTTAATGACTGGCAGCAAAATTGGGGGAAAGGCCAAAATGTCCCCAAAGTTTCGTTGGCATACTTGCTTGGGGGGTCACACAGGGTGCCACACAAGGGGAGGGGGTCACACAGGGGACGGGGTCAGAAGGTCATGTGGCCATCAAATCTGAGTCTAAAATGAATGCAATCACCTGATGCAAGAATTGAAGCTCTTGATTTACCTTCATTTGCAGATGAGAAATCACTGAAAGAATGGTTTTCTTGGCAATGTCAAGAAATGTGCTTTCTAGGCGATAATAGGACGCGGAGCCGAATAGAAGAGTCAGACTTAATTCTATTTTACTCTGCACTTGTTGAATTATTTTCTGTCACTTGCAGGCAGCTGGCCAGCTCCAATTGAGACACCAACCAGATTCAAGATCCCTGGTCTGATTTACCTGCTAAAATCATCAAATTTTTGGACATTTAATGGGACACAACCTGAGCCTTGAACGTTCCGTCTGCTTTCGAAACAAGGAGCAGTGCACAGGGCAACTGCAAGTGCGAAGTCCCCGGGGTGTTTGCTTTGTTGGTCACTTCCTGTTTGTTTTGTTGCATCTGGTTGCTAAGAAGTTTTGTATCTGGTTGCTAGGGAAGTTGCCATGGACATTCTTTTGAAACTCAACTGCAAACTACTTTCAAATATCTTTCATATGAGCCATAGATTATGTCTCTATCACAAAAAGAACCTGAGATTTAGCCATTTGCATCTGGTTGCCAGGGAGTTTTGTATCTGGTTGCTAGGGAAGTTGCCATGGACATTCTTTTGAAACTCAA